>JAEEGF010298128.1_pt1 | contig 27248 bp, 20 predicted proteins | sample 9134171 | NCBI WGS metagenome assembly JAEEGF01 (sample SAMN16246542, study PRJNA631951) | gut metagenome | biome: gut microbiome; feature: rumen; material: AP-attached | host: Bos | place: Iran: Karaj | collected 2018-10 | reverse complement strand
GGTTCCGTTTTTGCTAAGATAATCAACGAGTTCGGAAATCGGGCGGGCTTTCTGGCATTTGTTGCAATAGTATGAATTGAACAGCTGGATGAAAGTCCACTGCGTCCACTTATAATATTTAGGGTCGCTGGTGCGCACCTCGCGGTTCCAGTCGTAGGAGAAGCCGATCTTATCCATCTGTTCACGATAACGGTTGATGTTTTTCTCCGTCGTGACAGCCGGATGTGTACCTGTCTGGATTGCATATTGCTCTGCCGGAAGGCCGTAGGCGTCGTAACCCATCGGGTGAAGCACGTTGAAGCCCTTCAAACGTTTGTAACGCGCGAAGATGTCAGATGCTATATATCCGAGAGGATGGCCCACATGCAGACCCGCTCCCGAAGGATACGGAAACATGTCGAGCACATAAAACTTCGGCTTGCTATGGTCTATCTCAACCTGGTAAATCTTGTTTTCACGCCAGTATTCCTGCCATTTCTTTTCTATTTCTTCAAAATTATATTCCATAATATTTCAAAAATTTTCCCGTTAAAAAAAACGTGTAAAATTACAACATTTTTCGCAATACACCTTAATTTATTTAAAAATTTTGTATTTTTGTGGAATGAAAACTAACATTTACTTACAAAAGCGATGGTGGAAGTTCGCCTTGATGGTGTTGGCCATCATCATCATCGCGATATCGGTTTATTACACCAACTATTTGGTGAAGCGTTTCGCGGCACAGGAGTCGAAGCAGATCGAGATGTGGGCGGAGGCGGTGCAGAGCCATGCCGACCTGATGAACTACACCAAGACGTTCTTCTCGGAGATGAGCGAGCAGGAGGAGAAACGCGTGCAATTGCTGGCGAAAGCATACGAGAGCTTCCTCGACGCCGACCCCAACGAGAACACCTCGATTTACCTCGAAATCATACAAAGCAACATCAGTATCCCGGTAGTCATCACCGATGACAACAAGAATATTTTCCTTTCGATAAACATGCCCGAGCATCTTAAAGAAAAGAAGGTCTTCGACGAAGAGATGCAGGACGAGTTCAACGTTTACAGCCCGATAAAGATAGACCTTTTCGGGAAGACCGAGTGGCTTTTCTATAAAGAATCGTTGATTTACACTGAGTTAAAGGCTGTCTTGGACAATTTGTTCACCTTATTCATCACCGACGTAACCGACAACGCGGTGGGAGCGCCCGTCATCATATTGGACAGCACCGACAAGCGTGTTTTGGCCTACGGAAATCTCGATTCGGAGAAGATGAAAGACCCGAAATACGTTGAAAACCAGTTGGAGATAATGCAGGACGAGCATTTCCCGATAAAGGTGAATTACATCGACAACAACAAGGTTTACATCTACTACCGCACGTCGGACTTGCTGTTGCAGATGCGTTACTTCCCTATCATTCAGATACTTATCTTCAGTTTGTTTGTGCTTTTGGGCTACCTCGCGTTGAGTTACATACGGCGTTCGGAGCAGAACCAGGTATGGGCAGGCATGGCGAAGGAGACGGCGCACCAGATCGGGACGCCTTTGAGCTCGCTGATGGGCTGGATCGAGCTGATGAAGCTGGAAGAGGAGCCGTTTGTGGGGACGCTTGAGATGGAGCGTGACATCGACAGGCTGAACACCATCACGGAGCGTTTCTCGAAGATAGGCTCGATACCGACATTGGAGCCCACCGACGTGGTGGCCAGCGTTGACAAGACCATAAAATATCTGCAGCACAGGTTCTCGTCGAAGTTCGAGTTCAACATACAACTGCCTGTGCGTGAGATAGTTATACCTTTGAATGCCGCTTTGTTCAGCTGGGTTTTGGAGAACCTGACGAAGAACGCCATCGATGCTATGGGCGACAAGGGGACGCTCACAATAGAGCTCACAGAGGACGACGGCAACGTGTTTATTGACATCAGCGACACGGGTAAGGGAATACCTCGCAACATGCACAAGCAGGTGTTCAGTCCGGGCTACACCTCCAAGAAACGTGGCTGGGGATTGGGCCTGTCGCTTGCCAAGCGCATCATCGAGAACTACCACAGAGGCAAGATTTTCGTAAAGAGCAGTGTGGTGGGACAAGGCACCACATTCAGGATTGTACTGAAAAAATAAATACGATTTTTGAGGTGTCGTAAGATAAAATTCACTACTTTTGTAGATTAATTCATTTGAAAATGGCGATATACGATAAGTTTACAGACAGAAGCCGCAAGAAATTGGCGGTTCTCATCGACCCTGACAAGCCGACCGATGCGCAGATCATCTCTATAGTTGAGAAAGCCAAGGCCGCCGATGTCGACTTCTTTTTTGTGGGTGGCAGCCTGCTCGTGACCGACAGCCTGGACCATTGTATCAAGCTCATCAAGGCGAACTGCGACATCCCAGTGCTGATTTTTCCAGGCAACTCGTTGCAAATCAGCAAGTATTGCGACGGATTCCTGTTGCTCTCGCTGATATCGGGAAGAAACGCCGAGATGTTGATTGGACGACATGTGATTGCTGCGCCATACCTTAAATTATATGGCAATGAAATAATCCCGACGGGTTATATGCTCATTGACAGCGGCAAGGCCACTTCGGTGAGTTACATGAGTGACACCACGCCGATACCGCACGACAAGGACGACATCGCGTTGTGTACCGCCATAGCAGGCGAGATGCTCGGGTTGAAGCTGATATATTTGGAGGCGGGCTCAGGCGCGTTGATACCTGTGTCGACAAGCATGATTTCGAAGGTGAGCCAGATGATAAAGATTCCGTTGATTGTGGGAGGCGGCATCAAGACACCGGAGATGGCAGCGGAGGCAGTGAAAGCAGGCGCTGACGTCATCGTTATTGGAACAGCGTTTGAGAAGGAGCCGGATATGCTGAAGCAGTTTGCTGAGGCAATACATGGAATGTTAAGTGACTAACACTTTGAGATTCCTCACTTCGTTCGGAATGACAGCGGCACAGAGTGTCACTGACCACCAAAGACGGTTGTCATTCCGAGTGACCGAAGGGAGGGAGGAAACTCATTAGAAATATAAATTTACAAACATATGAAAAAACTCATTATTACAGCGATTGCGATGATGTTTGTTATGACATCATTTGCACAGGAAAAGAAAATGTTGACTCCGGTGGATGCTTCGTACAACAATTATGATGTGTATCCTAAAGGCAAGAGTTACAAATGGTTAGGCGAAAGCGAGAAATACGTTTTCAACGAGAAAGGCGAGTTGAGATACCAGACGCCAGGCGAGAAATCGTCGCACACGCTTCTGAGCCTCGACATGCTCAACGGCATTGCCAAAGACAACGGTGCCAATGAGTTCGAGAGAATGCCAAACATCACCTGGATTGATGAAAATTCAGGCTATTTCTACAAGGCAGAAGACAAAGAAGTCTCTCTTAACATATTGAATGTCAACGGGAAACTAATCACAAAAATCACTTCATTTCCTGTTGAGGCGGAGAATGTGACCCTCAACGAGGCCACAATGCGTGTGGCTTACACCATCGAGAACGACCTTTACATCGCCGACGGCAAGAAACAGATCCGTGTGACGAAGAACCCTGAGAACGTGATCGCAGGACAGTCGGTGCACCGCAACGAGTTCGCCATCGACGGAGGTATCTTCTGGTCGCCCGACGGCAGCCGTCTCGCCTATTATCAGATGGATGAGAGCATGGTGACAGACTATCCGCTTGTCGACATCACGACACGTATCGCTGAGGCGAAAAACATCAAATATCCTATGGCAGGCATGACGTCGCACATAGTGAAGCTGCACGTCTACAACGTGAAGAAAGGCAAAGATGTGGTGATGAAAACCGGCGAGCCTGAGGAACATTATCTCACCGCCATCACATGGAACAACGACAACGAGAAGGTGTACATCGGCATCTTGAACCGCGGACAAGACACGCTCTGCTTCAACGAATACAACGCTTTGAATGGCAAGTTCATCAAGACCATCTTCCAGGACACCGACGCGCAATATGTTGAGCCTCAGGGACCTGCGCATTTCCTGCCAGGCAGCACCACTGAGTTTTTGTGGCTTGCACAGCGTGACGGCTACTATCATCTGTGGCTGCACAACACCGAGACTCTCGAGGCACGCCAGATCGAGAAGGGCGACTATGTGGTGACAGCCTTCGAGGGCTTCGACGGCAACGGCAACGCTTATTACACCTCCACCGAGGTGAGTCCGCTGCAGCGTCATTTCTACAAGGTGAACCTCGCCGACGGCAAGAAGGTGCAGATCACCAAGAGACACGGCACACACAGCGTGCTTCCGTGCAAGAGCGGCAAGTTCTTCCTCGACTTCTACAGCAGCACCGAAGTGCCACGTGCCGTTGACATCCAAAACGCGCAAGGCAAGGAGTTTGAACGTCTTTACTTGGCAGATAACCCGTTGAAAGACTATAACTTAGGCGTTACCGAAATCGACTCCATCAAGGCGGAGGACGGACAGCTGTTGTACACAAGAATCATCAAGCCGTACAACTTCGACGAGAATCAGAAATATCCGGTTATTGTTTACGTTTACGGCGGTCCTCATGCACAGCTCATCACCGACACATGGCTGGCTGGAGCAGGCATCTATCTGAACTACCTTGCACAAGAGGGATTCATAGTGTTTACGGTCGATAACAGAGGCTCGGCCGACCGTGGAGAAAAGTTTGAGCAGGTTATTCACCGTCAGTGCGGACAAGCCGAGATGCACGACCAGATGACTGGCATCGAATACCTGAAGACGAAGCCATACGTCGACCCAGAGCGCATCGGCTCAGACGGCTGGAGCTACGGCGGATTTATGTCCACCTCGTTGAAAATCAATTATCCTGAGACATTCAAGGTGAGCGTGGCAGGCGGCCCGGTCATCAACTGGAAGTACTATGAAATCATGTATGGCGAGCGTTACATGGACACTCCGCAGGAGAACCCTGAGGGCTATGAGCTGACAGCTTTGGACAACAAGACCGACAAACTCGAGGGCAAGCTCCTGATCATCCATTGCACCACCGACCCGACTGTCGTATGGCAGCACAGCCTGAGTTTTGTGGAGAACGCCATCCACAACGGCAAACAGCTCGATTACTTCGTATATCCAGGCCACGACCATAACGTTTACGGCATGGACAGGGCGCATCTCATCACAAAGATTACGGAATACTTCAAAGAGAATCTTTAGTTTGGAGTTTGAAGTTTGAAGTTTGGAGTTTGGAGTTTGAAGTTGAAAATTATACGTCATTTCGCTCCCGAAATGACGTATTTTTTATTATTTTTGCAGGGTGAAGAGATACTTGGTGATATTATCTGTTATAGCGGTGCTATTTGTGGCCTGCGACCATCATAGAGACGTACGGCCAGTCTCTACGGATGTCGAACCGCAGCCATTGCCTTTCACTTTTGACGAGGGGCTTTTGGCCGTTGACAGCCTGATGCAGCATGATGCCGACTCGGCGCTGATGATTCTTGTTGCACGCAGAAATAGCGGAAACAACGGAAATGACACCGTCATCTCCGCCATATTCAACAATTCCTACCAATCATTAATTCTCTCGGAGGCGCTGTTCAAAACCGGCAACCCGCAGCTAAACAGGTTCAGAAATGAGACGTTTCAGGAAACGTCTCTACGGGACGCCATGCGGTTTTTCGACAGCCTTGCCACGCAATATCCCCATAATGACGACATTACATTGCTCTCGGCACGTTCGCATTACATGAATGGCGTGGGGTTCTACGAAACCGACAGCATTGTTGAGGCCTGCGAGGAATATCTCCACACTCTGGAGATTATGGAAAACCGTTTCGATGTTGAAAATCTGAGAGGTTACAAGGCAAAGTTCATGGGGTTGACTTATAACCGGCTTGTTGAATTATTTTCCGACCAGTTTATGGTGGCTCCTGCAATATATTGCGGTAAAAAATCATTGTTTTATTGCAAAATTGCACCAACTTCGAAGTATGGCATTGCAAATACTATATACAGGCTTGGTCTGCATTATAACATGCTTGGTGAGACAGACAGCGCGTTCGTTTATTTCAAACACGCTTTGGAGGCCTTGCCCGACAGTAACAATATCGTATATAGAAACACCATGTCACAATTGACCCTTTTATCTTATGACTATCGTGGTGTTAGTGCCGAAGAATCCATAAAAGTATTTAAAGGTATCGCTTGTCAAACATGTAATGAAGACGAAAAACTGTCAAAAGCATTATGCGTAGGGTTTATTTATTACAATGAACATCAGTATGATTCCGCTATTGTATATTTAAAAGACGTATTTGAAAACAGGGAAGACGCTGTTTCCAGACTCCAATCGGCAGAGTATCTGTACAATATATATCAAATGCTTGGAGACACTCTTGCTTTGAGCAAGTATTCCTCATTTCTCGCTGAAAACTCTACTGTACAATATCAAAATATGCTGCTGGTTTCATCACTTGACAAATTGTTTAATGATTATTTGGAGCATCAGAGAGAAAAACAGTTTTCCCACAACAAGAAACAGTCTCTCATATCAGCAACTATTGCATTTATTCTCATTACTTCAGTCTTTGTGTTTGTATTAAAAGCTTTAAATGCAAGAAAGATAAACAAACTGGAAATAAAGAATCGCGAGCATATCGAGGACAAGCGACATCTTTTGCACAGCATCAAAAAATCGGAGCAACAGGTTTTTGAACTGAAAACAGAATTGGGAATCAAACATGCAGGGGCTGATATACGGCGGGAATCACTGTTACAGGAACCCGTGTGCAAAAAAATCCATGGCATGGTCGATGACCTTAAGATATCGGCTCGCGACAAATATTACTTACACAACTTGTTGCTATCTGATGAATCCATAAAGGAACTTCATTATGCTGTATTGAAACATTGTGAGAAGTTTGATGTGATTTTGTTAGGCAAATGCCCAATGCTTAAACAAAACGATCTATTGATTTGTTATTTGCTGATAATCGGATTAAACGCAAAACAGATTGCCGTATTGAAAAACAGGACATATTATGCCATAAAAAAACAAATTGAAAAGATTGAAAAACTATTGAAAATAGAAAACTCTCTGTTTGATTATCTGTTGACAATATTATAATTGATTTATTTTCAATATATTACCCCCACCAGGTAAAAATTCCAACATTTTTCCAACACAAAAATTGTTTTGTTGTCCTCAAAACACTATAATTTTGTAGAGGATTTTCAATAACAATACTATGAAAAATCTAAAAACACTATTTTTAATGCTTTGCCTACCATTGTCGGCTGCATTTTGTGTCGCAAATGGAGTAACAGTAACTTTTAGAGACGGCCTCCCCATTACTATAATAAAGGGATCGGATAGTGGTGGTCCCGATAAAAGCGGTTCCATGTCGGCTTACATCAACGGGCACACATTAACTATAGCATTCACCGAGAACCTTGGTCAAATTGTAATTGAGGTCCGGGATGAGTCCGATGTGACATTGGATTTAGCGTTGTTGGGCACGCCCACTGGCTATCAGTGCCATATTCCATCGGCCGGCCAATAAAGCTGGATAATGATGATGAATACTCCGGTGATTTTGAAGTGGAAGATTAAAAACTATCAAAAATATTCATTATGAAGAAACAACTATTATTATCTGTTATTCTTATTGGCTTCGCAGTTAATACATATTCCCAGTGTGTTCAATGCGATGGTACCGCAACTAATCTTGGAACAAACGCAAGTGTTATCGGAACATTGACAAATGCAACCGGTAATTCAGCTTTTGCTTCCGGATATAGTTCTACCGCATCTGGATATTACTCCACCGCTGTAGGTTATAGTGCCACCGCCGGAGGCATGTATTCTGTTGCTATTGGCAAAGATGTACAATCTAATAGCACATCATTTACATTCGGAAGGGAAATCTCTGCTTCAGGCCTGAATTCGTTTATTTTCGGTAGCGGCTATTCATCAAATGCAAAATTGACAAATACAATATCAAAAAGCATGATGTTCGGAGTGCATAGCAGCACACCGTCTATAACAATACGACAGCAATCGGCGCAAGATGTCCCCGCTTTAGTTGGAGTGGGGACCACCGATCCCAAACAAATGCTTCATGTTAACGGCAACATAATGATAAGTGGGCACAATAATACCTTACTGTTCGCATCATCTGCCTCTTCAACATACGGCGATTTCGGTATAAAATACGCAAACTCAGGATTGGATTTCTATCTGCCAAATAATGGAACGCCGACAAGCTATCTGTTGTTTATCAAAAATAACGGATACATCGGCATCGGTAAAGGCAATCCGACATGTAAATTAGACGTATCCGGCGATATCAAAGGCATTGATCTGCAAGCTGAATCATTAAACATAACAGGCAATATTAATTTCAGGAACCTCGCCGGTAATTCGACAAAAGCAGTGACCGTTGGCGACAACGGCTATCTCTCAAGTGTCGAATTCTCAACATTTCAGGATAACTTGGGCAATCACACGGCATCGCAAAACATTAATATGAATGGTTTCAAAATCATAAACAAGTATAATAATGGTGGTGTTTTTATTGATACTTGTAATAATGTCGGTTTAGGAACTTTATATCCTAAACAGATGCTACATGTGGTAGGCGGCAACATCCTGATATCACGCGTGGCATCACGAGATGACAGGGCACCTGGTTCGGCCAACGGATCGATACTTTTCGGGGACATTACCACCACTCAGTACCCTTTCGGAGCATGGGGTATCGAATATCTCAATGACAACGATTATGGTCATGGTCTGAACTTTTGGAAAACATCTGATTCAAACGGTGACGTCATGAATTATGTGGTTTTCTTGTGTGAAGAACAAGGTCGTAAGGGTAATGTGGGAATAGGAACAGCAAAACCCAAACACAAGTTGTCGGTAAACGGCACCATACAGGCTAAAGAACTGATAGTGACAACACTTGCGAACGACTGGCCGGACTATGTGTTTGACACGGAATACACATTGACGAGTTTACATGAACTTGACAATTATGTAAAAAGCGAGAAACACCTGCCAGGAGTGCCATCGGCCGATGAAATTGAAGAGGATGGCGTAAAAGTCGGTGAGATGAATAAAATACTTTTGCAGAAAGTTGAGGAGCTAACGCTGTATGTCATTGAATTACAGAAGCAAATCGATGGATTGAAAGGAGATAAAGATTGAAACGTATTATTATATTTGTATTTTGTTTTTGTTCATTATCTGCTATGGCACAAAACCGCGGATGTGAGTATGAACCCGTTATGTTTGATACCTATTTTTATCAATGTAACAATAATCCTTGGACACTAGTATTTCAGGATGAATTCACCGATGACACATTGGATATATCAAAGTGGGAGTTACAACCTTGGGGTCAGGGAGGCTTGTATGGCGACCCTGGAAAACCTCAAGAATACAACACTTTAAGTAATGCCATTATAAGGAATGGCATTCTAAATATTATTGCCAAACGAGATACTATTATTGAAAAAGCCATTAATTGGTTACCTGCCGATACAATTTTAGAAGATGGTTTACCAAATCTTCGGCCATATTATTACACGTCTTCTAATATTTGGACAAAATATCAATTTTATCATGGTAAATTTGAAGCTAGAATTAAAATACCACGCGGGAAAGGATTTTGGCCAGCATTTTGGACTTATAGAGGTAATCCCTGGAACGAAATAGATATTTTTGAATTTTGGAATGAATACTATGAAGGCTTGTTTTGTCAGCTACTCCAAACTAGTAGACAACATCTTACGGTTCATTATGATTATGATAATGATGGTAATACCAATATGTGTAATACTACTCATTATGGAGTAGATTGTTCACAAGATTTCCATATTTATAGTATGACATGGGAAGAAGATAAGATTCAATGGTTCATAGATGGTGAACTTATCAGAACAGATTATAGACGCTATTCTATCTTAGCCCAAGAAATAGGCTGTGATATTTTTGATAATACAATCTATTTGCAAGACAGAATATATCCTGTAGACCCGATGCACATTATTTTAAATCTTGCAATTCAATATGGTGAAAACGGGTGTGAATCGCCTGATGGAAATACAATATTTCCAAATCAGATGGAAATTGATTGGGTAAGATATTATCAACGTAATAAAAATGCCAACATCTCAATAACAGATTACAACCAGTTCACGCTTGATAGCACTCTATATAATGTTATAGTTGGCAAAATTATAAATATTAATTGTACTTACAATATCCAAGCAGATTATTTATTAAATATGATTGCCAGTGAATCTATTGTATTTGGACCGGGATTTCATTCTGCAGTTGGTTCACGTCTGTATGCAAAAATAGAAACAAATATTTTTGGTTCATCGTCAAGAGATACAAACCTGCAAGATAGTTTTGCTACAAATATTATCAGTAATGGTAATATGGTTTCTGATACTGACCGTTTTTCTGACATAAACATATATCCTAATCCTAACAATGGTAATTTTATCATTGATTGTGGTGAATATGGAGATAATAATACATATGATATATGCGTTACAAACGTTTACGGCGAGATTGTTTTGAAATATGAAAATTATCAAGCATCTACATTTACAATAGATATGACCAATAACAATAATGGTATATATATTGTTAATGTATATGATAGAACTAGTAACATATATGTCTACAAAAAAATAATAGTACAACGATGAAAAAAATTATAATCTTTGCTATACTTGTGCTGTTCATAGGACAGATTCATGCTCAGAAAAATGATTTCCTGTCTTTGCAACTGGGAGCCGGATATTACAACTATCCCAATTTGAACAGCGACGATTTATATTTCAATTATGGACTTTCACCATTGTTGTTTCTCAATATAAACAAGTTAAAAATAGGTTCAGGCGTTAATTTCGCCACAAAAAAGTATTCATATGAATATGAAATAACACCGATGAATAATATCAGCAACAAGCTGTATGATATAAATTATCTTAATGTTCCAATATTAATCGGTTATAGATTATATGAAAAAAATTCGAATCGTTTTGACATCTTAGCAGGCGTCTCTTTTGACCACTTAGTTAAATTCAAGACAACAACCACACACAATTATAACGACGGCAACGTTTCGGTGACTGACAATATTCTTGAGACAGATAAACCCGTCTCGCATTCTGGCATTTCCCTGATGTTTAGCATCTATTATTACAGACAAATATTCAACCAGTTGGATGTTTTCGTGTCGCCTTTTGCTGAATTTAAGGTTCGCAATGAGGGTGAAGACAATCCCCGTTATAATTGGCGATTTCCAGACAAAAGGTTTGCTTTTGGCTTAAAAATAGGTCTTGAATTTAATTTTAAAAAACAATAAATGATGAAAAACAAATTAAAAATCGCCTTGCTGATAACAATAGCATTGTTGTTTTCTTGCAAACAAAATGAAAATGATACTATCGGTCATATAGAATGTGTGGATATTATAAAACCATCCAATCTTAAGCCAATAGACTGGAGTGGTTGGAATGACGCATACACTGTCGGTTACACATTTTACGATAATATTGAAAATGCCTGTCATGATTATGATGGTGACACTATATTATGTTATGGACATATAGAAAAAAATTTATATTTTGACTATCCTTCATTAGAACCAGAATGGATTTTTTTGGAAGGCAGTGAAGATCAACAAGACGGGCAATGTGTTCGTATATTGTTTAGCTTGGATATTATGCAAAACAACATTGAAAAAGACGCTCTAATTCGTTTATTGAATAGTTCGAGCCATTCCGACACTTGTTTTGTCAAAGGTGTTTTGGGTTTGGGAGTATGGTCGATGCCACCATGTCAATATGTTTATCCAGGGATAGGTGTTTACCGACTTGAAGATATCTACTTTAAACACTAATTATATGAAAAAAACGCCCATCTATATATTACTGATTTTGTCATCTATAACCTGCAGAGCTCAACAGCAAGTGTCTATGTCCTCAGCAAGATTGGCTGCGATTAATACCATGAGATATAACCGACAAATGTATTCCGAAGCCGATATTGATACTGTACATCTCTATATATCAGGATTGGATACGCTGCTTTATGAGGTAAAATTTTACAATAATCACAGTGTGCTATTGTCGGGAAGTCTGGCGTGCCAGCCAGTGCTTGGTTATAACTTCGCCTATGCCGACGAAACAGTTCTTGATCATTATGACGAAATCCCTCCCGGTTTGCAGTTTATGATACAGGAATATATTGACCAAATTGAATTATGTTTTGCCAACGACACAATCACATTGTGGTATGCCGCAGATTGGGCTAATTTAATGAATTATAATAAACATACAAATGATGTATACGAAGTTGTGGAACCTTTAATTACTACTTTATGGGGACAGAGTTCATCTAATATGTACAATTTTGGAGTATTTATTGATTCACATGCATATAATTACTATGTGTCAGAAACTGGATCTGATTGCGATAATATATATTGTCCTACAGGTTGTGTAGCAACAGCAATGGCACAAATAATGAATTATTGGAAACACCCTGTCTATAATCCTTTATATGGTTCAAACCAATTTGATTGGTGCAATATGCCTAATGAATTATGTACTAACAGCCCACATTATAAGAAAGAAAGAAATGCTGTCGCATGGTTAATGAGAAAATGTGGATTGGCTATTGATATGGATTATTGTATGAATGGCGATTGTGAATCTGGAGCATATATAGCAGATGCAAGATATGCATTTGAGCATAGTTTTGGGTATGATGACGATGCTATTATATTAGAGCGAAATTCCCACAACATAATATGGAGAGATTTGGTCATAGGTAATTTGGAAGTAGGGTATCCAATTTTATATTCAGGTAATAATGGACGAGGTTATGAAAGTCATGCTTTTATTTGCGACGGGTATAGAAGCGATTACACTTTTCATTTTAATTTAGGCTGGAACGGAGCATATCATCAATATTGGCTTACATTAAACACTTTATGTTTTGGGGAGCATAATTACAGTTATGATCAAAAGGCTATTTTCAATATTCATCCAGCGTATAATTCTGACTATTGTAGTTTCTCTATGTCATTGGAAGATCATTTTACGTCTGCTCCTTTGATGATAATTGACCGAACCGCAATTCCAAAGACATTTAAAATTCTTGAAAGTGTAAGTCGCTCCTCACAATTACATGAGATGTACCGAACCATATATACTTTTGACAGCATTGAGTACGTTGCACATACAAAAGTTATTCTACATGATGGTTTCCATGCAGTTGAGGGCTCTTACTTTACTGCTTATATTGATGAATGCGAAATATGTGAAGAAGATTCTGGCGAAATCCGTTTTGTTGACATTCAATCATTAATTGATACTGAACTTTCGTTGGAGTCATCAAATATTGACAATAAAGTGTATATTATCCCTAATCCTAACAACGGCACATTCTATGTTTCCCTTTCCAACAATGAAGAAGAAATAATAGGTATTACTGTTTATGATGCTATGGGAAGAACTATCTATTCGAATAACAAGTTTAATGGTGGCGAAATAGTTTTACCGCTTGTGAAACAAGGTTTATTCTTTGTAACAGTGATTTTAAATGACAAAAAGATAACAGAAAAAATCATAGTTCAATAATTATTTAATACACATTAATTATGAAAAAACTTTTCTCAATTACCATTTCAGCGGTATTGCTTACAGCATTAGCTATAATCGTTTTTATTTCCTGCAAAAAGGAAACAAGAGAAATTGCTTACAACACAAACCAGAACTTTGAAAAAACCGAGGCGCAACAGGTTTATGAGCAAATCATGAAATTCCGCGAAGCCCGTGAGGCTTATCATGCAGATGCAAAAGCCGACAACGGCTATGTGTCGCCAACCGAAGCGCGTAGCATTCTCGATGGCGCAATCAACTACGAGTTCTCCGACGTGAAACGCCTTCTTGAAGATACTGAGCTCGACACTCTGCGATATGCTGCACCTGTAACCAACGAAACAGGATTGATTGCCGTAAACGATCTGATTGACATTTACGACAGATTAGTGTCAAAAATGAGCAATTATCCTTATTCGTACAATTGCTTTATGATAAAATACCCTCTAGCAACAAGCAGAGAAGACAACATTGTTGAAATCGTATTTACAAGAGGCAATACGCCACCAACACCTCCAACACCCCCGTATCCCAATTACGGTCTGGATTATTTTGACGAAACCGATAATTGGATTTGGGGTGGCGGAAACGGCAAATGTATCATCGGTGGAGACAGCGATGCAGCTGAGCAACTTGAAAACAAATGCTTTGCTATGTTTGATCCCATTATAACAAGAAATGAGCCCGACACACTAAACATGAACTACCGTCCTTACGACGTTGAATATGCGACGAAAACATACGATTCACTGCAAAGCTGTATAAGCGGCATAGACTATTGGCTATTTCACGCTGAAAATGTAATATCAAACGATGTCTCAACTTACTGCATCCCATACAATTACTTGAATTTGTATTTGATCAACCTATACAGCGCTGTGATTAATAGTAGTGGCTGTTACCACTATTCCCCAAGGCTAAATTCTCCAGTTAGAGTTGTTGTTATTGATGATCATTCTGTTTTTTCCAATAATATTAACGATCAAGAGTATTATAATATATCTCATTCAGCTGTTATGACATATTATAAGCTAGGCAACAATCGTTAAAAAAGTAAAAACAGCCGACGGAAAGGAGTATTCCGAACGGATAGTGAAGGAATGATATTGCACGGTGATAAAAATAAAACTGTAAAATTCATTTTTCAAATCGCTAATTATCAATGATTTATGAGTTTTAAGATAAAATAATATTGTAAAAGCACGATATTGGAGTTGTTAATGCTTGACAAATTGGTGAAAATATTGTATATTTGCAGATATATTCATTCGAAACTGTTGAAGCTAATAAGTTGAACGTATGATAATTGACGATTTCACCGGTCACGAACACCGCTACGCCTACTGCATGTACAACCCACTGAAATACGTTGACCCGAGTGGGGAACGGCAGATGGGATGGATTTATTCCACTTATCAATGGGAACAGGAAGCCAGGGCTGCTGTCACAAAAGAATGGGAAAAAGTGTATGAGGTATGTACCTTATCACATAATCTCACGCATTCGATGGCTTGCTCGATATACTCCAAAGGAACTGACGCCTGGGGCAACATGCGAGACCCTTCGACATGGAGCGGCTCTGCCAAGACCAGAACACGATTCGACCGCGGCTTCACCGGCCACGAGCACCTCTAAGCATTCGGCCTGATAAACATGAACGGAAGAATGTATGACCCGCCGGAGTCTATATCCTGAAAGTAAAAACAGCCGACGGAAAGGAGTATTCCGAACGGATAGTGAAGGAATGATATTGCACGGCAAACAGAATAACTGATTAACTGAATAACTATCAACTATTTCCGGACTCCGTCCTCGAATTTCACCACGAAAGCGTCGGTGTATCCGAGGGCGGTCACTTTTTTCTGGTAGCGGTCGGCTTCCTCTTTGGTGGCGAAGCAGCCCGCAGTGTATTTGAACATTCCGTTATGTTCGTAAAAATCAACATCTTGGAGGTTTTTATAGAAACTCTGGGCGTTGTCGACCTTACGTGATTTTGAGGCGAACTGGACTTTATAAACGACACCTTTGTTTTTGTCGACGGCAGGGATGTCTTGCGTCGGTGTTTGAGGCTGTTCTACCACCTCCTGCTGCATTTCGACGGAGTTGTTCTCGTAGTTTGTCTTATAGGTGCAAAACGCCCGATATATCGCCGATGCCAGATAATCCTGGCCGTCATCCGACATCATATACTGCTCCTCGGTAGGGTTTGAGATGAAGCCCAGCTCCACCAGCACCGACGGCATCGCTGTTTTGTAAAGCACCATAAAACCTGCCTGCTGCACTCCCCTATTGCCACGTTTGACTTTTGTAACCAATTCATTTTGAATAAGTTCAGCCAGTTCCAGCGAACGTTGTTTATATTCACTCTGTATGAAGCTGAACGCTATGTAAGCCTCGGTGCTGTTTGGGTCGAAGCCGCCATAGTTCTCTTCAGCGTTGCTTTCGTAGAGGATAGAGGCGTTTTCGCGTTTTGCCACCGCCAGATTGGCGCTGTTGCGGTGCTCACCCATGATAAACGTCTCGGCGCCACCTGTTTTTGGCGAGTTTGCCACCGAGTTGCAATGTATTGAGATGAAAACGTCGGCATTGTTGCGGTTGGCGATGCGGGCGCGCTCGATGAGTTCCACAAACACGTCCTTGTCACGGGTGTACACCACCTTCACGTCGGGATATTTCTTTTTTATGTAGTTGCCTGTCTTCTTCGCCACGGCGAGAACGATGTCTTTCTCCTTGCCTTTCTTGCCAACTGCACCCGAGTCCTTGCCTCCGTGACCAGCGTCGATGACGACAGTCTGGATCTTGTTCGTCTGCGCCGTCACGCCTGCCGAAAAGAAGCACATTAATATAATAAAAAATATAAGTTTGCCGTTCATAAAAAACTCGTATATTTGCAGTTTGAATTAATTTGAATTTTTTACAAAATTAGATAAAAAATTTGTATAAGAACTCAACATATCGCAATTTTATTGTTTTTTTCTTTTTGCTGATGTTTTTTTTAAGTCCAGCAAGAGGTCAAAACAAGGTTGATAGTGTTGATTATCAGAACAATAAGTCGGCTATCGAGGCGCAGATTGACCGTACCTGCAACGACTCGACGATTCAGGATTTCAAGCACAACAAGATATTCTACTATGGTGGTGCAGTCATCAAGTACGACGACATTGAGATTCAGGCCGACTACGTGGAATTCGACTTTGAGAAGCACACCGTTTATGCCAAGGGAATGCCTGACAGCACTGGCAGAATCGTAGGAAAGCCTGTTTTCACGCAAGCCGGACAGAAATACCTCTCCGACGAGATGAGTTTCAACTTCGACACCAAGAAAGGTGTCATCACGAAGGTTTTCACCGAGGACAACCAGAACTACCTGCATGGCGACCGCATCAAGAAGATGGACGACGGAAAAATCAACATCAAGTCGGGCTCGTTCACCACGTGCAGCAACCGTGAGCATCCTCATTTTGAGTTCCATTTCGACAAAGCCATCGTCATTCCGGAGGACAAAATCGTCGCCAAGTGGCTGTATTTCAAGCTTGAGGAGACGCCGCTGCCCATTGTCGCGCCGTTTGCATTGATTCCAAACAGCAAGGGACAGCGTTCGGGCATCATCATACCGTCGTTCGGCGAGTCGGCAAACCGAGGCTTCTACTTCGAAAACGGCGGTTATTACTGGGCCATCAACGACTACATGGATTTCCAGATTCTGGGCGACATCTACACTCGAGGCAGCTGGGCTTTGAAGCCGACGTTCCGCTACGCCAAACGTTATAAGTTCCGTGGCTCGTTCGACGCCAGCTACGCCGTCAACAAGGTGGGCGTGGAAGGCTCCGCCGACTACACCGAGAGCACCGACTTCAAGATACGGTGGACTCACAAGCAAGACCCGAAGGCACGCCCGAAGTCGTCGTTCTCTGCCGACGTCTACATCGTGAGCTCCAACTACAACAAATACAACGCCATCTCGACAAGTGAATACTTGAGCAACACCTTCCAGTCGAGTATAGCATATCAGACAAGCTTCGCCAACAAGTTCTTCCTTACGGTGAACGGCAGCCACAGCCAGAACACGCTGACGCACCAGATGACCGTCACCTTGCCGGAAATCACTTTGACGATGAACCGCATCTATCCTTTGAAAAACGTGGGAAAAGCAGGCAAGAGACACTGGTACAGCGAGTTGAACATGAGCTATTCGGTCAACGCCAAGAACTACGTCAGCATGCCCGACAGCCTCTTCTTCAAGGACGGCGGATGGCTCGACAACATGCAGAACGGCATGCAGCACCGTGTGCCTATCAACCTGCCTATCAAGCTGTTTAAATATTTTACATGGACCACCTCATTGAACCTCAACGACCGGATGTATCTGGAACATTATGAGAAAGACTGGGTCTGGGACACCGTAGGCTCGGGTCATGTGCAGACCGACACCATACCGCATTTCACCAACATCTTCACTTACGACGTGTCGAGCAACATCACCACCAAGGTCTACGGAATGCTGAGATTCAAGAAAGGCCCTATCAGAGCCATCAGGCATGTGTTCACCCCGACGGTAGGCCTCTCGTACAACCCCGACTACAGCGAGCAGTTCTGGGGTTATTACTCATATTACACTGACGGCAACGGCAACCCGCAGAAATACGCCTACAACCAAGGCAGCATCTACGGCACCGCACCAGGACAGAAATCGGGACGAATAACATACAACTTAAGCAACAACCTCGAGATAAAGGTGCCTTCGCGAAAAGACACCGTCGAGGGCTTGAAGAAGATCGTATTGATTGAAAACCTAACATTATCAGGCAATTACGACATTGCCAAAGACTCGTTGAACTGGTCGTATCTGACAGTAAGCGGCCGCACCACGCTGTTTAAGAATTTCACCATCCAATATGCGAGCTTGTGGGATCCTTACGTCCTCGACTCGACCGGCACGAAGCAACTCAACAAATACGAGTGGGATGTCAACCACCGCCTTTTCAGGAAAAAGAGCGTGACATGGAACTTCAGCGCAAGCTATACCATTAACAATCAGACGTTTAAGAAAGACAAAGACAAGAAAAAAGACACGCGGAAGACGACGGACCTGGCGTCGGAGCAGGAGCTGGAGGACATCAACAACAACCCCGACGACTATATCGACTGGTCGACAACATGGTCATTATCATTGAGTTATAACTTAAGGTTAAGCAACAACCCGACGTACATAAACTACATCTTGAACGATTACCGAACGACGGTGCAGACGCTGGGCTTGACGGGAAGCATCAACCTGTCGCCGAAATGGAAGCTCTCGGCGCAGACCGGCTGGGATTTCGAGTCGCATAAGATATCGTACACCTCGCTGACGGTTTACCGAGACCTGCACTGCTGGGAGATGCGATTCAACGTGATTCCTTACGGAACGTACAAGTCGTGGAACTTCCAAATCAACGTGAAGGCATCGGCATTGCAGGATTTGAAGTTGACGAAGAAGAAGGATTACAGGGATAATTATTGATGAAGAGACGCACGGCCGTGCGTCTTTACAAAAAATATTTGGATTTTTAAAAAAGATTTAGTATTTTTGCGGAGATAAAATTTAAAACTATGAGAAAGATATTATTGATAGCATTGATTTTCAGCTGCTTCGGTTGTTTTGCGCAGGTTGAGACAGAATTTGAGAAATACCAGCGCGAGCAAAACGAGCAGATGCAGAAGATGAAACAACAGCAAGACGAGGGCATGGCCAAGATGCAGAAGGAATACGAGGATTATGTCAAGGCGGAGAAGGAAGCATACAACAAGTTCGTGAAGGAGAGAGAGGTGAAATGGGGCAAAGGCAACGTGAAAGAGAGTACCCAGAAAGACTGGGTGGAGTATTCCGACGACGGCAACACCCGCAGCACCGTTGACTTTGAGACTGGTGAGGCCACCATCGAAATCATACAGGAGCCTGGCCAGAAAGTCGACGAGAAAGAACTGGAAGACAAGCTCAAGTTTCTGTTGACCAACAAAGGAAAGACGAAAGACTACGACTCGCAGGTCGAGAAAGCCATCCCATTGCAGGACAAGCCAGTGCTTGAGAACCAGGTGCAGGCTCCCGACGGCACTGTGGTGACGAAGGAGAACATGGACAAAGAGGTGAAGGTCATCGTGGAGAACACGAAGCCCGAGGTGAAGACCGTGAAAGGTAGCGACAACAAAGAACGTCAGGTCGTTACAATCAAGCTCGACCTCGCACCCGACCACATCCGCACACGTGCCGAGCAATACAAGAAAGAGATTCAGAAATACTGCGACAAGTGGGATGTAGACCCTGCTCTGGCATTCGCCATCATGCAGACCGAGTCGTCGTTCAACCCCAAGGCGAAGTCGCCAGTGCCGGCTTACGGTCTCATGCAGATAGTGCCACGCACCGCGGGTGCCGACTGCGCACAGAGCCTCAAGAAATCGTTCTCCGCTCCTACCGCCAACTATCTCTACGAGCCGGAAAACAACATCGAGATGGGCGTGCATTACCTCTATCTCTTGAAAAAGAGATATTACACCAACGTCAACAGCGTTGAGAAACAAAACCTCTGTGTCATCGCATCGTACAACACAGGTGCCGGCAACGTGGCGAGAGCCCTGCGCGGCGACACCAAAATAGGCAAGGCCATCCCGCAGATCAACGAGATGAGCTACGACAACCTTTTCAAGTATTTTGAGAAGAAACTGCTGCCCGAGACACAGAATTACATCAGAAAAGTAACAGAAAGAATGAATAATTTTAAAACTTGGTTAAAATGAAAAAAGCTATCGCAACAAACAATGCTCCAGGAGCAATCGGCCCATACAGCCAGGCTATCGCAGCTAACGGATTCTTATTTATCTCTGGTCAGATGCCAGTGAACCCTGCCACAGGCAACGTCGTCGACGGCGGCATCACCGAGCAGACCGAACAGGTGATGAAGAACCTTGAAGCCATCCTCAAAGAGGCAGGATGCACCTTCGACAACGTGGTGAAATCGACATGTTATCTCAGCGACATCGCCAACTTCGGCGCGATGAACACCGTGTACGGAAAATATTTCAAACAAGACCCGCCAGCACGCGCCGCTTTCGCAGTGCGCACACTGCCTAAAGAGGTGATGGTGGAGATAGAAATGATTGCCGCATTGTAACAACAATCTCACGCAGATTTCGCAGAAACAATCTTACAAGCCCATTCTGCGAGATCTGCGTGAGACAAAAAAAACATAAAAAAATGAAAAAGACTGTCATATTTTTAATAGTTGCAGTGGTTATCGTCACGTTAGGCATGGTGTCTTGCAAGAAAAAGGAAGAGCACAAGAAGACATACTACGAGCTCGTGGTGGGACGTTGGCGCACCCATGACGGCGGACACTATGAGGTGTACTATGCAGGCGGCACAGGCAAGATGTGGGACCCTGCCGACGATGTGCAGGAAGACGAAGCCGACACCTTCGACTGGTCGATTGACGAAAACAACAAAACGATGACACAAATCATTCATTTCCATGGTGGTCAAGGCAATGTGCCACAATATTGCAACATAATCACGCTTGACGAATCGACGTTTACTTACAATAACGAAGGATGGAGAGCGGCGTATACATTGGTTAGAGTGTATTAACTTGTTTTATCATGAAAAAGGCATATAAGGTAACATGGATTAGCCTCGCCTCGTTGGTGGGCGTGGTGCTCATAGTGTTGTTGATAGCTCTGTATCTGCTGCTCAGCCCGAAACGTCTGACGGGGCTTGTCAACAGATACGCCAAAGACTTTATCACCTGCGACTACAACATCGGGAAGGTCGACTTGACGTTGTTCAAGACATTCCCTGACGCAGGCATCGAGATCAACGACGTGGTGCTCATCAACCCGACCAACGGCTGGACGACGGACACCCTGGCCGCCATCGACAAGCTGGTGGTATCGGTCAACCTCAGAAAGATACTGTTTGAGAACGAGATCATAGTGAACAGCTGTCTGCTCGACGGCGGTCTCGTGAACGTGTTTTTCGACACTGAGGGCAACAGCAACCTCGACATCTTCCCGCCGAGTGAGGCGGAGCCGAACGAGGCGGAAGAAGGAGGCTCATTCCCTATCGACCTTAACAAGCTGGCACTCAACAACATAGAAGTCAGATACACCGACCTCGGAGCCAACACCGTGGCCAACATCAACGGTCTCGGACTCAAAGCCAAAGGCATGATGAAAGACGAGCTCATCGACGGCGACATCAACCTGAGTATCAACGACTTACGGGCAACGATAGACAACGACACCGCCAATATCGACGCTGCCATCAAAGACATCAACTTCAAAGGGAAAGTAAAGATGGTGGACGACGACATCAACGCCAACATCAGCCTCGGAACAGGCGCTCTGGCACTGCTCATGACAGGCAACGAAAACATCATGGCAGGCTTAAACAGCCTCAACGTGAGTTATAACGGCGACGTCAACGACTACGATTATATCAAAGGAACAGTAAACCTTGACATCGACGATGTGACGGCCATCAAGGATAACGACACATACGCCGACAAAGCCGACTTCAGCCTTGAGATACCTCTCGAGCTGAATCTGACCGAATATCAGGCGAAATTTGAGAAATCAGAGATAAATCTCAACAAAATAAAGATAGAATTCATCGGGTCAACGACTTTGAAGGATGACATCACCATGAACATGGACATCCGCACCAACACGATGATTATCAATGATTTGATACGTCTGTTGCCTGAAAAACTGAAAGAAGAGCTGCTCGGCGGCATGAAGATCGACGGCAAGCTGATGCTTCTCTCGCATATCGAAGGCGTATATAACGACTCGCTGATGCCCGTCATCAACGCCGACGTGACGCTCAACGACGGTTTTTTTCAGATGGACGGCGCACTGCCCCACCCTCTCACTGCCGTCAACACCACCATTCACACCGATCTTGACCTTAACGGAAAATCGGATGTCAACATCAAATCGCTACGTGCGAGGATGAACAACACCATTGTCGCGGCAAGCGGAAGCATCAAAGACGTGCTCGACAAGATGTTGTGCGACCTGAGTGTCAAGGCTGACGTTAACTTCGACGACATCAAGAGTTTCATGCCAGAGGAGATGCTCGCCAAAGGCATGGTGAAAGCCGATGTCAACCTGAAAGGCACCGTCGAGCAGTTCACCAACGTGGACCTGATGAAGACGAAACTCAACGGCACATTGAGATTCAAAGACTTAGACTTCACTTACTACGACACGATAAATGTCAACTCATCGGATCTCGGCATCGACTTCATCATCCCGAACCCATCGGTCAACTCGCTGCATAACGGTTTGGCGCACGTACAGCTGTATGGCGACGACCTCAAAGCTGTCATCACCGACATGATGGATGCCACGCTCTCAAACTTCAACATCGAGGCACAAGTGACTGATGTCCTTGACGAAAATGCGAAACTTGGAGCCATCACCGACTTCGGCATCGGGTATCTCGACTTCATGATGGACGACATGCTGTTGTATTCGGAGAACGCCACAGGCAGTGCCATGATGCTGCCTTCTGTCAACGAGGGCAACACCTCTTACGCCGCAGTCTACAGCAGCGACTCCCTGGTGTTCGGCATGGCCGACGAGCTGTATTTCGCCACCGAGGTGCTCTCGCTCGACATCAACGCCGACTACGACGAGCGCGAGTCGGAGCTGCTCTTCCAGTGGAAGCCCGACCTCGGACTGTACCTCGGCAACGCCATCTTGTCGATGGCCGACGTGAGCGAGGAAGTAATCGTTCCTGAAATAAGTCTGACATACGGCGAGCCAGGTCTTGTCATCAACAACAGCCAGATAACACTCGGCAACTCGGATTTCAAGCTGAGCGGATACCTCACCAATCTGTATGAGCATTTCAAAAACGACGAGCTGCTCGTTGGCGAGTTTGACTTCACCTCCGACTACACCGACGTGAACCAGCTCATGGACATCTTCAGCGGTGCAGGCAGCGAGGAGGAGACAGCAAACACTGAGGTCTCCGACACCACCGCAGTAGAAGAGGCCAACCCGTTCATGGTGCCGCTTGGTGTCGACATCAAGATGCACACCACCATCAGAAACGCCATCGCAGGCGACATGCAGATACGTAACGTGGGCGGCGACCTCACCATCAAAGACGGCATCCTCGTGTTGGAAGAGATGGGCTTCACCAGCGACGCGGCAATAATGCAGCTCACAGCATTGTATAAATCGAAGAGAAAGAACCACCTATACGCAGGCTTCGACTTCCACCTCTTGGATATCGACATAGCTGAGATGATAAAAATCATACCCGACCTCGACACCATCCTGCCGATGCTGAGCTCATTTGCGGGCAACGCCGAGTTCCATTTCGCAGCCGAGACCAACCTCAAAGCCGACTACACGCCTAAATACTCGACATTAAAAGGTGCCTGCAGCATCGAGGGAACCGACCTCGTGGTGCTCGACAGCGAGACATTCGACAAAATCAAGAAGATGCTGATGTTCAGCAAGAATACAGACAACAAAATCGACAGTCTCGACGTGCAGTTTACAGTGTTCAAGAACGAAATCGACGTGTATCCTTTCGCCATCTCAATGGACAAATACTCTGCCATGCTCTACGGCCGCCACAACCTCGACATGAGCTACGACTACAAGATCGAGATGCTCAGTCCGGCCATCCTCAACAGGTTAGGCCTCGAAATCAAAGGCCCTGACTTCGACAACATGAAGTTCAAGGTCAGGAGAAGCCGCCACAGAAACATATTCAAGCCAGAGAAACGCGACTACAAGGAAGAGAAGATTGTCGAATTGAAGAAGATTATCTCCAACTCATTGAAAGAGAATGTCAAACCTCAGTAGTCCAAGGGTTTTACACAATACGATACGGCTGTTGCTCGGTGTTTTTTTCATCGGCACAGCCGTATTGAAATTATTGTCGATAGACAATTTCGAGTTATATATCTACAGCATCGGCATCTTCAGTTATACCTGGACGACATTTCTTTCCAGATCATTGATTTTCATTGAGTTGATAATCGGAATAAGCCTTATTTTCAAGATTTGTTTCAAAGAAACATGGTGGCTCACACTCCTGATGATGGCTGGTTTTACGCTGTTTTTGGTTTATGCCGCCATTTTCAGGGACGACAGCAACTGCCACTGTTTCGGAAGTTTGGTTGAGCTCAATCCGATACAGTCCATCTTCAAGAATATCATTGTGATAGCGTTGCTAATTTTGATAAAAAACGAGCAAAGCCACGATTACAAGCCTGCTTTGAGGAAATGGCTTGTGGCGTTGACATTAGTTGTTTCGTTTGTAATCTCTTTTGTTTTGCTGCCGATGGACGTGGTTTACAACAGGATTTATTCTGATAATGAAGAGGTTAACGAGGCTGCATTTTACGAAAGTCTGAACGATTCGGCTTTTGTTGAGCTTCAGGAAGGCCGATACCTTATTAATTATGCGCTTGCCGGATGCAAATATTGCAAGATTGGGGCTGAGAAGGCGACGATGATGTTCGACAGGCACGGCATTTCACACGAAAGGCTGAAGTTTTTTGTCGGTGGCAGCGACGAGGCGGTTGAAAGATTCATAGAAGTTACTGGAACTGAAGATTACCAGCATTGGAAGATTGCGGCGCCTCGGTTTATGTTGATAACATACGGAAAGTTCCCGTTGTTTGTTTTCATCGAGGACGGCAGAGTGGTGAAAGCCGGGGATTTTCGGATTTTGGATGATAAAATGATTGAATCATTCTTTGAATGATTTTTATATTTTGACAGGATTAACACATTAAGAACTCATTAACATCATAATAGTTAATATAGCAGTCCGAACATCCACAATGGGATTCGGTTGCCATGTCCTATCTCTGTATCATCAACAGCGAGGAAACTATTTTCAATGTCTTTTATTTGGTCGAATTTCTTATCACTACCTCCAACTTCAAACAAATACTTGCTCTCTACCAAAAAATCTCCCTTAGCAGGATAATGCACGTCATACACCTGACTAACCTGATTAAAGAAGAAGGTCTCACGTATAGTGCCGATATTCGTCTTGTTGCCCAAAGCATACATCAGGTTCGGATTATTGAGAAATATTTTTTCCGGTCTAGCCAACACTTTGAGGCTCTTCACTTTATCGGTAAGCAATGCCAGTAGTCCGCCTCTCTCCAAGGCATACAGCATCTTCAGTCCTTGCACTCTATCCGTTTCCAATTGTGCATACAGAGCATTCATAGTCGGCATCTGTGGCACATGTTCGGCAAGCACCATCAACATCCGTTTTGCCTTACGTATCGTAGAGATCGTCACTTCATCCACGGCAGGGTAATCGACTTCAAGGATATGGTTAACCACACGTTGCAGACGGCTCTCAAAACCAGTCATAGCAACTTTGTAGAACGGATAATAACCATGATGCATATATTGTTCAAATAACGGTTGGATAGACGGTATCATCCCTTTCACCTGCATTGCTACTTTGACATGGTCTTTCAGTAATTCCTCCAAGGATAATTTAGGTAATGTTGCCACTTCCTCGTATAATAAAAATTCGCGGAACGACAATCCAGCAATCTCATAATCCAACAATCGTCTCGACAGGTCGCCTTCACCGCTTTTCAATCGCAACATTGATGAGCCAGTATATACAATCTGTAAATCGGGATATGTGTCATAAAAATTTTTTATCAAAGTCTGCCAATGCGGGTAATGATGCACCTCGTCCATGAACAGATGCCTGCCTCCATGGATGTAATAGTACCTCACAAAGTCCTGTAATGAGTGACTTTGAAACCATAAGTTGTCAAGTGACACATACATCGCATCATCAGGGTTAGAGTAATGCTCTTTGATGTATTGCAACATCATTGTGGTTTTCCCCACACCTTTCGGACCCTTGATTCCCACCAACCGATCTGTCCAATCGATGGATTCATAGATATACCTGTGGAAATCAACAGGCGTACTTTGTAATCTCAAATGATAATGAAGCAACAAATCTTCAATCTCTGTAACTGCTTCCATAGTGTTTCAATTAAAAACACAGCAAAAATAATTCTTTTTATTAATATATGCAAATATTTTTTTGACAAAAAGAGTTTGCAAACTCGTTTTTTTTTTAATTTCAGAGTTTCAAAACTCTTTTGTAGCAATCATAACCTTTCCCCAAGATCTGATTTTATTTTGACTTCTTGCTTCTCCAAAAATTTTTATTATCTTTGCCTCGTGAAACGGCTTTTTGTCATACTATCTCTATTCTCACTGTTGTTTGTTGCCTGCAACAAGCCGCAGCCTGAGCCTGTCATTGCCGAGCCCGAACCATTACCGTTTGAATTTGACGAGAACCTGCAAAACATCGACACATTGCTGCAACACGATGCAGCGACTGCCCTGCAAGAACTGCTGTCATCAGACACCCTTCCCGTCATTTTCAACGAAAACTATCACCAATTGCTCCTCTCCGAGGCGTTGTACAAAACCGACAACCCGCAGGAGACGCACGGCCGTGCGTCTTTACAAGCCGCGATGCAATTTTTCGACAGCCTCGCCGCGCATTATCCCACCAACGACGACCTCACGGTCCTCTCCGC
>JAEEGF011089420.1_pt1 | contig 27250 bp, 23 predicted proteins | sample 9134171 | NCBI WGS metagenome assembly JAEEGF01 (sample SAMN16246542, study PRJNA631951) | gut metagenome | biome: gut microbiome; feature: rumen; material: AP-attached | host: Bos | place: Iran: Karaj | collected 2018-10 | reverse complement strand
CGTGAGACCCACGCGGATCTGGTTCTGCAGAAGCTCACCGACCGAACGGATGCGGCGGTTGCCGAGGTGGTCGATGTCATCCGTTCTGCCGATGCCGTAGGGCAGATCGATCAGATACGAGATGGACGCGACCATATCGTCCGGAATGATGTGGCGCGGAATGAGCTCGTCATAGTGCTCGCGCAGGAAATCCTTCAGATTGTCGCCCTCTATCCCCTTTTCCGCCGCTTCCTTCAGGAGTTTTTTGAGCGTGGGGATATGCACGTCTTCATTCAGACCGGCTTCGATCGGCGCAAACGGCAGGAAGCCCGCCGCAGACGCGAAATTGTTGCCGACGACCTTAACGCGGCCGTGCTCCTCGGTGTTGATCCAGACGGCGTTGATGCCGGCGTTCTGGATCGCTTCGGCGGTCTGCCTGTCGATCTTCTGACCTTCTTCGACGAAGATCTCGCCCGTTTCCTCATTGATGACGATCTCGTCTGCGATCTGGTCGCGGATACGCGCCTTCAGAGCGAGCTTTTTATTATACTTGTAGCGGCCGACGCGCGCCAGGTCATAGCGGTTGTCAAAGAACAGCCCGTGCAGAAGGTTGCGCGCGCTCTCCTCTGTCGGCGGCTCGCCGGGACGCTGTCTGCGGTAGATCTCAAAGAGACCGTCCAGTTCGGAACGGTTCGGATCCTTTGCGAGCGTTGCGTCGAGACGTTCGTCGTTGCCGAGGAGATCGAGAATCTTGTCGTTCGTGCCGTAGCCGATGGCGCGCAGCAGCGACGTGATGAAGACCTTGCGCTGACGGTCGATCTTGACATACAGGATGCCGTTCGAATCGGTTTCGTATTCAAGCCATGCGCCGCGGTTCGGGATGACCTGACTCGAAAACAGCTGCTTGCCCATCTTATCCGTCGTGGACGAATAATACGCGCCCGGCGAACGGACAAGCTGCGAAACGATGACGCGCTCCGCGCCGTTGATGATAAACGTGCCCTGCGGCGTCATCAGCGGGAAGTCGCCCATAAAGACCTCCTGCTCCTTGACCTCGCCCGTTTCCTTATTGATCAGGCGAACGGTCACGCGAAGCGGTGCGGCGTAGTTCACGTCGCGGCTCTTGCTTTCCTCGATGGAGTACTTGGGTTTGTCCATGTCGATCCGGTAGTCTACAAACTCCAGAACGAGCTTGCCGGAAAAGTCGACGATCGGCGAGATGTCGTTGAAGACGTCTCTGAGATCTTCCCTCAGAAAGTGGTAGTAGGAATTTTTCTGCACCTCAATGAGATCGGGCATTTCGAGTACTTCGGAGATGTGCGAAAAGCTCTTCCGTGTCCGTTTTCCCATCTTGACGTCATGCATCATTGCGTTCACTCCTTGCTGATGTTTTTCATCTGATAATTTCGGGCGAATTCCCCCGCCCGTGGAGGCGGCAATATTCCTTACCTTCTGTGCCTTCTGACCAAAAACGGCTCGCTTTATTTCAATCCGCGGAGTCTTTGAGGGCATATTACCACAGTATAGGCATCATAATGCAATATTGGATAATATCATCATCGATTCAACCTGTCAAGCAAATTTTTCATAAAAATTGCAAATATTTTTTCTCTTGCGGGAATTCGGCGCATAGATTGGTATAGGCAACCGAAAACAAGTCCATACTCCGTACAAATCAAAGGAGGTGAAACCATGAAAGGAACCCATACGGGCTGGACCGAGGAAGAGGAAGCGGCTTTGCTTTCCGCCGCACGCAGCGCAAGAAGCGCGCGCCAACCGCTGAAGACGGCGTTCGACGCGATCGCCGAACGCACGTCGCGCAGGCCCAACAGCGTCCGGAACCATTACTACACGCAGCTGAAGTCCGCCGAGCGGACGGAGCCGTCGTTTTCCCCCTTCTCCGAGGAGGAGACCGACCGGCTTTTGGAGGCTGTGCTGCTTGCGCTGGCAAAGGGTCAGTCGGTGCGCGCCTGCACGCTGGAGCTTGCGGACGGCGACACGCGCCGCATGCTGCGCTTTCAGAACAAATACCGCGCGCTTCTGAAATCGCAGCCGCAGCGGGTACGCGACATGCGCAGCACGCTGCTCGAAAAGGGCTATCCGGTGCCGGACCCGTTCGTCCGCGATCCGGACACGCCGCACGTCGGGCGGCCGCCGAAGGCGACCGGCGAGCTGGAACGCGGCATCCGCGCCCTGCTCGACACGCTGTACCAGAACCTGCTTGCGCTGACGCAGAGCGAAAGCGCCGGATAACGGCGGTCCGGGAACCGGATCCGTTCCAAAGCGGCGAAAGGGCGTCGAACAGCTCGATACCCTTTCTTTTTTTGTTGAAATCTGTCGCCCGTTCCTATATAATAGAATAGGAAAGAGGTGAGCGACATGCTGGTATGGATCCTGATCCTGGCTTTGAGCGCGGGAACGACGGCGCTTCTCTCCGTCGTGCTGCGCGACTGCGCGACGTGGTGGCTGATTCTTCGCATCCCGCTGCTGTTCTTTGCGGCATACGTTCTTTGGCTGCTGCTGTACGCGCTGCTGATCTGTGCGGTCTCACTCTGCGTCGACAAGAACAAGCCGGTCGAGAAGCCGAATCACGGTCTGCGCCGTCTGATGGTCGAAACGATGGAGCTGATCCTGCTCGTCGGCCGCATCCGCGTGCGCACCGAAGGACTGGAGCGGATCGACCGCACCAAGCCGTTTTTGCTGGTCGCGAACCATCGCTCCATGATCGACCCGTTCCTGCCGATGACGCGCATGAAGGGAACGGAGATCGTCTTTGTCTGCAAGCCCGAGATCCGCGACATGCCGGTCGCGGGCGGCTTTGCGCACGGCTGCGGCTTCCCGTTCATCGACCGGTCCAACAACCGCGAAGCGCTGAAGGCGATCCTGCGCGCCGCCGATATTCTGAAGACGGAGCAGACCGCCGTCGGGATCTTCCCGGAAGGCACCCGCAACAAGACCGACGCGCCGCTTCTGCCGCTGCACGCCGGCTCGTTCGCGCTCGCAAAGCGCGGAAACGTTCCGATCGTGGTCGCCGTCAACCGCAACACCGAGCGCGCGCTCAGGCAGTTCTTCTGGCACGGAACGAAGGTCTCCTTCTCCGTGCTCGACGTGATCCCGCCCGAGCGGTTTGCCGATCAGAACACGCAGGAGATCGCCGACGAGGTCACCCGTATGCTGGAGGCGGCGCTGACCCGCTGACCGCCGCGCTCAGTCCGCCGTGTTTTGGTGCAGGCAGTCCGTTCCGACCCTGTCCCGCACGATTTCCGCAACCGAATACAGAAACTCCTTATTGCCGGGCTGCGGCGCATGCAGAAACAGCGTGCCGCAGCCTGCTGCCGTCTCCGCCGTTCCCCTTGCAATCGCGTCGCGCATGGCGTGCGCGCTGTCCGCAGCCCCGTACAGCGCATCGATCCATTCCGTGATCTCGCGATACGGGATCCGCCGCGTGCGGTCCGCCGACGCCAGCACCCGGATCCCCTCAAGCAGCGGGACGTATCCGCTCAGGTGCGGCATCACGCCGAGATCGAGCATCATCTCTGCGATGACGTTTGCAGTCCTTTCCATTCAATTCCCCCTCTTTTCGCCATTCTGGCGGAGAAAAACGGCAAAAACAACGGACCGTTCTTCACGGTCCGGGGCAAAGCTGTAAATGATTTATGGACAATTCATCGGATTTCGATCCGGACCCCGTCCGATCCGAGCTTCTTTGCTTCGACCAGCGCAAGCCTCGCCCGCCCCTCGCGCGAGAGAAGCTGCATCCGCTTCGGCGCAAGGCGGTTTTGATCGAGCGCGCGAAACAGCGCCGCAAGCTGCTCCGCCGGCCAGCAGAGCGTCAGCGTGCCGCCGTTTTTCAGCAGCAGAAACGCTGCGGCGCACCAGTCGGACAGCAGGGATTCTTCCGCATGCCGCGCAAGCGCGTGCGCGCCCGCATCGCCCGACACGAAATACGGCGGGTTCATCAGGACCTTCGTGAACGTCCCGTGCCCGAACGCGTCCGGCGCGTCCCCGGCGCGCATCGCAAGGAAGCGGATCGCCTGTCCGTTTTTCTCTGCGCTGCGGCGGGCAAGCTCCAGCTGCGCCGCGTCGACGTCGATCCCCGTGTACGTTCCGCCGTACAGCGCTTCGGCATACAGGCACAGCACGCCGTTGCCCGTTCCGAGATCCAGCACCGCGTCGGTTTTTCCGATCCGCGCAAAATGCACGAGCGCGATCGAGTCCTCCGTAAAGCAGCCGAGCGCGGGGTCCTGAAACAGGCCCGCGCCGCCTTCGATCAGCCATTCCCAGCGTTCCATCTCAATCCTCCGGCACAAGCATGATCCCCGTTTCCTCCGGCGGCGGCGTCGCGCTGCGGCCGCTGTACGGCCCGACGCCGTTCTCATCATACGAGCCGAGCGTGACGCCGGTGTAGTAATGCAGCAGGATTGCACGGTAGTCCGAGCCGTGCTTCGCCATGCCGTTTGCGCCGTTCTGGCTCATGCCCACGCCGTGGCCGTAGCCCTTGACATGGAACACGATGCCGTTCTGCGTGCGTTCGATCGTGAACATGGTGCTTCTGAGCCCGAACAGATTGCGCGCCTGCTTGCCGGTGACCGTCGTCTTGCCGAGCCGCAGCGTCTCGACGCGCCCGCTCGGATAGGCCGATTCGATCGAGATCGCCGCCTTTACGTTGTCTGCGGTCACGCCGCTTTCCGGATACTTCGCCGCGATCAGCTCCGCCAGCGCGTCATAGCCGAAGTCGACGTCCTCCGTGCGCATCGGGTCCTCGTACGGGCTGTCCACGCCGCGCAGGTACGGGATCGCATTCGCGTAGACGTGCTCGGAATCCTCGGTCTGCCCGCCGGAGCAGGCATGGTACAGCGCGTCGCACAGCTTCCCGTCGTATACCAGCACCTCGCCCGCGGTTCCCATGACCGCCTCGGCGATGCGGGCGTAGTTGTCCGTATAGTCCTTTCCCCACGTCTCGCGCATGCGTTCGTGCGTCGAAAACGCCTGACAGCACTTGCTGTTCGTGCACACGTCGGCGTCGGGATTCGTGTGGCAGCCGCCGTGCGCCATGCTGTACAGCGTATAGGTGCGCGAGGCGACCGCCTGCGCCTTCAGCGCCTCGAACTCGTAGCGCACCGGCATCTCCGCCGACACGACGCCGACGATGTATTCCTCCAGGTCCATGTCCACGAGCTTGTCCGCCCGATGGTCGTAGACCTTGATCGTCGTCGTCTCCGTCCAGTCAAAGTACGCGTACAGATCCAGGAGCGTGGGCTCCGGCGTGGGCTCCGCGGCGTCGGGCGCTTCGCCGCCCGCGCACGACGGCCGTTCGTCCGACAGCGCCAGCCGCGTCAGCAGAAACAGCGCTACGAGCAGCGCAAGCAGCACGGCGGCGAGCACGGCGATCTTCCATCCGGGGGTATTCTTTTTCTGTGCGGATCTTCTGTACTTCATGGTCTATATTATAGTGCCTGCGCCGGAAAAATACCAGCTATTTTTGGTTGTCACCAAATTCCCCGTTTCCGTTGCAATCCCGGGGGCCGCCGTGCTATAATACGAATATGAATATTCGTTTTTCACCGGAAGCGGCGCGGCGCGAGATGACGCCGATCGACAATCTGTTTTTCCTGGAATACATGCCCGACGCCGACGGCACGTTTGTGAAGGTGTACCTCTACGGGCTGATGCAGTGCTATCACCCCTCGCTGAACGACACCGATCTCGGCGCGGCGCTCGGTCTCACCGACGCGCAGGTGCGCTGCGCGTTCGTCTACTGGCAGGCGAAGGGCCTGGTGCGCATCCGCTCCGACGAACCGCTGACCGTGGAATATCTGCTGGTCGAGCAGCCCGCCGTCACCGCCGCGACGGCGAAAAAGTACCGCAGGCTCGTCGAATCCGTCGAAGCGCTGCTGTCGCCGCGCTCGCTCGATCTCAGAGAAATGCAGGCGATCTACGACTGCATCGAGCTGTACGGGCTGGAAGAGGGCGCGGTGCTCGCGCTCGTCGGTTACTGCATCGAACGCAAGGGCAAGCGCGTGCCGATCAACTATCTGCACACCGTCGCGCAGGAATGGAGCGAACAGGACGTCAAGACGCAGGTCGCGGCCGAAACGTACGTCGCCGACTGGCGCGTCCGAAAGCACGGCGCAAGCGAGGTGCTGCGGCGCTGGAACAAGCGCCGTCCGCCGACCGTGGATGAGATGGACCTTTACGACCGCTGGATCGGCCCGCTCGGCTTCGACGCCGAGACGGTGCTCGCCGCGGCTTCGCGCATGACGGACGTGGCGACGCCGACCTTCGCGATCCTGAACGCGCGCCTGACCGAAATGAAGGAGCGCAGCGTGACCGACATCGGCGCAATGGATCTTGAGGAACAGAAGGGCGCGCTGGATCGCGAGTTTGCACGCAGCGTCTTTGCGCGGCTCGGCAAGATCGGCGCGCCGGACAAGACGACGATCGCGCAGCTTCGCATGTTCCGCGAGGAAAAGGGCATTTCGCGCGAGGCGATCCTGCTTGCCGCGGACGAATGCGCCGGCGCGGAGCGTCCGCTGGGCGTGCTGAAAAAGCTGCTGTCCGACTGGGCAGGCGAGGGCGTGCAGACCGTCGAGCAGGCGGAGGCCGCGCTGAACAAGCCGAAGACCGCGCCCGCGAAAGCGCCGAAGAAAAAGAAAAACGGCGGCTTCCTCTATGAACGGGAGAAGCTGTCCGAGGAAGACATCAACAAGCTGATTGTCGATCTGAACGAGGATTTATGACGAACGAACTGAAGCGCTACTACAGCGATCTGCGTGAAAAGAACAACCGCCTGCAAAGAAAGCGGATCGAGGAATGCGAGCGGAAGAGCCCGCGCTTTGCCGCGCTTGACGACGAGCGCAGTCAGGTGTTCAAACAGCTCAGCCTCGGCAGGCTGACCCCCGCCGCCGTCAGATCGCGCATCGGCGCGATCGGCGCGGAGCGCAGCAATCTGCTGATCCGGCTCGGCCTGCCCGGAAACTACCTCGATCCGATCTATACCTGTCCGCTCTGCCGCGACACCGGCGAGATCACGGCGGACGACGGCACGACGCGGCTGTGCGTCTGCGCGCTGAAAAAGCAGCAGGAGCGGATGATCGCCGGTTCGCGCATCAACGACCGAGAAACGTTTGCCGGATTCTCCGAGGCGATCTATCCGACCGACGAACAGAAAAAGCAGGGCCTGAACATGAAGCGCTTTTGCGAGCGCTACGTTTCCGCGCTGCCCCGTCCCGAAAAGCCGAACCTTCTGATCCTCGGCCCGAGCGGACTCGGCAAATCGTTCTTCGGCAACGCGATCGCCTTTGCCGCGATCGAAAAGGGCATTCCGACGCTGAAGATCACGGCGTACCAGTGCATCCAGAGCATTCTCGACGGCATCGACGCGCGCGAGAACGCGATCATGCCGTACCTTGACGCGGGGCTTCTGGTGATCGACGATCTCGGAACCGAGCCGATGGTGCCGAACATTACGATCGAAACGTTCTTCCACATCATGAACGAACGCATTTCCTCGCGCCTTCCGACCGTTCTGATCTCGAACTACTCCGTCGATGAGATCAAGGAAACGTATCACGAACGCGTTGCGACCCGCATCATCGACGGCTCGCTGACCTCGATCGTGATGCTGCGCGGAGACAATCTGCATACGAGGGCCCGCTGATGCTGTACCTTGTCGCAACGCCCATCGGCAACCTCGGCGATCTTTCCGCCCGCGCGATCGAAACGCTCTCGGCGGTCGACGTGATCTACTGTGAGGACACGCGCCATACCGGGCTTTTGCTCAACCATTTCAACATCAAAAAACCGACCCGCTCGCTGCATACGCACAATGAGCGCGAACGCACCGACGAGGTCGTCGAAGCGCTGAAGAGCGGCCGCGACGTCGCCTATGTGTCCGACGCGGGCATGCCCGGCGTGTCCGACCCCGGCGCCATGCTGGTCGCCGCCTGCCAGCGGGAGGGCCTTCCCCACACCGTGATCCCCGGCGCAAGCGCCGCCGTGATCGCCGCCGTGCTGTCGGGACTGCCCGCGCAGCCGTTCAGCTTCTTCGGTTTTTTGCCGCGCGAATCGAAGCCGCGCCGCGAAACGCTCGACGCGATCGCGGGGATCCGTCATCAGGTCATTCTGTACGAAAGCCCGCACCGCGTCCAGGCGACGCTGAAGGATCTTCTTGACCGGTTCGGCGACGGACCGGCGGCCGTGCTCCGCGAACTCACCAAGAGGTTCGAGACCGTCGAGACCGGCACGCTCAAGGAATTGATCGAACGCTTTTCCGAGGAGCCGAAGGGCGAATGCGTGATCGCGTTCGTTCCCGGGCAGAAGGAGGCGGAGCCCGCGCCGGACCTCGACGCGCTGCTTCTTGACCTTCTTCAATCCGAATCCGTGAAGGACGCCGCGGCGATCGCGGCCGAACGGCTCAATCTTCCGAAAAAGCAGGTCTATCGCCGCGCGCTGGAGCTCAAAGAGAACTGATCTTGCGGGACGCCGGGGTCGGCGTCCGTTCATGCCGCAGGGGCCATGGCGACGCGCGATCAAACGCGCGACGGCACCTGTGTAACGAAGCGAAGTGGACGGATCGCATCCGCCCGCCATGCGCATACAAAAAGCCGAGCCCGGTTTGGGTTCGGCTTTGTTGCATTTTGGGGATCAGTTTTCCGGACGGATCGCGTTGAACACGTCCTCGTTGCGGACCGCGTAGGACGGGTCCTTGAGCTTCTCGCGCAGCGTGTTCATGCAGCCGGTGCCGAGCAGCTGGGAAACGATGCGCTCGCGCACGCCGGGATAGCGGTCGATCGGCACCGTGCCGGTCTCGCCGTCCACGCGCAGGAACAGGTAGAACATCTGCTTGCCGTCCGCTTCCTTCTCCAGCGTGCCGACGCTGCCGACCGGAACGTCCTTCGCCGCGGCGAAAAGGCCGCCGATCAGCTCGTCGTTCTCCGCGATCGCCAGATCGCCCGCGCTGCCCTGCGAAACGAACTCATTTTCGCTGCTCATATACAGCGTGTTGAAATCCGTCTGCGCCTGCTCGGTATACGCGGCCTTCTGCTCCTCCGTCGGCGCCGTGTGCACGAACAGCCGCACGAAGATCGCGTCGTCCGGAATGTACAGCGACGGGAACGTGCGGTAGCCGCCGATATACAGGCCGAGATACTGCGAATACGCGCCGTCTGTGTAGCGATCCAGGAACGTCTCCTTCACGATCCGCTCATAGCCGCTTTCCAGCTCCTCGTCGGTCATGACATGCTCGGTCTTGTACGCCTCCAGGATCCGGTCGAACTGCAGTCCCGCCTCCATGCTGTCGGCGTACATCTCGATGAATCGGTCCTCGCTGATGCCCGCTGCGGCGCAGAAGGCGTCGATCGTTTCATAGGCGCCGCCGTTTTCCGAAAGCTGCTCGTTCAGCATGTCCTGTGCGGCGATCTTCGCCTGCAGGATGTAGTTGCGGTCCTCCGCCGTCAGTTCATAGCCCGCCTTGTTCGCGGTGTCGATCGCGGCGGCCTGCAGCGCAAGCTCGTTCAGCACGTCCTCGCAGAGCTTGTCCATGCCCTCCTCGGTGCGCGTGTCGTAATACGCGTAGACGTAGCTGATGTTCGGGTTGGCGACGCAGCTCAAGTACGTTTCGTAATCGTACAGCTTGCGGTCCCGGATCGTCTGAAGCCGCTCGTTCAGATGGTAGCGGTACACGACCGCATAGACCGGCTCGTCGCCGACCGTCAGCACGACGTCGTCCGGACCGATCTCGATCTTCTTCGCCTGCTCCGCCGCCTGCTCCGTCTTGCCGCAGCCGAACGCGCAGAGCAGCAGAAGGCACAGCAGCGCGGAAAGAATACGGGGCTTCATCGGGATCACTTCCAGAGCTCCTCGGGATACAGCCCGTCGTCCTTCATCTTGCGGATCGCGGCCTTGAGGATCGGCAGGTCGGGACGGTTCGTGACGCCGTGCCAGCGCGCCGAGGTCTCCAGCACCTCGATGCCGATCCTGCCCTCCCGCATCAGCGTGTCGAGCACGCGCGGCAGCAGGTATTCGCACTTCATGGGATTCTTCGGCAGGTTCTCGTCGAGGAACGCCGGGAAGCGCGCCTCGAATTCGTCGAGCACGCTTTGCTGCAGGCCGAACAGGTTCATCGAAACGAGCGTATCCAGCGCAAGCGGGGTGTAGGTCAATCCGTCGTCCTCGGTGAACGCGGCCGCGCCGTCGCGCTTTTCGATCTTCAGCCGTTCGGTCAGCGTGACGAGCTTGCCGTCCGGACCGATCTCGCACACGCCGCGCGCCACGGAGCCGAAGTCCGAAAGCGTGTTGCCGAGCTGATAGCCGACCATCGCGCAGTCGCCCTCGCCGCGCTCCTTTGCGAGGAAGTCATAGATCTTTTTGTACGCGTCCGCGCCGTAGAAGTCGTCGGCGTTCAGCACCGCAAACGGCGCGTCGAGCCGGTCCTTGGCGCAGAGGATCGCATGCGCGGTGCCCCACGGCTTTACGCGGCCCTCGGGGATGGAATAGCCCTCCGGCAGCTTGTCGAGCGACTGGAACGCGTACTCCAGCTGCACATGTCCCCGGATGCGGCGTCCGACGCGCTCCTCAAAGTCCTGCTCCATCTCCTTCTTGATGATGAGGACGACCTTCTCGAAGCCCGCGCGGATCGCGTCGAACACGGAGAAGTCAAGGATGACGTGATCGTGCTCGTCGATCGGCTCGATCTGCTTCGGACCGCCGAAGCGGCTGCCCATGCCCGCTGCCATGATCAAAAGAATCGGTTTTTTCATTGTTATTCTCCCTTCCGTAATGCTTTATACAGTTGCGTCCTGTATGGTGACGAGGTATTTTTCTCTGAGCTCCCTCGGCTTGTAACTGAGCTTGGAATAGCGCAGCCCTTCGTCGCCGCCGTCGTCCTCGCGGTTCAGCGTCACAGCCGAAGGAAAGCATTTCACGAACGCCTGCGCCATCGCCGGGTATGCGCCCGGCACGTCCGGCATCGCCTTTTCGACGTGCTCGAACAGCATATCGTCCTTCTGTTCGCCGATCGCCAGCGCGACGATCTCACCGCCCGTTTTCAGCGCGACTGCCGTCTGCCCGAGCGCTTCGCGATGCAGCAGCAGGTCCTTTGCCCCGTTCCACTCGTTCTCCTCAAGCGGGGAAAACTCCGGATGCCGTTCGCGGAAGCGGTCCAAAAACGCGAGGCAGTCCGCTTCGTCCTCCGCACTCGAAACGACCAGCGTTTCGGCGTCCGGATGCTCGCGATAAAAGCGGTTCACGTGGTTCTTCTGCCCGTGATACGCCTTGCCCGAAAACGTGCGGAAGTTCTCGGCGTCGTAGAGGTAATCCGCCCAGTCGCGGATGCTTTCGGCGCGCATGCGGTCCCCGTAATGCGCTTTCAGCGCCGGGAGCGCGCACGGCGGCACCACGCAGTAGCGCAGCGGGATCCCGCGTTGTTTCGCGTCCGCCTCAACGGCGGCAAGCGCCGCGTGCAGATCGCCGCCGCCGAGCGGGACCGTACAGCATTCGCCGTATGCCCCGTAGCCCGCGCGAATACAGAGCATGTCGTGTACGATCGCAAAGTACGACACATAGATGTCGCGCCATTGGTAGACCGCGCCGATCGTATTGTCGCAGATGCCGCAGGCATACGCTTCAAAAAACGGCTTCAGCGCCGCAATATTCTCTCCGGTGATGCGTTCGTATTCGATCATACATACTCCTGTTTTTCCAGTATATCATATTTTTTGAATTTGTGAAGCCCGAAAACATTGACGCACATGAAAAAAACGTGTAGAATGGCCGGTATGAAACAGAACGATTCAAGATTCAAGCTGGTGGCGTTCGATCTGGACGGCACCGTCTGCAATACGCTCCCGGACATTGCGTCCTCGCTGAACCGCGCGCTTGCGGCGCTCGGATTTCAAACCTATTCAAACGACGGCGTGTCCGGTCTGATCGGCAAGAGCATCGTCTACATGTGCCAGCATGCCGTGCCGGAGGACCGCTTTGCGGAATGGACCGCCGTGCGCGACGGGTTCCTCTCCGACTACGCCGGGCATCTGTGCGACACGACCGTGCCGTACCCCGAGATGCCGGACATGCTGCACGCGCTGAAGGCGCGCGGGATCACGCTGGCGGTCGTCACGAACAAGCCCGATCCGCACGCGAAAAAGATGATCCGGACGCTCTTTCCCGAAGGCGATCTGTTCGCCCGCGTGCAGGGACAGTGCGAGCAGTATCCCGTGAAGCCCGATCCGACGATGCTCGACGTCGTGCGCGAATCGCTCGGCTTTACGCGCGAAGAGACGCTGTATCTCGGCGATATGGACGTCGACGTGCAGTTTGCGGCAAACGCCGGTCTCCCCTGCGTCGGCTGCGGCTGGGGCTATCGCGGCGAGGCGTTTTTGAAGAAAGCCGGCGCGGCGCATGTGATCTCGCATCCTCTGGAGCTTTTGGAGATCATCGATACGCTGTAAAAGCAGCCGGTTTTCCGGAGGAAAATCCTCATTCATTCTTCCGTTTTCATGATAAAAGCGGCAGGCGAATCGCCTGCCGCTTTGTTTTTGCGGGACGCCGGGGTCGGCGTCCCCTGCATATGATTTGTATTGTTTACGGCATCGGGACGACCAGCAGCATGCCCATCGGGGGAACGGTGACGCTGCCTTCGAGCTTCTGCTCCGGAACGCTCGAAATGGAATCGCCGTTGATCAGCACGCCCCAGTGATTGTCAGCCGGCAGCGTGTAGCCGATCTCCGCGTTATGCGGATTGATGACCGCAATGCCTTCGACCGTGCCGTTGTTCGTCCAGGTCGCAACGATCGACGCGTCGTCGAGGATCTCGCACTTCACGGTCGCGCCGCGCAGGAACGATGCGCTCTTGCGCAATGCGATCAGCGCCTTGTACCAGTCGCGCGTCTGCGCAACGAGGCTGCCGGGTACGAGCGCGTCCCAATCGATGTTGTTGACCTCGTCGCTCGCGTTGTAGCTGTTGCCGTTGCCGCCCTTGCTGCGCAGCAGCTCCTCGCCCGCAAGCCAGAACGGTGTGCCCTTGCTGATCAGGACGATCGCCGCGCCGAGACGGACCATTGCGGCCTTCTCCTCGTCGGTCGCGTCCGGGTTCGCCTTGGTGATCTTGTCCCAAAGCGTGCGGTTGTCGTGCGAGGACATGTAGTTGATGATCATCGCGTTGTCGACCTTCCACGACTGCGTGCCGTTGCCGCCGCCCTCGATGCCGAACGCGACCGCCGTTGCGCGGCCCTTGGAGGGATCGCCGCTGATGTAGCCCTTGTCCTTCTCATTGAACACGGAGCCCTTCAGACCGTCGCGGATCGCGTCGTTGAACACGGCCACGCCGCCCGCGGCGCCTTCGCTCGCCTTGACCTCGTGGATGTTCGCCTGGATCGCCTGGCGGTTGGAGCGCAGCGTCGACGTGCCGCCCGTCCAGCCCTCGCCGTAGATGATCGCCTTCGGGTTGATCGCGTGGACCGCCTGCTCGATCGCCTGCATCGTCTCGATGTCGTGCAGACCCATCAGGTCGAAGCGGAAGCCGTCGATGTGGTACTCGGTCGCCCAGTACGTCACGGAATCCACCATGAACTTGCGGAACATCGTGCGCTCGGACGCGGTCTCGTTGCCGCAGCCGCTGCCGTTGGAGTTCTCGCCGGTCGCCGTGTAGCGGTAGTAGTAGTACGGGACGATCTTGTTCAGGTTTGCGTTGGAATCAAAGGTGTGGTTGTACACCACGTCCATGATGACGCCCATGCCCTGATTGTGCAGCGCCTGGACCATCTGCTTGAACTCTGTTACACGGACCTCGCCGTGATACGGATCGGTCGAATAGCTGCCCTCGGGCGCGTTGTAGTTCTTCGGGTCGTAGCCCCAGTTGAACTGCGCCTTGTCGCTGTCCTCCTTGACCGTCGCGTAGTCGTAGACCGGCTGCAGATGCACGTGCGTCACGCCGAGATCGACGAGGTAATCGACGCCGACCGGCTCGCCCGCCGCATTCCTGAGCCCCGTCTCGGTGAAGGCGAGGTACTTGCCCGGATACTTCGAATCCGCAATGCGGTTAGAGAAGTCACGCACATGCACCTCCCAGATGAACGCATCCTGATAGGTGTCCATGGCGGAATAGTACGCGTCGTCCGCAAAGCCGTCCGGATCGGTGGTATCGAGGTCGATGACCATGCCGCGGTCGCCGTTGACGCCGAGCGCCTTGGCGTACGGGTCGGTCGTTTCCTGCTCGCCGAGCGCCGTGGTGACGGTGTAGGTGTAATACGTGCCGCTGCCGACCTTCTGCGTGCTCGTCCACACGCCCTTCTCCGCGCGCTCCATGTCGATCCTGCCCATCGCGATGCCGCCGTTGCCCTCCTTGAAGAGGTTGAGCACGACGCGGCTTGCCGTCGGAGCCCAGACCTTGAAGGTCGTCTCGTCGCCGTGGATGACCGCGCCGAGATCGTCGCCGTCATAGGTGTAGTTGTCGATGAAGTCCTGCGTGTCGAAGATGTCCGTCGGGATGGCGGTCTTGCGCTCGTAGCCCTCGATCTCGACGTCGTACAGCTTCGTGATGTCCAGATCCTCCTTGAGCTTGATGACGCCGGTGACGACCTCGTTGTTGAGGCTCGACAGGCTTTCGACCTCCAGCCGGCGATTGCCGTCATAGACCGCGACCTGATCGAGGCTTTCGATCCGGACCGCAGGCGTGATGTTGTACTTGATCTCGTTCTTGGAAACGATGCCGAGATAGTTCACCGATTGCTTCTGCATAAGCGTTTTTCCGCCGTCCTTGCTGAAATAGATTCCCTCGTCGCCGGAGATCAGGTACACCGAGGTGTCCCCCTCCATCTTGACGAACCGGTCGCCGTCATAGTCTTTCGTGGCTTCGCCCCACGACGTGCCGAACGGCTCGGAGCAGTTGACACGAACGATGAAGCCGACCTCCTCGATGTTTTCGGGCACGTTGATCATGACCTTCGCGCCGTACAGACACGGATACATCTGATAGCCGCGGCCGTCTCCGCCCGGATACCAGATCCACATATCGCTCGTATCAAAGTTGATCGAATCCGCTTTCCAGTACAGCGTCAGCTGATTCTTGCCGTCCTCCTTCGGAAGGAAGTATTCCCCTTCCATGACCTCCGGCTTCTCGGGCGCCTCGGTCGGTTCCGGCGCGGGCGTCTCCTTTGGCGCTTCGGTCGCTTCGGACACGGGCGCTTCGGTCGGTTCCTGCGTTTCTTCTTTCTTTTGTCCGCCGCAGGCGACCAAACCGACGATCATCAAAGCCGCCAACAGACATGCGATCCACCGTTTTAGCATAGGTTTTTCCTCCTTCTCGGCCTATGTGCCGATTCTGTATATATCATATCACATCTGTTTTTTTGAGACAACAGTTTTTGAATAAAAAACGCCAGCGGAACAGACCGGCGTTTTATATAAAGCTTATTCAATGGTCGGGAGATCGTCGAGCGGTTTGATCTTTTTGCGGTAGAGGCGTTTGAACAGCAGGCCCGCCACGATCAGGGTGATGAACTCGGAGATCGGGAACGCCCACCAGATGCCGTCGACGTCCCTGGTGATCCACGCAAGCAGCGCGGCGACCGGCAGCAGCACCAGAAGCTGACGCTGCAGGGACGTGATCGCGCCGTACAGGCTCGTGTCCGTCGCGCCGAACGCGGTGGAGAACGAAATGCCCGCCGCGGCAAGGACGAAGCCGATCGAGATGATGTGCAGCGCGCGCTGCGTCACCGCCTGCATTTCGGCCGATACGCCGAAGATCCGGATGATCTGGCCGGAGAAGAGCTCAAAGAGCAGCGTACCGAAGACCATGAAGATGCAGCAGTAGATCAGCAGCATCTTGAACGCGCGCATGAAGCGCTTGCGGTTTCTGGCGCCGTAATTATAGCCGAGCACGCTCATCGCCGCGTTGGTAAGCCCGAACACCGGCATGAAGATGATCGACTGCAGCCGGAAATACGTGCCGAACGCGCCGCGATACAGGTCCGGATAATCGACGCCGGGGTTTTGCGCAAGCTGGTAATCGCCGAGCGCCTTCAGGATGAAGTTCATGCCGAACATCATGGCCGTGCCGACCGCCTGCATCAGGATCGACGGCAGGCCCACGCGGTAGATCTCCTTCACCGTCTGCCGGTTCAGCTTGTAATCGGAGGGTCTGATGCGGATCTCGTGCTTCGTGCCGTACAGCAGCACGATCGCAAGGATCATCGAGGCGAACTGCCCCGCGATCGTGGCGATCGCGGCGCCCTTGACGCCCATCGCGGGCACGAACCAGAAGCCCAGCACGAACACGCGGTCCAGGATGATGTTGGTGATCGCGCCGGTCAGCTGCATGAACATCGCAAAGATCGTCTTGCCCTGCGCGGTCATGATGCGCTCAATGCCGCAGGACACGAACACGCCGACGCACAGGGACAGGCAGATCGACATATAGTGCATGCCCATCAGCTGTACGATCGGATCGTCGCTCTGCCAGCGCATGAACGGGCCGGACAGCGTCAGTCCCGCCACGGTGAACACCGCCGCGGAGATCAGCAGCACGATAAGCCCGTTGCCCGCCGCGCGGTTTGCGTCCTCGAAGCGCTTTGCGCCGAGACGGCGCGAGATCAGCGAATTGATGCCGACCGAGGTGCCGACCGCGACCGAGATCAAAAGCATTTGCAGCGGATTGACCAGCGACAGCGCGGTGATCGCCTTGTCGGCGACATGGCCCGCCGCCTCCGCCGTGTACAGATCGCCGAGGATCCGGGAGAGCGCTTCCGGCGCAAGCGAATCCATCTGCGACACGAAGATGCTGTCCACGACGTTGTACAGCGCCTGCACGAGCATCGACACGATGATCGGCCAGCCCAACGAAAGAAGGAGCCGTCCCTCCGGCTCCGTTCCCATTCTGTTTTTACGAATCGAAGCTTCCATAATAAAGTTATTATAGAAAGGCTTTCGATATATTGCAAGACTTTTTTCGCGGCGATCCGCGTCACTGCGCGGCGGCGTCCGTCTGCGGACCGTCGTAGCGGATGCAGAGCATGGTGACGTCGTCGAACTGGTCCGCGCCGTCTGCATGCGCGTCGACGGCGGCCCTGACGGCGGCAAGGATCTCGTCCGGCGCCCTGTCCGCTTCACGCTCGAGGCAGGCTGCAAGGCGCTCGTCGCCGAACAGCGCGTGCGCGTTGTTCTCGGCCTCGGTCACGCCGTCGGTGTAAAGGAAGAAGCGATCGCCCGGCTTCAGCTGCAGGGTCTGTTCGCGGTACTGCATCCCCTCCATGCCGGCGAGGATGAAGCCGCTGCGCAGCTTGATGAATGCCGCCCTGCCGTCCGAAACCAGCACCGGCGGATTGTGCCCCGCGTTGATGAAGGAGAACGTGCCAGTGGTAAGATCGAGCACGCCGATCCATGCGGTGACGAACATCCCTGCCGTGTTGTTGCGGCACAGGTTGTCGTTCGCAGTCGCCACGGCCCTGGAAAGCGACGGAATGTCGCGCAGGCAGTTCTGGATGGTCGTCTTGGAGGTCGCCATGAACAGCGCCGCAGGGATCCCCTTGCCGGACACGTCCGCGATCACGAACGCGAGCCGGTCGCGATCCACGAAGAACACGTCGTAGAAATCGCCGCCGACCGCCTTGGCCGGATCCATGGACGCGGCGACGCCGATCTCCTCCCGTCCCGGGAACGTGTCCGTCACGGGCGGCAGCAGCGAGCGCTGAATGGTCGTCGCGACGTCAAGCTCCGTTTGAATGCGCGACCGTTCGAGCGTCAGGGCGCGCTGCTTTTCGATGAAGCTGATGATCGCGACCATCAGCATGAAGCCCAGCGCGTTGATGAGGATAAACGGAACGGCGATCGCCTTGACGATGCCCCACCCGGCGTTGATATCGTTGATGCCGACGATCAGCACCAGCAGCGTCAGATGGAGCACCTCCATCACCGCGCCGGTCAGAAACGCCCACCAGGGCTTTTTCAGCTTTTCATGGTATTTCTCGGAAAGGAATCCGCAGATCAGGCCGATCGAGATCGTCGCGACGACGCACGAGGCTGTGACAAGCTTGGAATTCACGGTTGCGTCCGGATTAAGCAGGCCGGCCAGAAGCCGGTGCGCGCCGGCGATCGCGCCCGCGATGAGCCCGCCGAGCGGTCCGCCGGTCAGACCCGCGAACATCGGACCGACGTCGCGGACCGAAACGATCGCGCCGTTGAGCGGAACGCCGGCCATCGTGCCGTAGATGCCGAGCACGCCGCCGAGCACGCCTGCGACGATCGAATACTTCCAGCGGGATTGTTCGCTGAGAAGCCGCGCAATGCGTTCGCTGCCGCCGATGATCGCCGCGATCACAAGGATCACGGCCGCGGCGCCGAGCATGTTGGTGAAAACCTGTTGAAGATCGACTGCCGATGCGTCCACGGTGCCCCTCCGTGCATTGATGATAGGTTGATTGTATCAGTTTCCGGCGTCCGGGTCAAGACGGAATCGGACCGAACGCATCATTCGGTGAAGGTGATCTCGTACTGCTCGCCCGTCGCATAGGAGATCGAGACGCGCGGCCCGTCCGGCAGCGTCAGCTCACCGAAGAAGCCACGTTCCGTCGGCGTTATCACCGCCTGCTCGGACAGCTGATCGACATAGCCGTTGGCCGTGAGAAACGGGATCAGCGCGTCGGCGCTTTGGTTCGCGCGGACGTTTCCGTACAGCGCGCACGACAGCGAATACACCTCGCCGGTGCGGCTGTCAAACTGCGCCGAAAGGCAGTACATCCGTCCGCCGTCCGCCGCATAATAGGCCTGTGCGCACCACAGCGCAAGCTTTGCGCCGCTTTGATCGTTGTAAAAATCGCGCAGCGTGACCGTGAAGCGGCTCTTGCGCAGAACGGTGTCGACGGCCTCTCCGGTGGTCAGCTTGCCGTTTCCGGCGTGCAGCTTCAGCGTGTCGGTCCAAAGCTCCCTGAGCTTTTCCGTCACCGTGTCGGCGTCCAGCTCGCCGGGCATGACGGCGCGCTCCTCGCCCTGCCGCTCGCATCGGAGGTACAGGGAAACGCGCGTCTGCAGCGACAGCGGTTCGCCGATGCTGTCCGCGCTGATGATGCTGACCGCCTCGTACTTCGGATCGTCGTACAGGCCCGACTCGGAGAGCCGGAAGATCCAGCGGTTCAGAAACACCAGCAGCAGCGCGGCGAGCACGGTCCCCGCGGTCAGGGCGATATAGACGATGCGCGTGCGCGTCACGCGGTCGCTGTTCGGGAACAGACGCAGCTTTTTCATTTCTGCTCGCCCCCCTTCTCCTTCGTCCACAGCGGCACGTCGAACCACACCAGCGTGCCCTTGTTGACCTCGCTCTCGAAGTGCAGCGTGCTGCCGTGGATCCGGGCGATGCGGTTGCCGATGGCAAGGCCGAGACCCGCGCCGTGCTGCGCGCGCGAGCGGGATTTGTCGACCATGAAGAACGCCTCGGTGATGCGCGAGATCTCCTCCGCCGGAATGCCGATGCCTTCGTCCCTGACCGAGATGCGGTAGCGTCCCGCCTCGCGGCGGCCGGACAGCGTGACGGTCTTGCCGGGCGAGCTGGCCTTGCGCGCGTTGTCGATCAGGTTCGTGACCAGCGTCAGAAGCAGGTCCTTTTCATACAGAATGATCTGCTGCTCGATGTCGTAGCTCAGCGTCAGCTCCGCCTTTTCGAGCATCGGCGTGACGACGGCGACGACGTGCCCGAGCGCGCGCCGCGCGTAGCCGCGGATCAGCTTGAATTCGTTTTTGTCGAGCACGACCAGGTCCATGAGCTTTAAGGACATGGCCTCGAGCCGTTTGCCCTCCGAGAAGATGAAGTTGGCCGCCATGAACGCGTCCTCCTCGTCGAGCTCGGTGCTTCTGAGCATGTCGGCGTACCCGATGATCGAGGTCATCGGCGTCTTGAGCTCATGCGAAAAGCTTGCGACAAAGTCCTTCTGCTGCTTGGCGTTCAGCTCAAGCGCTTCGACCTTCTGCTCGATCGCGCCGGTCATGTTGTTGAACGCGACAGTGAGGTCGCCGATCTCGTCGAGCGTGGTCACGCGCGCGCGGCGCGAATAGTTGCCGCCGCCGATGACCTCGGTAAAGCGCTGCAGCCTGCGGAGCGGCTTCGTCGTGAAGTACGACAGCAGCAGCATCGCCGCCGTCGCGACCGCAACCGTGACGATGTGCAGCAGCGTGACCGAGCGGATCTGCTCCTCGCGCAGGCGCATCAGATCGTCCGCGTCATAGCGCACGGACAGAAAGTAGTTCTGCCCGCCGACCGACACGCAGCCCGCGGTGTCGAGCAGCGTGCGCGGACCGTCCTTGATCAGCCGGTACGCAAAGCGGCGCACGCGCAGCTCCGTGAACACGAGCGTTTCGGGAAAGTCGTCCGTGCTCGCCGTCAGAAGATTGCCGTCGGTGTCGTAAAGCGCGCAGGGCGATTCCACGCCCTGATTGGAGCCCGCGCGCGTCAGGATCTCCGCGTACATGTCGGGCGACGCGGTGTTGTAATACAGATAGATGCCGTACAGCTCCGCCTCCATTGCGGACGCCAGCGCCGAATACTCTGCAGTCGCCGCCTGTACGCGAAAACGCAGCGCCGTTTCAAAGCTCCGCGCGATCAGGATCTGTCCTGCCACGCCGAACAACAGCGCTACGATCAAAACGGTACATATGCAGATTTTCAGCGCAAACCTCATAGCAATTCCGGAATGTCCAGCCGATAGCCGATCTTATGGACCGTGCGGATGCGGTCCTGCCAGTTGAGCTTGCGGCGCAGACGCTGCACATGGCTGTCGAGCGTACGCGTCTCGCCGATGTAGTCCGTCTCCCAGACCTTCTCGAACAGCGTTTCGCGGAACAGCGCCGTGTTCGGATTCTGCACCAGAAGCACCAGAAGGTCGAATTCCTTGCGGGTCAGGTCGACCCGTTTGCCGTCCTGCCAGACCTCGCGCGCGTCGAGATCGATCAGAAGATCGAGGCACTGGATGATGCCCTGCGTCTTGTTGAACCGGCGCAGCACCACCTCGATGCGGGCCAGAAGCTCCACGATCTCGAACGGCTTGACGATGTAATCCTCCGCGCCGAGCTTCAGCCCCTTCACGCGGTCGTTCAGGTCGCTCTTTGCGGTCAGGAAGATCACGGGGATCCCCATCGGCCGGATGAAGGCAAGCAGATCGTAGCCGTCGAACTTCGGCAGCATGATATCGAGCAGCACCAGGTCAAACTGGTTCTGCTCCAGAAGATCCGCCGCCTGCTGCCCGTCATAGGCGCAGGTGCACACGTACCCCTGCCGCGTGAGATTCATGCGGATCAGGTTTGCGATCGGCTCCTCGTCGTCTACGATTAAAATTTTGATCATTCTCCCATCCTCCGTTTTCCTTATTATGGGAAAAGCATACCATCCAAATGCGGACAAAATGTCACATGAATGTTTCCAACCTGCGAATGATGCGGTTTTTTGCAAAAAAACTGCGATATTCTTCGCCGCATTCGCCGTATCTGCAGTATACCACACTCTTTCCCTTCCGTCAAAGCCTTCCTGTCGACAAGATTCGGGTTGCATTATGAGACGGCTTCGCGTATAATAAAGGCATGAATTGGTATTATCATTCGCGGGATCCGCATTATAAAACACCGTTCGGCGCAGTCCGAACCAACGAACCGGTCTCCCTTCGCATCGACGGCATGCCCAGCGCCATGGTCGAGCTTTTGCTGTATCTGCCGGAGGGGCCGAGGACCGTTCCGATGCATTGGGACGGCAACGCATACCGTGTGACGTTCTGCGCGCCGCAGACGCCGTGCCGCATGGGCTACGGCTTCCGCATCAACGGCCGCTACTTCGGCGCGGAAAGCGGAAGAGCGCGCTTTGCCGATACGCCGCAGACCTACGGGCTGACCGTCTATGACGGCGCGTTTACTACGCCCGAATGGTTCCGGCACGCCGTCGTGTATCAGATCTTCCCCGACCGCTTCTGCTGCGCCGACCGCGAACGGTTCGACCGCGCGATCGAAGCCTGCCGGGCGACGGGCCGGTCGGTCTTTGCGCATCAGAACTGGAACGAACAGCCCTTCTATCTGCCGCACGGCGGCGCGAAAAACTACAATCCGGACGACTATTTCGGCGGGGATCTCTGCGGCATCCGTGAAAAGCTGCCGTATCTGGCGTCGCTCGGCGTGACCTGTCTCTATCTGAACCCGATCTTTTCCGCGCACTCGAACCACCGCTACAATACGGCGGACTACCTTACGATCGACCCGATCCTCGGCACGAACGACGATTTTAAGGCGCTGTGCGACGCGGCCAAGGCCTTCGGCATCCGCATCGTGCTCGACGGCGTGTTCTCGCACACCGGCGACGATTCGGTCTACTTCGACCGCTACGGACGCTACGGCACGCACGGCGCGTGCGAGAGCAAGGACTCGCCCTATTATCGGTGGTACCGGTTCTACGACTGGCCCAAGACCTACGAATGCTGGTGGAACTTCGAGACCCTGCCCGACGTCGAGGAGACCGAGCCGAGCTATACGGCGTTCATCCAGGGCGAAGGCGGCGTGCTGAAATCGTGGCTGAATGCCGGCGCGTCCGGCTGGCGGCTTGACGTTGCGGACGAGCTGCCCGATTCGTTCATCCGCGGGATCCGCCGCTCGATCAAGGAGACCGATCCCGACGCGGTGCTGATCGGCGAGGTCTGGGACAACTGCGCCACGAAATACGGGCCCGAAGGCCGCCGCGGCTACGTCAACGGCGACGAGCTCGACGCGCCGATGAACTACCGGTTCCGCGAGCCCGCGATCGAATTCCTGAACGGGCGCAAGGACGCGTACTGGTACGCCGAAACGCAGAATCAGCTTCTGGAGGACTATCCGAAGCCGTTTATGGACGCGTGCCTGAACCTTTTGGGCTCGCACGACACCGAGCGCACGCGCACCGCGCTGTGCGGCATCCCCGACGCAAGAACGCTCTCGCGCAAGCAGCAGCTTGCGATCCATCCGGACGAAGCGACGCTGGCACGCGCGTCGAAGCGGCTGCTCCTCGGCTACGCACTGATGGCGGTGCAGCCCGGCGTGCCGTGCATCTATTACGGCGACGAGGCGGGCATGCTCGGCATGTCCGACCCGTTAAACCGCGGCACGTTCCCGTGGGGAAACGAGGACAAGGTGCTGACCGAGCAGGTGCGCAGGCTCATGCGGCTGCACCACGGCAGCGATGCGATCCAAAACGGCGGCACGCGCATCGCCGCGATCGGCAAGCAGACCCTTTGCGTGATCCGCGAAAGCGAGAAGGAGATGCTGATCCTGCTTGCGAACGCCGCCGACGCGCCGGTGCGCGCGGTGCTGAGCCCCGCGCTGTTCTTCGAGGGGCCGAACGAATCGCTGCCCGAGCTTGCCGGCACGTATACGGACGAGAGCGGAAACACCGTCACGGCCCGCAGCACGCTGTCGCTGACCGTCCCCGCAAACGGGTTCAGGATCCTCCGAAGGGTGTAAGCGTCACCAAAATATCACAATCCGCTGTTGAAAAACCGCGAAAACCTTGGTATACTATGGGCACCGAACAAGCAAAGGAGTAATAAGAAATGATCACGAAGGACATGAACATCCGTAAAATCATCGAGGTCGACGAGGACCTCGCAGGCATTCTGATCGCATCCGGCATGCATTGCCTCGGCTGCGCGATGTCGCACTTTGAGAACCTCGAAGAGGCCTGCGCCGTCCACGGCATCGACGCGGACGAGCTGTGCAAGGAGCTCAACGATTACCTCGAAAACAAACAATAAGCGCGCCGAAAAACAGGTTTTTCGGCGGAACCGCTGCGGCGGGTTTTGCACTTCCGCCTAAAATGCTCCGCATTTCCGGGCGGCGGAAGCGAAAGAAGTCAGATGCACCGCACATGTCGCTGCATTTGACGGATTTGTATTCTACCAAAGGCGACCTTTACCCTGTCTGAAATACGGCGGGGTTTTCTGTCATATGGGAAACGTAATTGTTTTGCAATCGCTCGACGATCCCGCGCTCGACGTGTACGCGCGGCTCACAGAGGCGCAGATCCGGAACCGTCTGGAGCCCGAAAAGGGCGTGTTCATTGCGGAAAGCCCGAAGGTGATCCGGCTTGCGCTGGACGCGGGCTTTGTTCCCGTGTCGTTTCTGATGGAAGAAAAGCACATCCACGGCGACGCGAAGGACCTCCTTTTGCGTTGCCCCGACGCTTCGGTCTACACCGGCGAACGCGCGCTCTTACAGTCGCTGACCGGCTACGCGCTGACGCGCGGCGTGCTTGCCGCCATGCGAAGAAAGCCGCCGGCCGATCCGGACGCGGTGCTTCTGAACGCAAGACGCGTCGCCGTGCCGGACGGGATCGTGGATGCTTCAAACCTCGGCGCGATCGTGCGCAGCGCCGCCGCGCTGAACATCGACGCGGTGCTGTTCTCCCCCACCTGCTGCGATCCGCTGAACCGGCGCGCGGTGCGCGTGAGCATGGGTACGATCTTTCAGGTTCCGTGGACGGTTTTGCCGCAGAACGGGCTTTCGCTTCTCAAGGAACGCGGCTTTACGACCGCCGCGATGGCGCTGGTCGACGATTCGCTTTCGATGGACGATCCGCGGCTCAAGGCGTGCGAACGGCTTGCCGTCGTGCTCGGCACGGAGGGCGACGGACTGTCGAAGGAGACGATCGCGGCCTGCGACTATGCCGTGAAGATCCCGATGGCGCACGGCGTGGACTCCCTGAACGTCGCCGCGGCAAGCGCCGTCGCGTTCTGGGAGCTGAGGAGATAACGATGGAAGACAGGCAAAAGCCGACGCCCCGGGAGCTGATCGGCATCCTCGACCGGCTCGGGCGGCACGGGATCCGCGAGGAGATGCTTTCGCCGTTTCTCTGCGACGAGGACGGCAGCGAATACGCCGTCTGGCTCGTCGATACGGGCGGCTCCAAAACGGTTCTGAAGCGCGCAAAGGGCTGTGAGGTCGAGATCTACCGGCGCTTTTTCCCGGAGAAAAAGCCGTATGTTCCGGCGTTCCTGGGCGCTGCGGAATACGGCGGCGATACGTTCTTTCTGACGGAATACTGTCCGGGCACGGACCTGAAGGTCTGTACGCGCGGCGCGCTGCAAAAAGCGCTTGACGCGCTGATCGCGATGCAGGACGAGTTCTGGGAGCGTGCGGATCTGTACGACGCGGCGGTCACGCTTTCCAAGGGGCTCGAAAATGTCGCGCGGCGCGGCCAATACCTCGGCTCCGCGCAGTTGGAAAAGGCGTATGCACAGTTCGTCCGGCTCTATCGAACGACGCCGCGCACGCTATGTCACGACGATCTGTTGCCCTTCAACCTGCTGATCGGCGAACGCGCGGTTCTGATCGACTGGGAATACGGCGGCATGCTGCCGTACCCCGCCTCCCTTGCCCGGCTGATCGCGCACGGCCGCGAGGAGGACGGCGCATATTTCTATCTGACGCAGGCGGACCGCAGCTTTGCGATCGACTACTATTATGAAAATCTGGTCCGGCCGCATGGGATCGCCCGGGAGGACTATCGGCAAACGCTCGATCACTTTCTCCTGTTTGAATACTGCGAATGGATCATGGTCGGCAACAAATACGGGTCCCGCGAGGACGAACGGTACATCCGTTCCCGCGCGCTTGCGGAAGAACTTGCCGCCGCCCTGCTAATGTTGGAGAAGCGGCGGACGGCGTGTGAAATCCGCGGTTGACAGACGTGGATTTGTGCGATACAATATCCCTTGCGTTGAAGGTGTCAGGTACCGTCCGAACGCAGTGAAAGAGAGCCTCCGCCGCGGCTGAAAGCGGAGGAACAGGGCACGGACGGGAAGGTTCAGCACCGGAGCATCCGCGCTTGGAAACGGGATCAGCGGCATTCCGTATTTCCGAAAGGCGGCGCGTCCTCGCGTTATCGGGGGATCGAGAGAAGGACCCTGTCCTTAACTTGGGTGGTACCGCGGAAAAGGTTTTTTTCGTCCCATGCGTTTGCATGGGATTTATTTTTTTGAAGGAGGACGATATGAGCATGACGATGCAGGAGCTGCGCGAGCAGTTCTATGAGAATCTGCAGCGCGCGAACGCCGCCGAAGCGTTCGAGGAGCTGCGCGTCCGCTACCTCGGCAAAAAGGGCGAGGTCACCGGGCTTTTGAAGAATATGGGCGCGATCGCGCCGGAAAAGCGCAAGGAATACGGCGCAATGGTCAACGCGCTGAAGGAAGAGGTCGAAACGAGCATCCGTAAGCGCATCGAGGAAGCGCACGCAAAGGAGCTGGAGCGCAGGATCGCCGCGACCGAACGCTATGACCTGTCCCTTCCGAGCGCGCTCAAGGAGGGCAGCTATCACCCGATCACGCTGGTCCAGCGCGAGGTCGAGCAGATCTTCGCGTCGATGGGCTTCACGATCGAGGATTACGACGAGGTCGTCGACGATTACCACTGCTTCGAGGCGCTGAACATCCCGAAGCACCATCCGGCCCGCGACATGCAGGACACGTACTACCTGTCCAACGGCCAGCTTCTGAAAACGCACACGTCCGCCGCGCAGAACGCGATCATGCGCAAGTACGGCGCGCCGCTTCGCGCGATCTTCCCGGGCCGCTGCTTCCGCAACGAGAGCACCGACGCCTGCCACGAAAACACGTTCTTCCAGATGGAGGGCATCATGATCGACGAGAACATCTCGATCTCGAACCTGATCTACTTCATGAAGACGATGCTTTCGGAGGTCTTTCAGCGCGACGTCAAGGTGCGGCTTCGGCCGGGCTTCTTCCCGTTCGTCGAGCCGGGCTTTGAGCTGGACATCTCCTGCGCGATCTGCGGCGGCAAGGGCTGTCCGTCGTGCAAGAACAGCGGCTGGCTCGAGCTGTGCCCCTGCGGCATGATCCACCCGAACGTCCTGAAGGCGGGCGGTATCGACACCGAAAAGTACACCGGCTTTGCGTTCGGCCTCGGGCTGACGCGGCTTGCCATGATGCGTTACGGGATCAAGGATATCCGCGACCTGAACAGCGGAAACCTCAAGGCCCTTGACCAATTCGTGAAGTAAGGAGGCAGAACCATGAAAGTTTCCATGAACTGGATCTCGGAATTCGTCGATCTTTCCGGACTCGATCTGGACGATCTGATCCATCGCTTCACGCTGTCCACCGCAGAGGTGGAGGACGTCTGGCATCTCGGCACCGAGATCAACGGCGTCGTCGTTGCCGAGATCAAAGCGGTCGACGAACATCCCAATTCCAAAAAGCTCCACCTTTTGGAGCTCGACCTCGGCGATCATACCGACCGCTGCGTGTGCGGCGCGCCCAATGTG
>JAEEGF011197482.1_pt1 | contig 27252 bp, 20 predicted proteins | sample 9134171 | NCBI WGS metagenome assembly JAEEGF01 (sample SAMN16246542, study PRJNA631951) | gut metagenome | biome: gut microbiome; feature: rumen; material: AP-attached | host: Bos | place: Iran: Karaj | collected 2018-10 | reverse complement strand
CCCAAAATAAGGATCCAACTAGCAATCATTGCGATTGAGCCACCAATTGTTACACATAAACGATAATCTAGCATTTCTCCAAGTAAGCCCATCAACAAAGAAAATGCACTCGCACCTGCTGTAATCAGCACGCCTTCGAAAGCATTGACTCTAGATCTAAGTCTCTCAGGAATATATCTCTGTACAGCCGCACTTCGCATTATGGCACTGTTACTACCCAGAAAACCACAAATTCCTCTATTAATCAACATTAGGGGATATGGAAGCCAAAGCAAACACATATCCATTGCTTCGTAGACTTGATAAACAAAGAACACGAAACCAAACTTCTTCTTGTTAGGAATCTCTATTCGATATTGCAGCGCGCTACCAATTGTTCGTCCTGCAAACTCTACTACTGAAAATGCTGAATACATAGTAGCAGTTAAGCCCGGGAAAGTACGGAAGAAAGCTACAAGAATAGGAGAAAAACCGCTTGCAACACCATTGGTGACTGCCATATATTCATATATACCGCAAAGACCTCGTTCTTTCTTTAGGTACCGGACAGCCTCATGTATATCAAGCGCCCATGCTTTTAGAGAATATGGCGTTCGATCATGTCTATTTGTTTCATCCAAACATATAAAACTCTCTGTAATTGCAGCTGTAAAGGACAATGCACTCTGTGCAACCAAAATCCATGCAACACCAACTGTATCCAAAAGAACGGCAGCTAATGGTGTCATGACTACCTTCAGTACCGGATAGAGCATAGACGATACAGCATAGCCCTTTTGCTCAGATCCTTCCGGAATCAACTCCGGATAGATGCTGGTAAAAGCCAGCTCATCAACGGAACCTATACAAGCCAAAAACAAAGATACCGACAGATAACCAACATAGGAGAAGTCAAAGTAAAGTAGCCACAATCCCATACCAAGCAGTAAAAATGAATTTGCGATATCGCCTGCAACCAAGAATGTCTTTCGTGGTAATCGATCCATAAATGGTGCGATGATTACAGGTAGTAATAACTGTGGAATTAACTGAATTGCCATAATAAGGGCCGATGCTAGCGTGCTTCCGGTTTTATCATACACCAGAAATGCTAAAGCGAAGCTTCCTGCAATTGATCCAATTGTACCAAGAGCTGAAGCAATAAACACTAAGCGGAAGTTTCGAGTCCAAAGTTTCGTTTTTTTCATTAGAATCACCTCCGTAAATAGTGTAGCAGTGCATTTAAGTGAAAGAAATCCCGTATATTTGGGAAAATATCACCAAAATATACGGGTTAAACAACGCTTTAAACTATTTTCTTAGGAAATTCTTCTAACAGATCACATGCTTTCTTGTACTGTCTAGTTGCCTTATACCATTCTAATACCCAAGGCAAGTGGAATATTGCATATCCTGATGGCAATTCTTTTTGCATGCGGGTAAAGCAATCCAAAAGTAAAGAACCATATTCATCATGTGTAAGATAGTCTGGGTGTTCTAATCTATATCGAACCAACCTGAGTAACTGCAGTGCAAGATTCATATTGATTTCCTCATCATTCATGGTTTCTGCCCAGTCCAAAGCTGCAAGAGCTTCTTCAAAGCGCCCAGTTTTTTCGCAGCAAATTGCCAATTTATGTAAGGACATAAGTGTGTGTGTTTCCTGCTTGGAAAACCATGTATATGCATCCTCATATCGCCCTATTTCAATCCAGGAAGATGCTGTATTATATCCGATATAGTGCAGCGCTCTTTGATCTTGTAAATCTTCTGCCAGTCTCCGTCCAATCTGATAATGACGCTCCATATTGGGAATGTCCTGCTGATTGCCATAAGCATTTCCAAGGAAAAGCTTTGCATTCAGCATAATCCTTACTCTACCTTCCCTGCTCGCCAAATCATAGGCTGTTTGGAGCGCGTCAATTGAAGATGAATAGTTTCCAACCTTGTAATCTGCTATACCTAACAGCAAGTAAGTATATGAGCATGGCTCTAATCGCACAGCCTCAATCTCTTTTCCCTGTAGTATTCGCTGCAGGGAAAGTTGCCTGGTATTCATGCAGGATTCTAATGCCGCATCCAGTGGAATATCGGAAGAAAGTAAGGCCAAATCCAGCCAATAGAGTGTAGCCTTGTAATTCTCTATATCAGTTTTCTGCATTAATTCCTTCAACTGATCAAGCCTAAAGTCAAAAAGTAATTCCCAGCCTTTGCCTGCTAATTCCGAAGCTTCTTGCTCAATTTCCCTGTTACTATTTAAATCAAGTCTTTCAAAAAGAAGCCTTAAAACTTCCTCTGATGGCTCTGCTTTTCCGGTTTCAATTTTTGACAAATACGAAACTGTGCATATTCCTTTGCAGAGTCCCTCCTGGCTCCAATTTCTCCGAAGCCTTTCGCGATAAATAATGTACCCTTGATAGTTCATAAATATATGTGCCTGTTGCTTTCTTTTCACACTTATCATGTTAAGTTGATTCTTGCTTTGGTTCAGACATTTCCAAAATACGCTCTCTAAATGGGATATGTTCTGTAAAGCCAGAGTCAGGATCAAGATATGGCCCTAATGTGCTTATTTTCGAATATATATCGTCGTAACAGCTTGTACAAAAATCCATTGATAATCCAGATTCTGATCCAACTTTTACTATGTCGTCTCTGGAAATATCTTTGCCTTTGCCATTTACTGATGTTGTCTGTTCACCCCAATATGTATCACTGTATGTAATGTCGTATGCCGGAGCGAGTTTCCATCCATGAAGATCAGTATATTTAAAAGAGAAGTTCTTTGTGTGATCATCCCGGTTATGAGCAGCAACGTTAAAGGTCATTATTCTATACAACTGTTCTTTATCTAACGTGGCATCTTTCGTAAGCGCCCGAACTAATTTGAAATAGGTTTCATAATCGCATGAAGGAGCTTGATAATCTGCTTCCAAAAGGGCTGCAAACGTGATGGTGAATATTTTTTTTCCATCTTTCCTGTCGAATCGTTCAGTTTTAAAATATCCTTCACAGACAGCAGATGGAATTAGAGATGTTTCCGTCATTACTATACTGCAGTCTTTGGCACATAGTGAGTAATCGTATTCTCTTTTTCCACTTATTTCCGGATCATTTTTTGATGGGAATTTTACTATCCAATCGCGATTGTCTTCTGAAAGCAGCACTTTAGGTCTAGTTCCCCCGCTAGAACCACCCATCCTATATAAAATGTCCAATTGGTCTGCTTTTTTTGATGAGAGAACTTTTTCACATTCTTTTGCAATTGTATCAAAATTCAGTCCCGTGTTCTTGAAATCAAAGTCAGATTCCTTGGATGGGATATATTCAAGAGCTCCCATTCCGTTTTTTCCAACGTATGCTAGTCTTTCTAATGTAGTTATTTCTCCTTTTTTTATACCGATGGATTCTAAATATCTGTCCAAAAGAAGTTGGCCCCAACTATCAGGTAGGCTGTCGGCAAAAACTCCGAATAGTCCGCCAAAGCGTTCCAAAGACCTTTCATTTGGTACAAAAACGTCATTTCGCAGCGGAAGCGAGAAAGGACTGATAGAAAAGCCTTGTTTTTGCCATTCACTATCATACTGAAAAGCAATTCTTTTGTCCGGAGTTTCGGCAAGCGTACCTACATGCTGTTCATGATAGTATACATCTAACTTTTTATTTACTTGCATTTATTACCTCCTCGATGCTGCTATAAACAGGCTCGGTAAACAGATTGTTTATTTCCTGTATAAGTCCTAATTCCATAGTAATCTTTATAAAGGATTCAAGTGATATCTGTCCGGTTTTCTCAAATTTGCGCAATGTCGCATAACTTACATTACTTCTTCCTGCAAGCTCTTTCTGCGTGATTTTTTTTCTTTTTCTTATATCTTTGATTTTTTTTGCCAGTCTCAGTGCTACGTCTGATGGGGTATCCCATAAAAAGTTCATTTGATCCATATTTCGCTCCGTGGTTTGCTGTTATATTGCTATTATTATAGCAATTATCAGCTTAAACAGCAATAAATTGACATAATAATAGCATTTTTTACATAAAAGATTAAAAAATTTCTTACCGCGGGCTATACGCCATGCATGAACTCGGAAGCAAAGCTTCCTTCGTCGCGGGCTGGCGCCCTATAAAAAAAGATACATAAAAGCTCTTTAGTGAGTAAACTCCCATTGAGCTTTTATGTATCTTTTTTTGCATGGCTTGTAGCCTTCACGAATGTTCCCGATGCGATTCGAACGCACGACCTTCCGCTTAGGAGGCGGACGCTCTATCCTGCTGAGCTACGGAAACATGCACAAATAATATTAACATAAAGACATATGTTATTCAAGTGCGTTGACTAAGTATAAAAAGCGTACAAAAAGCGCTTTACGGAGCTAATATTGATACGTAAAATATATTATGATATTTTGAATGAGAAAATAGAAAGTCGCATTAGACCAAAGTAATTCAATAACTAATGAACATCAGAAAAAGCAGCATGGATAATAAGAAAAGAGTAAAGAAAATAATAGTATCAATTCTTACAGGAGCAGTAATGCTCCTTATTTCGTCGTGTGGAAATAGTAAAAGACAAGAACAGATAGATTATATCTCTGAAAAATACAGTGTTTCTGAAGAAAATCAGCTTATAGTCTATACTTCCCATAAAGAAGAAGTGTACCTTCCAATAATCAGAGAATTTGAGAACAGAACAGGGATATGGGTTGAGGTGCACGCTGGCGGAACAGCAGAAATGATGCAGCAGGCAAAAGAAGCATCTGAAAAAAGCGAATGTGATGTCATGTTTGGTGGTGGTATAGAAAGCTATGAAGCTCAAAAGGATATTTTTTTACCATACAAAACCAGTGAAGTTCAGTATCTGGACAAGGCATATGTGTCAGAAGAAGGGGCATGGACTGCGTTTACAGAGCTTCCAATAGTATTTATCTATAACAGGAAACTGGTATCCTCATCTGAAGCGCCAAGGGAATGGAAAGATCTCTTTGATGAAAAATGGAAAGGCAAAATTGCCTATGCAGATCTTAATAATTCAGGGACAAGCTTTACCATCATTTCAACGATGGAGCAGCTCTTCCACGAATCTTACGAAACATTACTTCCAAGGTTTTATGAACAGCTTGATGGAAATATCTTGAAATCATCAGGAGACATCATACCTGAAGTTTCTGATGGCGACAGCCTTGTAGGAATAACTCTGGAAGAAACAGCAAAAAAATACATTGAGCTCGGATATGAGATTTCTATCATATATCCAAACGATGGAACAAGCGCAGTTCCTGATGGTTGTGCCATGCTAAAAAATGCCCCCCACAGCTACAATGCGGGAAAATTCATAGACTTTGTTGTTGGCTACGATACACAGCAATATGCCATGGACAATTTTTATAGAAGACCTGTTAGAACAGATGTAGAGCTTACTTCTAGTTATGGATCCATAAAAGAGATATCATTTGATGTAAAAAAATCAGCGGATGAAGAAACAAAAGTTTTTTCATTGTGGAATGAACTCACAAAGAAGGAGGACTGAAGATGAATCTAATAAGACAGTCCTTCAAAAGACAGCTCTTTGCAATACTGATGATAACCACTGTAATATTGGTAATCTGCGGTGGAATCCTTACTATACAGGGATTTCAGGCAAGGCTTACAGCTGATTATGAGAAAAGAGATATTGAGCAGAGCAGGATAATCAATACAAAACTCATAAATGACATTGAGCAGGCAGAGCATGCAGTGCAGGAGCTTTCAGAAAATGAAGTTATAATAAATGCCATTTCAAGGAAAAGGAACAATTCACTAAGTATTTATTCAGAGCTTTATGCAATATCAAAGGATATTCGCGATTTTGCTGCTGTGGATATATATCAGGGAAGCAAGTGCATATTCAGCACTGCAACAAGTTCATTGTCAAAAGAACTGCCATTAAACTATTCAGTGTTAAGAGAAGCAGCAGAGAAAGAAGACAGTATCATTTTTTCTCTTGATCCGACATATTCATCAGAAAATGGCGCAGACATCCTCATAGCAAAAGAGATCAATGGAGAAGAGAATCAGGGATTTGTTGTAGTAAGGATTGAACAGGAAGAAATAGAGTCAAGATTAAAAGACAGTATTAACGCAAAAGACGGATTTATGCTTGCGGACAGATTTTTTAGACCCTATTGCCTTATTGGAACAGCTAAAGACAGCAAAGCTTTGGCACTTATTAGGAGCAACCTCCTCAATAAGATCAGTTATAACAGCAACATAACAGGAAACGTGTACATAAATGAAGTAGGAGAGACAGGACTTCTCAGCGTTTATATTACACCGCCGGTTCTTGGTGAATCTGCGGTAAAAGTAGGGTATCAGATACTGATATTTGAGGCAATAATAAGTATATTTATATGTCTTTTGGTGGCCTCAAGGCTGAGTGCATATTTTTCAAAACCAATAAACATATTGTCCTCCGGAATGAAGACCTTTAGAAAAGGAGACTTCGACACGAAAATCGAACTTAATAGAGAAGATGAGTTTGAGCAGCTGGCAGTTGGATTTAACAAAATGACCTCGCAGCTTAAGCAGACCATAAATGAAAGAGTAAAAGCCGAGCGAACTATAAACGAGACCAGAATACAGATGATGCAGGCTCAGCTAAATCCGCACTTTTTGTATAACACTCTGGATACAATAAAATGGGTGGCCAAAGCAAACGGTGTTCCTGAAGTAGCAACAATGTCAGCTTCACTGGCCGGAATACTCAGGACCAGCATATCTGAAAAGCAGTTCTGCAAGCTGTCAAAAGAGCTGGAACTGATTCAGAATTATTGCGAGATACAAAAGATCCGATTCGATGACAAATTTGACATTACTATAGATGTGCCACAAGATGTGATGGATGCCATCATTCCTAAACTTATCATGCAGCCAATAGTGGAAAATGCCATTATCCACGGAATGAATGAAACCGAAAACGGGCATATTTATGTAGCTGCCGTAAGAGATAAGAATGAAGAAAAAGATCTTTTAAAAATATCAATACAGGATGACGGAGTCGGCATCAGTGATGAGATGATGAAGGCACTTAACAACGACGATGTGGAGACACTAAAAGGCCATCTTGGTCTTAATAATGTGAATACAATTATCAGATTATATTATGGAAAAGAGTATGGAGTAATGGCAGTAAGACCTTCAGAAGGAGGCACCGTAATGATCATTACGCTTCCATATTCCGAAAAGGAACCGGAGCAATAAATATGACAAAAGTACTTATTGTAGATGATGAAAAATATGTGCGTATGGGAATAAAAGCAGAGACGGATTGGACACTCATTGGATGCGAAGTAGTGGGCGAAGCTGCTAATGGAATAGAAGCCCTTGAAGTAGCAGAGAATACAAAGCCTGACCTTGTCATCTCAGATATCAGAATGCCCAAAATGGATGGAATTGAGCTGGCAGAAAAACTGATTGATAAGTATCCCGGGATAAAAGTTGTTTTCCTTACAGCCTATAATGAATTTGAATACGCCAGAAAAGCAATAAGGATCGGAGTCTCTGACTATATTTTAAAGCCATTCCAGGATGGTGAACTTGAGGGAGTGATCCAGAGACTATTGCACCTGCATCCCAATCTTCCGGCAAAAGAAATCGAGCTTGAAAATGAACTTATTTCTATAAAAGGGAAGGATGAAATTGCTAACAGGTACGTACAGTCAGCTATCGAATACATTGAAAAGAACTACTCAGATACGAACTTTAGTGTTGGAAAACTGGCAGAATCCTTAAGCGTAAGTGAAGGCCATATAAGCAGGCTTTTTAAATCTGAAACGGATAACAGTATAAATAACTATCTGACAAAATACAGAATAAAAAAAGCAATGGACTACTTAAAAGATATAAACATAAAAGTATATGAAGTTGCAGAGAAAGTAGGATACCAGGATATAGCGTATTTTTCAAATACATTCAAGAAACTGACAGGAAAAAATCCATCTGATTATCAGTCAAAGGGACTTCAATAAAACATATCAAAAAATTACAAAAAATATCAGAATTGTCTTCTCAAAAAATTTATAAACAAATCATAAACTGTAATTACAAGCAAAGAACTGCCCGTAATTACAGTTTTTCTTTTATCGGGCTAATGTAAAAAGGAGGAAACGAAGTGAAAAAGAAGGTATTATCAACAATCTTAGCATTCTCAATGGTTGTATCAGCCCTTGCAGGATGCGGAAGCGCAGCATCGGGAACAACAGAAACAACTACAGACACACAGACTTCCGGAGAAACACAGACTCAGACACAGGAAGCAGCTCCTGCAGAGACACAGGCAGAGCCGGCAGCTGAGCTTACCGGAATTGATGCTATCATCGCTGAAGCAGAAACAATGACAATGGAAGAGCTTGCTGCAAAAGCTATTGAAGAGTCAAACGGAAAGACATTCTATGGCGTTGGTAACTCCAGCCGTGGTAAGTCTGCACTTCCAGTATTTATCGAGTATTTACAGTCAATTGATCCATCATATTCTATGGAATTTGAATGGCAACAGCCAAAGAACAACAAGATCTTTGAGCAGCTTACATCTGATTCACTTAAGAGCGAAGGCACATTTGCAATGACTCTTATCCAGGATGGAAATCAGATCCAGACAAAGATGGTGGATACAGATATCTTAAAGACATTCGTACCTAAAGAATGGGCTGAGGCAAATGGAACAACTCCTGATGCTTTCTCTGGATTCCTTCCACTTCAGACACTTAATAAAGTATTCATGTACAACAACACAGGAAGCGCAACATTTACTAACTGCTGGGACTTTGTATATGATGGCTCACATCCACTTTTCATGGGTGTTGATTCAGAAATCGTAGGAAAGAACTTCCTTATGATGCTTACAGAAGATAAGTATGCAACATGGCTTAAGGAAGCATATGACAAGCTTGATGATACAAAGAAAGCTTACTTTGAACCTGTTATCAAAGAGATGCAGGCAGATGCCAGTGACCTTGGCCTTGGAGCAAATGGAGCGTATGCTCTTGCATGGATTAAGCTCTGGGTTAACAACTACAACGAGCAGACTGATGACGGACCTATCTGCAACACTCTTGTAGATGCTTCAGCTACAGATCAGTCAGGATTGTTAGTTTATTCAAAGCTTCGTTCAGTTGAAGAGTCAGCTACAGTATCAGTAAATAACATCAACGTTGCTGCATATCAGGACGGCTATACAGGAATTGGCGGATATGGATATTGCCACTACCTCTTCCTTACAAAGAACAGCCCACTTCCTTGGACAGCATGTGCATTCATCGCATTCATGACATGTACTGAAGCCGGCTTTGAGCCTTGGGGAAAAGACATGGGTGGCTATTCAGCAAATCCTAACGTTGCAAAAGAAATCGAAGAAAAATTCCAGCATTCAAATGGTGGCGGAGATGAATTCCCAGCAAAGAATGACAGAGGATATGACTGGTGGACAACCACAGGAGAACTCGTTCTTGAGGATCCTGCATACTGTTCAGATGTTTCATTTACAGTAGGTAGCTGGATCGACGTTCTTGATCACTACGCACCAGGCGAATAAGAATACTAAAGGTGACGAAAGTACAGATGCGTTCATGCTTGCATGAAACGCATTTGTACTTTACACCACCAATATCTTGGATAATTGAGAAAGGAATGCAAAAAATGGAGGCAATCGCAAAACCAGACAAAAGTGCGATTTTTAAAAATAAGGTAAAGACATGGTTTTCCCAACCTCAGAACATAATACTTTTGCTGTTTGGGATTGTTCTTACCTTTAGTACTGTCGCACCAATCGTTGCAATAGTAAAAGACACTTTTGCTATTCATCCCGGTACAATAGATCAGCATCTTACCGGCAGAACAACGGGATATACAGTAGTAAACTATATAGATCTTTTTACCAGCAGACTTGCTGTAACTAATCTCTGGAAACCATTATTAAATACAATCATCTTATCAGTACTTACATGTTTCATATCAATACTGTTCGGTGGACTCTTTGCGTTTTTGGTAACCAGAACAGATATGAAATTTAAAAAGTATTTAAGTTCAATCTTTATTTTCCCATACATCATGCCACAGTGGACTTTGGCGGTAGTATGGCAGCATATGTTTTATTCAAACAAAGTTACCGGAACATCAGATGGACTTCTTGCAGCAATATTCCAGATTTATTTTCCTCACTGGTGGTGCCAGGGCGTGTTCCCAAGTGCAGTGGTATTGGGCCTTCACTACGCACCCTTTGCCTATATTCTTATAGGCGGAATATTTAAGAATATGGATGCCAATCTGGAAGAAGCAGCAACAATTCTTGATACTCCCAAGTGGAAGATCATGTTCAAGGTAACCCTTCCAATGATCAAGCCGGCCATCCTTTCAACTATCCTTTTAGTATTTGGAAGTGCAATGGGAAGTTACCCGGTACCTCATTACCTGAGCCTTACAACACTTTCTACCAAGTATATATCAATGAACAGCAAATACACTGGTGAAGCCAGTATTCTTGCAATCATCATGATGGTATTTGGAGTGCTTATTTTAGGTCTCAATCAGATGAGCTTAAAGAGCAGGAAAAATTACACCACAGTTACCGGAAAGTCAGGGCAGCTAACCAAGCTCACAATAGGAAAGATTGGAAAATATCTTGTAGGAATAATCTTTATAATAATCACATTCTTTACGAGCATATGGCCAATAGTTCTTTTTGCCCTGGAAACATTCCTTCCAAACCCGGGAGATTACAGCTTCCTGTACACAGGAAACCTGGCACACCTCACAACAAAGTGGTGGGTAACTAACGAAAACATTACAGAAAACGGCATGTATGGACAGTCCGGAATCCTCTACAACAAGACCATATGGCATGCGTTCTTTGGAACACTGTTCTTGGCGGTTGTATGCGCACTTATTGCAGGAACCATCGGAACTCTCATCGGTTATGCCGTTGCTAAAAAGAGAAGAAATAAGTGGGCAAACTACGTTAACAACGTTGCATTTCTCCCATATCTTATGCCTTCAATCGCAGTTGGAGCAGCATTCTTTATCCTGTTCTCCAACGAGCACATAAATCTGTTTAACACATATACACTTCTGATAATTGCAGGCGTAGTAAAATACATACCATTTGCTTCAAGAAGTTCCCTTAATTCCATGCTTCAGATAAGCAACGAGCTGGAAGAGGCGGCAATTATCATGAACACACCATGGATAAAGAGAATGACAAGGATCATCATTCCAATTCAGAAGTCATCAATTATCAGCGGATATCTTCTTCCCTTTATGACATGTCTTCGTGAATTGTCCTTGTTCCTTCTTCTTTGTACACAGGGCTTCATCCTTTCAACAACACTTGATTATTTTGATGAAATGGGACTTTACGCATTCTCAAGCGCAATAAACCTGATACTTATCGTCACAATTCTTGTGTTTAACACATTAGTAAACAAGCTCACAGGCGCCAGCCTTGACAGCGGCATAGGAGGAAAGTGATCATGCCAGAAATAGTTTTAGAAAACATAACAAAGCGTTGGGGTAAATTCTTTGGCGTTGATAACGTAAGCCTCAATATTCCCAATAATTCTTTTATCACACTCTTAGGACCTTCAGGATGCGGAAAAACAACAATCCTTCGAATGATCGCAGGACTTGAGACTCCTACTGAAGGCAGGATCACAATCGGTGATAAAGTTGTATTTGATTCAAATGCAGGAATCAATGTGCCAGCCAACAAGAGACGGGTAGGATTTCTTTTTCAGAACTATGCGTTATGGCCTAACATGACAGTTTATGAAAATATCTCTTTTGGCCTTAAGAATATTAACGAAGAAATGCCGGTTTTAGATGTTGAGGCAAAAAGAGCCGGCGACATAATAAGAGCTCTTCAGAATGGCACAAAGATAAAAGAAATTGTAGAAGAGTGCCGCGATAAAAATGGAAAGCTCGATGAGAACAAAGCATATGTAAAGCTTATTGATAATTACAGCCTTTCAATCTATACGGCAAAAGAACTGTTTGCACTTGGAATCCATCAGTCACAGGATCCTGATACACAGGCCAAGGCCAGGGCAACTGAGTATGAGGCAAAGCTTTCAGAGATAAAAAAGAAGCTAAAGAGTGAAGGTAAAGATCTCAACGAAAAGTTCCAGGTTACAAAAGGTGGAAATGTAGTCGTTGAAACCAGAAAGCTCACCAAAGAAGAAATAGATTCAAGGGTAAGAGCCTGCTCAAGAATAGTTAAGATTGGAATGTTTATGGACAGATATCCTGCAGAGCTTTCCGGTGGACAGCAGCAGAGAGTAGCAATTGCACGAACTCTTGCCCCGGAGCCACAGGTTCTTTTCATGGATGAGCCGCTGTCAAACCTTGATGCAAAGCTCCGTTTGGAGATGAGATATGAGCTGCAAAGACTCCATGTGGAAACGGGGAGCACATTTGTATATGTTACCCATGATCAGATGGAAGCTATGACCCTTGCTACAAGAATATGCCTTGTAAGTAACGGTGTCCTTCAGCAGTATGCAGCACCTCTTGATGTTTACAACAGACCTGCAAATCTCTTTGTAGCAGATTTCGTTGGTAATCCTTCAATGAACTTTGTGGATGGAAAAGGAAAACAGCAGGAGGATGGCAGTGTTGTTCTTGATATCTTGGGTGAGCATAAGGCAAAATTTGTTCCAAATGAAAAGATTCTCTTATCTGACTGGAGAGCAGCAAGGGATAAAGAAGATGCTGATAAGCAGGAGTTTGAGCGCCAGAGACTTATGAAGAAAGGCGCTGTTGAAAAGAGCAACAAGGATGAAGTTTTCAAATACCATGTTCAAAAGGTGGAAGAGCAGGACGAGAGTATCATGGACGAACCTGTTATTACAGATGAAGATTTTGTTCTTGGAATCAGACCGGAAGCAATTGATATCGAGCCAAGCGGAAAGATAAATACCAAGATATATGGTGCGATGCCTACAGGTATGGAATCTACTTTAAAGCTCAGAGTAGGAGAATTCCTTCTCACCAGTGTAATATTCGGTAATTCAATTTATCTAATCGGACAGGATGCCAATATTGATATCAAGGGAAAAGACATTCTTTTATTCGACAGAAAGTCAGGAAAACTCATTACAGCAGGAACATTAGAAATAATGTAATATCAAAAGACCTCTCGCACAGCGCGGGAGGTCTTATCTTGATGCTTTATGTTGTTTTTTCATTTCGTACATTCTTTTGTCTGCAAGTTCTATAAGAGATAGAAGAGAAGTGGTTTCGGAGTAAAGTGCATGTCCAACGGAAGCCTTTACTGAAAATTTGGCGCCATCCAGATTTCTAGGGCCATCAATTGCTCTGATGAAGCGCTTTTGAAGTAATTCTATCTCATCTTCTGACTGAAGCTGATGAAGTACAACAAATTCATCGCCCCCGTATCTGAATAGCACACAGTTATCAGATGCAGCAACAGTAAGGCTTTTACAGATTGACTGCAAAACAAGATTGCCATATTCATGACCGTAGTTGTCGTTTACAGTTTTAAAATCATCCAGATCTATCATGTATAAAACAAAATCAGTATGATTCTGTTTGTACTGTTCTTCATACTGGAGCACAATTTCGTTGTAAGCTCTGCGGTTCAAAACACCTGTGAGATCATCTGTCTGCGAGAGAGCAGACAGCCTGTTCTTTTCCTGAACAGCGTCGGTAACATCCAAAAAATAACCAATAAGCCCTACAATCTTTCCGTCAGAAAAAAGAGGGCACTTGGAAGCTTTTATATTGCGAACTTTTCCCTGAACTATGCATTGTCCGGGGACGTTAAGTATAGATTCTCCGTTACCTATAACCCTGAGCTCAACATTTCTAAATGGCACAGGATCAATATGCCACCCCATGTCTTCATCAGTTTTACCGATTATTTCATCGACTGATTTTAGATTATAATAATCCAAAAACATCTGGTTGGCGCCAAGGAATCGTCTGTCTGTGTCCTTCCAGAAGATACCGGCAGGAATCAGAGTCATCAAGTTATTTAGTAAATCAGATTCACTAATATTTTCCATAGTCTTCTTATTTTATCTGGTGGATTACCTACAATAGTTCAGATTAATTTTAGCACGGTAAAGGAGCGCAATTATAAAGAGAGTATTACATCTTAATAAATAATCTCTTTAATATGACAAAAAAGGATACTAATTGAATATTTGTCTATGATAAAATTTAATAGGGTAGGCTAATAATTTCATATTTTTTTAAGTGTTCGGAGGGCAAGCGATGGACAATTCTTTTCCACAGATAAAGACCTTTTTTGGTTTTGGATGTATGAGACTTCCTATGAACGGCTCAGAAGTTGATATTGAGCAGTTCAAAGAAATGACTGATTATTTTATCGATAATGGATTCAACTATTTTGATACAGCACATGGATATATTGATGGAAAGTCAGAGCTGGCAATAAAGGAGGCTCTTACAAGCAGATATCCGAGAGAAAAATATCTTTTAACAGACAAACTCACAGAACCCTATTTCCATAAGGAAGAAGATATAAGACCATTTTTCCAGAGTCAGCTTGATGCATGTGGCGTTGAGTATTTTGACTTCTATCTTATGCATGCTCAGAATGCTACAAATTTTGAGCACTTCAAGAAATGCAGAGCTTATGAGACAGCATTTGATCTTAAAAAAGAAGGAAAGATCAAGCATGTAGGTCTTTCATTCCATGATAAGCCTGAGGTTCTTGATAAAATACTTACTACATATCCTGACGTTGAGATCGTTCAGATCCAGTTGAACTATGTAGATTATGAAGATGCATCTGTTCAGAGCCGTAAGTGCCTTGAAGTGTGCAGAAAGCACGGCAAGCCTGGTATCGTTATGGAGCCTGTAAAGGGCGGAAGCCTTATAAAGCTTCCTGACGAGGCACAGAAAGTTTTTGATGAAATGCCATCTAAGCTTTCAAATGCAAGCTATGCTATCAGATTTGCTGCAAGCCAGGAAGGAATCCGTGTTGTACTTTCAGGTATGAGCGATATGGCGCAGATGAAAGACAACGTATCTTTCATGAAGGATTTCAAACCTCTTTCAGAGGAAGAGATGGGAGCAGTTGCCAAGGTAACAGCTATCTACAAAGGACTTGATATGATTCCTTGTACAGCATGTCATTATTGCGTAGAGGAAAATCATTGTCCGATGAATATTAAGATTCCTGAATTATTTTCTTGTCTTAATACAAAGAATGTCTTCAATGACTGGAACCAGAAAATGTACTACGATCTTTTAACAACCGATGGTGCAGGCAAGGCAAGCGATTGTATAGAATGTGGCGGCTGCGAAAATGTATGTCCACAGCATTTGGAGATCAGAAATCTTCTTAAAAAAGTTGCAGCAGAATTTGAAAAATAATCTAAATAAGTTATAAGAAAAAAGAACTCCTTCCAATGTATGGCAAGGAGTTCTTTTTTCTTATATTTTAATCTGATATTTCCTGAGCTGCTTCGTCAGTACTTTCTTTTCCTAAATTGAGCATTGTGGTGATGAAATCCTCTTTTAGGGTGGACATTTGGCTTCTGTCAACGAGACCAAGAGTCTCTCCATTAAGAGTTACAAGGCAGCTGTCACCGTCAACTCTATAAAGAGAAATTGCAAGAGAAGTATTAGCTTCATCGTTAAGAACAATAGTGACAGAGAACTCGTCAGTGCCTGAAGCCTCAGTAGAATCAAATTCTTTTACGCTGAGAGAGGTGATGTCGCTTACGATTGTACTTCCCTCGATTTCATAACCATTAACTGTATAGGTAACGATGTCATCGATTGTTTCAGCATCAATAATGTACTGATCAGAATCTATACTTGCTGTGATGGTCTGAACCTGTGATGCAGAGATATCAACAACTGCTGTCGGGCGAAGTGATTCATAATCATAGCCTGTCAGAGTTTCGTAATCCTCAGCAGTATATGAGTAAATGATCTGTGATTCATCAACTCTTAGATAAATAGTCTCATCATTAATCTTCTTAAAGTACAGATAGTGATCTTCCTCTTCACCCAGGTCATTGTCGTCGGTAAAATCAGTGTCGTAGCCATATCCCTTTATATGTATGGTCAGAGAAGGTGCATCAAATCCCCAGTTAGAGAGCTCCTCGTCAGTGACACAGTATGTGACGTAATCAGAAAATGTTATATGAGTGAAATATCCCAAAAAGCTTGTGACAAAAGAGTCAGAAAGAGGAAGGTAAGTATCGCCATCCTTTAAATAATAGTTATAGCTTGTAGTATAGTCATATGTAGCATCTTCCTCATATATCAGCGAAAGGTTACTATCTCCTGTAAGTTCAACGGACTCGATCTGCTGGTAATAAGGAATCTCATCGTTATCAAGATAGTCATCCTTTTCAGAAGAAAGATACTCTTCAATGTCATCGTCGATAAGATATACAGTTCCGCCGTTTATGGAGATATATCTTTTGGAATCCATAGTTGAAAAAGTTCCGCAGGAGAGAGTAGTTTCTCCATCCGAAGTCACAAATGTGATCTCTGCCTCAGGATCATCAAGTCCGTACTGGCTGTAATCTTCAACATCCTCAATAATGAAACTCGCATGCACTTCTGCAAAATTTTCTATCAGGTAAGAAATCTCCTCCTGATCTACAGGAAAAGAATCATCACCTGAATAAGTCCAGACATCATCAGTTTTTACGAAGTCCAGTGTCTTATCTTCGAAAGTCCATTTTATCTCTGTTAGACTTTCAGCGTCTGCGGCATAAACAACCTCATCTATAGTTGAAATACTTTCAACATGCTTTTCGACGGCATTTACTATAACTATCCCGCCGATAATGAGCACGAGAAGTGCACATAATATAATAAGAGTTTTTTTACGCTTCAACTGCTTTTCCCTCCTTCCTTCTTCTAAATACCTCATCTATTCCGTAAACCAGATAGCCAATAGGAAGAATGAAGATCATTATGATCTTAATACGCTTTGCTGCAGTCTCGCTGATGGTCAGATAGTTGTAATCAAGAGACTTTGATCTGATTGAGATTGTCTCCTCTTCGCCGATCATCCATGAAATTGAGTTCATGATAAAGTCCACATTGGCGCCTGAAGAGTAGGAGTTATAACCATCATCCAGCATTACATCAGATGCAACCCAGACCAGCTTTCCATCAGTAAGCTCACTTGCTACAGAAACAGCCAGTGAAAATGGTCCGTCGATATCGCCATCCTCTTTGTCATAGGTCTCAAGTGAATAGCCTGCGATCTTTGAGAATGAGTCAGCAGATGTAGTCAAAAGAGATGTGACAGAGTAAGTACTTGATGAACTACTTACTGTAAGGCCTGAAGCGATAGGTACTATGACATTACTCTTTTCGTTAATAAGCGCATCTGTAATGTCAGATGACTCTATTTCAGGTAAAAGAATATACGGCTGGGAGAAAGCATAGTAATCCCTGTTTCCTTCTACTACAACACCATCATTTATAGATACGCCAAGGCTTTCAATAATGCCACGAAGGTTAGAAAGATCTGTATCATCCTGAAGAGGACCGGATAGAACAAGAAGATGCCCTTCGTTTTCTATATAGTCTTCAAGCATTGTTACTTCTTCAGAAGAAAGATCACTAGTTGGTGAATTTATGAGGATCATATCCGCATCCTCAGGTATTTCATCAACATTTAAAAGAGAAAACTCCTCAGTTTCAATATTTGCTTTTTCAAGGCTGTCAGTGAAAGTTGAAGACAGCTCGCTTTCTCCGTGTCCTGTAAGGACATAAACCTTAGGGAGATCTTCGGAAACCGCATAATCGATAGCTGTAGTTATTTCGCTTTCACCATCAAAACTTGCAGAGGCAGAGCCTGTCATGTAGTAACTTGAGGAATCGACTTCATATATGTCATTGTAGCTGATGAACCTGTATTTATCGCCACATTCAACCACCAGTGAGTTGTTGTAAACATAGTCCTCAGTGTACTGCTGTGCAAAAGTAGGATACACATCAGGGTTCTTTTTTACGACAGTGATGTGCTCTGACATATCGTCGTATACATCAAGAAGCTTTTCAATTACTGAATCTTCCTGGCCTGACTGAACGATCCAGTAGATAGTCACATCTTTTTCCAGATTGTTTACGACAACCTTGGTTGAGGAAGTCAGTGAGTAAAGCTGCGCTGCAGATATGTCAAACTGAGTGATAGTTGATGGAAGAGCGCTAAAAAGCACGTTTATACCAATAAGTATCAGAAGGACAATGACTGTGATGAGGAAATTGTAGCTTCCGATCTTTGCAGTCTTACTGGTGAGAGCCTCCTTATTTTTATTAAGTGCACTATTAAGAGAATTCTTTATGCTGATCATCCGTTGTACCTCCTCTTTTCAAGGGCCTGAACACATAAAAACAGGAAAAATACGATTACACTGATGTAATAAACAATTCCTGTAAGGTCGAAGATTCCGTTTACGAAAACAGAAAATCTCTCAAAGAGGGATATCTTTTTCATAATATTTGGAAGGAGGTTGTTTAAAAGATCTGAATTAACAAAGTAAACAACTACTGAAGCTATGCTGCACACTACGAAAAGCAGCAGTGCCATGATGTTTGATCTGGTCATGTATCTGATAACAAGAGCAAGAATGGCTGCGATAACAATGAGAGATATAAGAGCGCCAACTGCTGTTGCTGAAACATAGTCAGAAAGGCTTGCACAAAAATAATTAAAGAGCATGAAAGCAACGCATATTCCTGCGGCGATTCCCTGTGAATCAGTCAGCGCTGAAATATACATTCCCATGCTTATAAGTGCCATGCCCATAAATATAAATGCGATCATTGAGCCGTATGAAGTGGGCAGATACACATCCCCAAACTGCGCAAAGATAAGTGGATAAATACAAATAATTACTATTGGAATGAGGAAAACTACAAACAGAGATAAAAACTTTCCGACAATAATGTCAGTAGAAGTTATAGGTAGAGAGTACAGTAGCTGATCTGTTTTCTGTTTCTTTTCCTCAGAAATAATTCTCATGGTGAGAATTGGAACTAAAACTATAAATATGATCGAGATAAAATCCAGTACATATTCGAAATTCGCAACTGATGCATTAATGTTGTATAAAAGAGCTCCTATTCCTGTGAAAAGGAGTAGAAAAGCACCAAAGATATACCCCGTCATGCTGTGGTAGAATAGCGAAAGCTCATGCCGTAATACTGCTATCAATTTCTTTTTCCTCCAAAGTTATAATGTTGTTTTCGTCCGATTCTGAAGTGAGCTCCATAAAGATATCTTCAAGGTTTGTCTTTAAAGGGTTCAGCTTAAACAAAGGAATATCCTTAGCTGCAAAGGCGCGGAATATAGCCTTGCTTATATCTGTAACATCGCAGTTTTCCACATGGAGCTTTAGCGTGTGATCATCATCGCTTTCACAGACTTCAAACTTGGTTATATTCTGGATGTCCTTAAGGATTTCTTTTGCCTCATCGGTGGAAACGTCCGCACCAATTTCTATAACACTGCCTGATGATGAGTCTTTTCCCAGATTATCAGGGGTGTCGAAGGCCACAAGCTTTCCTTTATAGATGATAAGTACCTTGTCGCAGATTGCCTGAACCTCAGAAAGAATGTGAGAACTGAGGATAACTGTGTGTTTTTGCCCCAAATTGTGGATAAGTTCCCTGATTTCAAGAATCTGCATGGGATCAAGGCCAACAGTTGGCTCATCAAGGATGATTATCTGTGGATTGCCCAGAAGTGCCTGAGAAATTCCAACTCTCTGGCGGTAGCCCTTTGAAAGGAATTTGATCGGCTTATCCAGAACATGATCGATATTGGTTTCCTTTGCGACACGCTCTATTTCAGCGGGTCTGTCTTTTTTGGAAACGCTTTTGGCCTCTGCAACGAAATCCAGGTATTCTCTTGGAGTCTGATCAACATAAAGTGGTGGGATCTCAGGCAGATATCCGATCAGTTTTTTGGCTTCTTTGCTGTCTTCAAATATGTCATAGTCTCCGATTCTGACGGTTCCTTCTGTTGCGGCAAGGCAACCTGTAAGGATATTCAGGGTAGTTGATTTACCGGCGCCGTTAGGGCCGAGAAATCCGTAGATATGCCCGTCTTCAATGGTAAAAGACAAATCGTCTACAGCCAGGGTAGAACCATAGCTTTTAGTCAAATGATCGACAATGATCAACTCTTTTTCCTCCTTAGTTTTGTATATAGTAAGTCAGAATCTAGAATAAAACCCTTACCTAAAACGAACCTAAAAAGGAAACTCTGTAAAAAAATAATTGAAAAAGTGTATACTATACTTAATTGAAAAAGAAAATGGTATGTAACATCTGGGAGGGAAATATGGCAGATAAACCAATTGGAAGAAAGAAAAATGTAGGAACGGGCGGTTCCGGCGTTCATAGAAGAGGCGAAGCATTAGGAACAGGACCGGTTGGAAATCCTGATGGTTACTCATCGGCGGGCAAGAATCCGGGAGTTGGCACGCCTCAGAGATCAGGTGGCAGAAGCCCGCTGTTTATGATAATTGTCATTTTGATCCTTGTGCTTGGAGGAGGCGGAGGGCTGACTTCATTCCTTGGAGGTGGTGACAGCTATACAACGGAGGAAACTGCACAGCCTGAGTTTAGCAATACAACGAGCCAGACTACCACAGGAAGCGGCGTATCTTCAACAAGTTCAACAGGATCAGCTTTGTCTACCCTTAGCCAGCTCTTTGGAGGATACAGTGCATATTCAGGTGGAAGCTCATCTTCAGCAGCCTGGAGCGAGCCTGCAAATACAGGAAAATTAAACACAGCAGTGGATGAAAATGCTCGTCCAAAACGTACAACAATCCTTGGAGATGGCGAAGACGTCATTACTATCATGGTTTACATGTGCGGCGCGGATCTTGAATCCAGAAGCGCTATGGCGACAAAAGACATCCAGGAGATGATGGCAGCAAGCCTTGAAGAAAATATCAATCTCATCATCTATACCGGTGGAGCAAGGCAGTGGCAGAACAATGTGATCTCAAGCTCAACCAATCAGATCTATCAGGTAAAAAATGGTAAGCTGTCTCTTTTGCAGGATAATATAGGAAACCTTCCTATGACAAAGCCGTCAACACTCTCAAGCTTTATTAAGTGGGCAGCCGGCAATTTCCCTGCAAACAGATATGATCTCATTTTCTGGAATCATGGCGGCGGATCAACAGGTGGATACGGCTATGACGAGAAGTTTGCTTCAGCAGGTTCCATGTCTCTTTCAGGGATAAATACAGCTCTTAAAGATGGCGGAGTAACTTTTGATTTTGTGGGATTTGATACATGCCTCATGGCGACTGTTGAGAATGCCCTTGTGGTCTCTAACTATGCTGATTACCTCGTTGCATCAGAAGAGACCGAGCCTGGCATTGGCTGGTATTACACAAACTGGCTCACGAAGCTGTCACAGAATACATCAATGGACACCCTTAGCATAGGAAAGAACATAATCGACGATTTTACAAATGCCTGTGCCCAGAACTGTCCCGGTCAGAAGACAACTCTTTCTATCATAGATCTTGCTGAGCTCTCACAGACAGTGCCAAAAGAGCTTGCCGATTTTTCAAAAGATACAACAGAGAAGATAAAGGGCAATGAATACAGAGAAGTTTCTACAGCCCGCAGCAGTTCAAGAGAATTTGCAGCATCATCCAAGATAGATCAGATAGACCTTGTGGATTTTGCAATCCGAATGGGAACAGATGAGTCAAAAGAACTTGCGGAGACTTTAAAGAGTGCCATCAAGTACAACAGAACAAGCACAAATATGACAAATGCTTATGGTTTGTCTATATACTTCCCATATAAAAAGACATCAAAAGTCGACTCCATGGTTAGTACTTATGACGCAATAGGAATGGATGATGAGTACGCTAAATGTATTCAGAACTTCGCATCAATGGAAGTAGCAGGTCAGGTCGCATCCGGCGGTACATCAAGTCCTGTTCCGTCACTTTTTGGCGAACTGTCATCACAGGGAAGCGGAAGTGCATCTGCTGAGATGATAACGCAGCTTCTTACAACATTTTTATCAAGTGATTTCAGCAGCATAGAGGGGCTTACATCGGGCAATACCTCATTCCTTGGAAAGAGTCTTGATGTTGAGCAGGCTGCCGGCTACATCGCAGCTAATCAGTTTGACGCCTCAAAGCTTGTATGGACAAAGGCTTCAAACGGCGAAGATGCGATAAAGCTCTCAAAAGATCAGTGGCAACAGGTAAAAGATGTTACATATAAAACCTTCTATGATGATGGAGAGGGATATGTGGAGCTTGGCTGCGACAACGCGATTGAGATCGATGACAACGGATGCCTTCTTGCGCAGTCAGATAAGACATGGCTTTCTATTGATGACCAGATCGTGGCATATTATGTTATTGATGTTCAGGGAACAGAAGATAACTATGCGATCACCGGCCGCGTTCCATGTTACCTCAATGGAGAGAGAACAAACCTTATCATCGTATTTGATTCAGAAAATGAAGATGGCTATGTAGCAGGTGCTTGCAGCGATTATCAGAACGGAGAAACTGAAACTATCGCTAAAAATGCCACAGAACTGGTAGAAGGTGATAAGATAGACTTTGTTTGTGATTTTTACTCATATGATAAGACATTTAACGGTGCATATCTGCTCGGAGAAGAGATGACTGTGGAAGGACCTATGTCCGATATGGTCATTATGAATCTCCCTGTTGGCGAAGGCGATGTTCTTGAAACATACTGCTTCACTGATATTTTCGGGCAGACCTACTATTCACCAACAATAAAGTACTAAAGAACGGATAGTAATATGGAAGAAAAAACAAAAGATTTTCTTGCAGGGCGCGTAAGAGATCTTGCCACAAGGGCATATATGAACAACTTCGTCACCCACACAGATTTTTTATCAGTATCTGAAATTGCTATGTTTCATCAGATACTCTCAGCTGAGGGCGTATCGTCCAATGTCCATGAATACTGTGGTGCCAAGTATGTTATATACGGCGGATTTGATGAAGCTGAAAGGGCAATGATATGTTTTTTGCCTGATTATATGGATGAAGAAACATTTCTAATGATGGAAAAAGGTGAATCATCTGTCTTAAGCTGCGTAAGGATAAAGCCGGTAAATAAGAAGTTTGCTGATGAATTAAACCACAGAGATTATCTTGGGTCACTCATGAATCTTGGAATAGAACGAGATCAGCTCGGCGATATCTTAACCGGAGATGATGTGGCATACGTATTTGCAACAATGGATATTGCCCAGATGATCTGCAATGAACTGATAAGGATAAAGCATACATCTGTAAAGTGTGAGATAGTCACATCAGATGAATGCAATATAAGACCTAAATTTGAGGAAGTAACAGGAAGCGTAGCATCAGAGAGAATTGATGCGATACTGGCTTTTGTTTATCACCTTTCAAGGTCAGAGGCCCAAAAGCTGATAGAAAGTGAATCAGTATTTATTGACGGCAGAACCGCATACAGCGGCGGATATGACCTAAAAGAAGGTTCCAGGGTCTCTGTCAGAGGTCATGGCAAATTCATATATTTGGGAATGCAGAACACCACAAGAAAAGGCAGACTATTTATTTCAGTAAATAAGTTCATATGATAGAAAAGGCTTTGAAAGATATATCACTTTCAAAGCCTTTGTTTTAAATCATTATATTATTGTGTTGGTCTCTTTTTTGCCTTTTTTTGTTTGGCTTTCATGTCCTCGAGCTCATCCGTAGAAATGAATCTGCTGGTTTTGACCACAAAGAGTCGCCCGTTTTCAGCTTTTTTGATACGCACCTTAGCTTTCATATAGCCATGTTTATCGCAGGTTGCCACAGCGTAGTAGTGTTTGCCGTTTGGTGTGAACCACTTTATCTTTCTTCGGATATTTTTATGGCATATATAGCACTTGGTGCTCATGATCTCCATGTTTTCAAGGATATCTTCCTTGGTATCAAACTCTCTGGAGATGAATTTCTCATAGTTGTCAAAAACAATCTTGATTTCCTGCTTCCTGGTCTTTGGAGTGACATACGTGTCAAAAGAAATTCTTTGTAATATCCGCTCACTAAGAAGCTTGAAAATCTCTGCAGTATAAGCTGCATCAGCTAAAGCCCTGTGGAATGGATAATCCAGATTTATGCCTTTTTCCTCTGCTGCGGTAGAAAGGGAAACACGGGATTTACCATCGTCAAAAGACAGACTATAAAGCTTTTGAACATCATAAAATGCGAGAGGTCTGTCAGAGAGAAGAGGAAGTCCAAAGAAATCCAGATTGCACTGGAACTCCCTAAGATCAAGTGGACCCCAGCTACAGAATTTTGGATCTTCGCCGCACCATTCCAGGAAATCTCTCGCAGCATCCTGAAAAAGGGCGCCTTGTTCAAGATCTTCCATAGAAAGATGGATGAGCTTTCCCGTTATCTTGTGCATCTGCGTGTGAACCTGAGGCTTTATAAGTCGTGAGAACTCACCGATCTTCTGTCTTTTTTCATTTAGTTTTATGGCACCGATCTCTACAATCTCAAAATTTAAAGTCTTACCATTTGAGACGGCCGGAGCTTCACCTTGATTCCATTCAAGGTCAAAAACAATATAATTACTCATAAAAAGTCTCTTTCAGTTTAATTCAAAAGAATCTGTCAAGCCATGTTGTGGCAAGGTCGATCCATGGGGCTGCTGAAGGAACATCTTCATTGCCTCCATTGCTGAGAGTGAGCTTGTTTGCCAGTGAGAGTCCATGTCCACCTTCAGGGAAAATGTGAAGTTCAGTGTTGATATTCTGCTCTTTAAGTGCAGTAGCAAATAAAAGAGAGTTTTCAACAGGAACGCTGCCATCAGTGAAGGTGTGCCATATAAATGTCTTTGGAACATCACTGTTTACCTGATTCTCAAGTGACATGTCTTCCTTCATATATTCATATCGGTCACCAAGAAGATTCTCAATAGAACCTCTGTGAGCGAATTTGCCTGAAGTAATTACAGGATAGCAGAGCATAAGTCCGTTTGGACGAAGCTTTTCTTTTGAAGAGTCTTTAGTATCACCAAGAAGAGCTTTGGATACGAAATCTCTTTTCCACATACAAGCATAGCTTGCGGCAAGATGTCCACCGGCTGAACAGCCTTCGATTATGATCGCATTCTCATCTACTTCCCATTCTTTAGCATTTTCTCTGATTGTGAGGATTGATCTTCCAAGCTCTAAAAGAGAAGTAGGGAAAACAGCAGGTGCACATGAATACCTGAGTATAGCTACGTTTAAGCCTTTTGCCATAAATGCAAAAGCAAGTGGTTCAGCCTCTCTATCTGATGTATATGCATAAGCGCCACCGGGACATAAAAGGATAAGTGGCCTTTTGCTAATGCTTAATGATTCGGATGGTTCCTGGATATAAACATTGAGTTTTGCATAATCCAAAGAACCCTCTTCAGAAATTCTAAATTCTTTATAAATCATCTAAAAATACCCCCAATACTAAGCTCTTTCCTATAAACTATAAAATGAAGAAAAAATATTTGCAATAGGTATTGACATTTTAGATTGCACACAATATAATCTTATCAAACATGAACGCAATTAAATTTTATATAATCGAAAAATTGGAGGTATAAACATGGGATTCTACGATTATTCAGTAACAGACAACCAGGGCAACGAAGTTAAGCTTGATCAGTTTAAGGGCAAGGTAGTACTTGTAGTTAACACAGCTACAGGATGCGGCTTCACACCTCACTATAAAGACATCGAAGAGATGTATGAAAAGTTCCATGACCAGGGATTTGAAGTTCTTGATATCCCTTGCAATCAGTTTGCAGGTCAGACTCCAGGAACAGATGAAGAGATTCACGAGTTCTGCCAGCTTCATTACAACACAAAGTTCCCACAGATGACAAAGTCAGATGTCAATGGTGAGAACCAGCTTCCACTTTATAAGTTCCTCAAGGAGCAGAAAGGTTTCGAAGGATTTGGAAAAAGCCCTGCAGCTCTTGCAATGAGTGTAATGCTTAAGAAGATCGACAAGGATTACAAGAATAATCCTGATATCAAGTGGAACTTCACAAAGTTTGTAATTGATAGAGATGGAAATGTTGTTGCTCGTTTTGAGCCTACAGAGAAAATGGAAAATGTTGCTGCTTGCGTAGAGAAGCTCATATAATAAATAAAAAAGCTGTGAAGGATACAATCATTCTTCACAGCTTTTCTTATTAATTAAAATTTGATCTTCTTATTACTTTTGTTAAATTCTCGTTTTCTTCTGTTGTAGCGGATCCTGTCACTCTTACTGATTCCCTTGCGGTTGCGAACAGTTTTTGAGGAAGAGGTTCCTATTATAGTCATGATCAGGACGAAGACTGCAGCAATAATAAAGAGTATTTTTACATTTATATAAATAGGCTTTATGGTTGGAGTATTTGTTTCTTCACCCTTTGCAGCAGCGTTTTCGGAGTAGCAGATCATGGCATTTCCAATAGCTACGTCGTGGTAGGTGTAATCAACCTTTGCAATTCCCGTAGGATATTCAGCCTTTTCCTCATCGCTTAAGTCGTAGGTAACTTCGTAGTCGGCTTCAGTAATCTGAGATGTTTTGGGAAGTACAATAACGCTGCTATCATCAAGCTTTAGGATGGTTCCTGATTTACCAAAAACATCGTGGTCAGATTCAAAGAAAAGTGAGTCATCCGGCATATAGCGGGTTTCTTCATCTGCAACATTAACCAGATGGAAGTTATTAAATGCATAATCAAAAAGAGTAACCGTATCTGTAAACTGTGTCGGGGACTCCTCCATGAATACAACGCAGATAAGCTTCATTCCATTTTTTTCTGCGCAGGTCACAAGAGTCTCGCGGGCCTGATCTGTATATCCGGTCTTACCGCCCACAATTCCGTCATATGCTATCTCACCTGTAATTAGTTTGTGCTTGTTATTCAGATAAAAGTCATCGGGCTGAGTAGCAGTAGGCTCGAAGTGATATCTTGGTGTATTTCCAACTTTACATAAAAGTTCATTGTTAAAAAACTCTTTTGAGATAAGGGCAAGGTCATAAACGCTGGTGTAGTGATTATCGTCCTGTAGTCCGTTAGTGTTGGCAAAATGAGTGTTGGTGCAGCCAAGACTCTTTGCCGTATCATTCATGAGTTTTACAAAATCATCTATGCTGCCGCTAACATGCTCGGCAACAGCGTTGGCAACTTCATTGGCACTACCGACCATAATTCCGTAGAGCGCCTGCTCTAAAGTAATCGACTGACCGACATCC
>JAEEGF010086141.1_pt1 | contig 27257 bp, 34 predicted proteins | sample 9134171 | NCBI WGS metagenome assembly JAEEGF01 (sample SAMN16246542, study PRJNA631951) | gut metagenome | biome: gut microbiome; feature: rumen; material: AP-attached | host: Bos | place: Iran: Karaj | collected 2018-10 | reverse complement strand
CGTAATGCGTAGGTCAGGGGTCCGAGTCCCCTCTTTGGCTCCAATGTCGAGGCGTAGCGCAGTTTGGTAGCGCGTTTGGTTCGGGACCAAAAGGCCGCTGGTTCAAATCCAGTCGCCTCGACCAAAGAGAAAAAGTCGCTTTTGCGGCTTTTTCTTTTTAGGGAAACCAAAGTGCATGAACTTTACCATACAGCGGAGAGGATGAAGAACCATGAAGATTCGTGAATACGCGCCGTATCGTGCGCCTGAGATCGAGGCGCTGTACGCCTCGGTTGGCTGGACGGCGTATACCGACGATCTGGCGGCGCTCGAACGCGGGTTTGCGCATTCGCTGCTTGTTCTGGGCGCTTATGCGGACGACAAGCTGATCGGGATCCTTCGGGCGGTCGGCGACGGAGAAACGATCGTATTCATACAGGACATATTGGTCCTTCCCGCATATCAGCGGAAGGGCGTGGGCTCCGCGCTTGTGCGAGAGGCTCTTGCCCGGTTCTGTCATGTACGGCAGATCGGACTGTTGACCGATGATTTGCCGGAAACGGTCGCATTTTACAAGGCGTTGGGGTTCCGTCCGCTTTCCCAGCTCGGATGCTGCGGTTTTCTAAGGATTTGACAGGAGGGCATATGGTAAGATTTGCCGAAAAACACGAGCTTGACAGCGTCAACGTGCTGCGCAGGCAGGTCAACGATCTGCATGTTGCGGGGGAGCCGGCGATCTTCAAGCCCGGCTTTTCCAAGGAGCTTGCCGATCACATCTACACCATATGGAACGATCCCACGCAGCGGATCGCGGTCTGCGAGCGCGACGGCGCGATCGTCGGCTTTGCCGTGCTGCATCACATACAGAAGCCGGAAAACCCCTTCATGTTCGAGCGCGACTATCTCGACATCGACGAATTCTGCGTGGATGAAGCGCATCGCAGGACAGGCGTTGCGACCGAGCTGATGGGCTTTATCCGCGCGTTCGCAAAGGAACAGGGCTATAAAAGGCTTGAACTCAACATGTGGGAATTCAACCGCGACGCGCTTGCGTTCTACGAAGCGGCGGGGTTTACGACCTATCGCCGGTACATGAAAACGGATCTGTGAAAAAAGGGAGCTTCCGGTCATCGGAAGCTCCCATTTTTGCTGTCTTGTCAGTCGTTCGGCTCTGCCTGATCGATCACATAGACGATGTCCGACATATCGCGGCCGTCGTTGCAGGGCTTACTGTAGATGCCGCCGTTCCAGTACAGCGACGCGGATTCGCCGCCGTCGAGGTTAAACGCGACCTTGCAGCCGAGCGATTCCATCAGGTTCGCAAGCTCGTACATTTCGAGTCCCTTGGAATGCTTCTGGCGTCCGTCGACGGTGACGAAGCAGTAATGGCCGGGTTCGTAGTAGCCGATCACGGAGCGCGGATTCTGCACCTTGATATCCGAGGTGGGGAACTTGCTGAGCGCCTTTCCGTTTTCGTCGAGCAGCGAGGGACCAAACTGCCATGCCTGCCACACGTCGTCGCGCAGCGTCTCTTTCTTGTATTCCGCCGCGGTCATGGTCTCCATAGTGCCGTCCAGATACAGGAAGCAGACGTCCCAGTTGCTGTACAGCTTGGTATCGTAAACCGTGCCGTTGCGGATGACGAGGCGGTGCTTGTGGTGGTTGAACATATCGCCCGAGATCGCCGCCAGCGCGTTTGCGCGTTCTGCAATTTTCGCGACCTCGTCGCGCGCGGAGGACTGGAAGCTTTTTGCCGCAGCCGTTCGCAGGCAGTGAATGTCTCTCAGATAGATGTCGGTTACATAGTAGGTCACACGCTTGTTGAACGTCGTTTCGTCCTCGACGGTCGTGACCGTGACATGCAGGTTTTCGCTGATGTATTCGGTTTCGGTCTGCGTTTGCTCCGCCTGCGGAACGAAGCCGCCCTCGCTCCAGCCGATCAGGCCCGCCGGCTCCGGTGTGGGTTCCGGCGTGGGCGTGGGCGTCGGCGTCGGGGTGGGGGACGGCGTCGGCGTCGGTTCGGGCGTCGGCGTCGGGGTCGGCGTGACAAGCGTCAGCTCATCCTCGACGATCGGCTCCGGCGTTTCAACGGGCGTCGGCGCCGGCGTCGGTACGGCTTCGGCCTGCTTTTCGGCGCCGCAGGCGCAGATGGCAAGCAGGGAGACGGCAATCAAAAGGATGCGAAAGGCGTTCTTCATTCGGATCGTCCTTTCATTCCGAAATAGAAGGGGGACGCGTCATAGGACTCGTTTGCGATATAGATGATATCGGAGATGCTGCGGCCGCCGTCGAAGGGCTTGCTGATGACGTCGTTCTTCCAGTAGAAATGCGCCGACGCGCCGCCGTCAAGGTTGTACGCCCGCACGCAGCCGAGGGATTGCATGAGCTGCGCAAGCTCCGCAAGCGTCAGTCCGCGCGACGCCCGCTGCCGTCCGTCCACGACGACGAAGATATAGTGGCCCGGCTCGACATATCCGATGCAGCTTCTGGGATTGCCGACGAAGATTCCGCTTTCCGGATACGACAGGATGGCTTCTCCGTCGCTGTCCAGCAGCGCGGGACCGAAGTCCCAGCACTGCCAGATATCCTTCTCGAGGATCTCGGACATGTTTGATCTGGTGGCGCGGAGCGTTTCCATCTCGCCGTTTTTCAGTAGCAGACAGACGTCGCTGTTTCGCGTGCTTTTCCGGTAGACCTCACCGTTGCGGATCACCAGCGACCCTGCCTGACAACTGAAGTAATCGCCGGAGATCGCCACGAGCGCATGGACGCGGTCCGCCATGCGTTTGACCTCGCCGTAGCGCGGATGCTTGAAATCGCCGCTGCTCGCTTCTGCGCGGATCTGCGTGACGTCGGCGACATGGATATCCGCGACATAGTAAACGACATTCTTTCTGAACGTCTTGGAATCGCGCACAACGCGAAGGTCTACGGACAGCGTCGGACTGCGATAGCTGTCGCCGATCCACAGCGCGCCTTCCGACCAGAAGGGGTACGACGGCGAAGTGCTGCTTGCCGGTTCCGAAGCAGGGACCGGCGCAAGGGTCGGCGCAGGCGTCGGCGTCGCGGGGACCGCGGTGCGGAGCACGCCTTCCGTTGCGTGCACGGGCATGATGACGTCCTTCGGCGTCTCCGCGGTGCTTTTCAGCGTCAGCGCGCGGACGACCAGCGCGATGAGACCCGCGCACAGAAGGATCCATATAACGGCCGGAAGCCGGGTTTTGAAAGCTTGTTTGTTCATACGCAAAGCATATGCAGGGGCAGCGCCGCAGATACGGCGCCGCAGCGCAAAAAGTCAGGGAGTACGCCGCACGCGTCCAGCAGGGTTTTCACCCCGATCAGGATCAGCACGACGCCGCCGAAAATCGTTGCGGCACGATGGTACCTGAGCCCGAAGCGGTTGCCGATCCACACACCGAGCCATGACAGCGCAAACGTCGTCGCGCCGATCAGCAGAATTGCAAGGAAGATGCTGGTGCCGGGCCCGATCCAGGAGACGCCCTCCTCCATGGAGAACGAAACGCCGACCGCAAACGCGTCGATGCTGGTTGCGATCGCCAGCGCGAACAGCCGCGCGATCGTTCCGGCTTCAGACGGCGCGTCGTCCTTGTCACGGATGCCGTCGATCAGCATCTTCGCGCCGAGCAGCAGCAAAAGTCCTGCGGCGATCCACGGTCCGATCGTCACGGCGGACGCGAAGGTGGAGCCGAGCGCAAAGCCTAAAAGCGGCATCAGCGACTGGAATCCGCCGAAAAACAGCGCGATCAGCGCCGTTCGCTTCAGGTCCAGCTTTTTCATGGAGACGCCCTGACACATTGCCACGGCAAACGCGTCCATGGAAAGGCCGACGCCGATCATGAAGATATCAAAAAAACCGATTCCCATACTTGAACGCAATCTGCCTCCAACCATTCTCCGCTGATATCATAGTATAGCAAATGCAAATCCAATCTGCAATCTTTCTGCAAACATTTTATCCTTCATTTACAATTATAACACATATGATTTACTTTACACGGCGCAAAAACTGCGGTATACTTGGCCGAAAGGAAGGACGGAGCCATGAAACGCATTTTGGGAAGCATTCGCCGTGCGGATGAAAAGTATCATATGATCGAGGACGGGGACAAAATCTGCGTCGGCGTGTCCGGCGGCAAGGATTCCCTGCTTCTGATGCAGGCGATGAAGCTGTATCAGCGCTTCTCCTATACGAAATTCGACGTGATCGCGATCATGCTCGATCTCGGGCTCAAGTATCAGAACACCGAGCCGATCCGCGCGTATGCGGACAAGGTCGGGATCCCGTTCGAGGTGATCCCGACGGAGATCGGCAGGGTCGTGTTTGAATACCGCGCCGAGCGGTCTCCGTGCGCGCTGTGCGCAAAGCTGCGGCGCGGCGCGCTGAACACCGCGGCCAAGGAGCGCGGCTGCAACAAGGTCGCGCTCGGCCACAACCGCGAGGATGTGCTGGAGACCTTCCTGATGTCGCTCTTATATGAGGGCCGGATGAACACGTTTGCGCCGGTCACCTATCTGAACCGCAGGGATATCACCGTGATCCGCCCGATGATCTACGTGCCGGAAAAATACTGTCTGTCGGTCGCAAGACAGCTGGAGCTGCCCGTGCTGCCGCCGAACTGCGACGTCGCGGGGCAGACCAAGCGCGAGGAAGCGAAGAACCTGATCAAGTATCTGTGCACGCTCGTGCCGGATGCGGACGTCAAAATGATGCATGCGATCACCAACACCGAAAAGTACGGGCTGTGGGACCGCATGCGGCTGAAGCCGGAGAACGGCACGGAAGAGGAATAACGGATCAGGGATTGCGGGACAGCGTGACAAGAACGGTCGCGGGAACCGCCTCCGCATCGGGCACGACGGACAGCGTATAGTCGCCGAGCTTCGCATAGCCGGGCGTTTGGCCGTCCGCAGCCTTGCGGCAGGTCGTGACGATCGTATCGCTGTCCTTTGCGGTGCGGTGAAAGACCGGCAGAACGGCGTCGAACAGCGCCCGCAGCGCGTCGAGCGTCTGTGCGTTCAGCTCGCGCAGCGCCGTCGAGATCGCCGAATCGTCCTCCGGATCCGCACAAAGGTCGCCCTGCACGGAAAGCGTAAGGATCCCCTTGTCGTCGCTGACGATGCGAAGGGACAGCGCCGTTCCGTTCGGAGACAGCACATCGTACCCGTCCGCGTTCGGGGTCAGCGCAAAACCCGCGTTGTTGAGCGCGTCAAACACGTACCGGCCGCGGATCGCCGTATCCTCCGTCGGCGCAGGCGTCGGCTCCGCTTCGGGCGCTTCGTCGCGCGGCTTTGTACCGTACCAGATCGTCAGTCCCAAAAACAGCAGGATCACGAGTCCGATACAGGCGAACTCGATGATCCTGATACGTTCCATGCGCAGATATCCGCGCGTATACTTGCTTTTCTTCTTTTGCTCAGTCGACATCGTTCACAACGGTCTCCGGCTTCTCGTCAAGGACGTGCGGGTTGCGGAAGTACGTCTTGAAATGCCTGAAGGACGACGCGAGCGTGAACCCGTCGCAGATGCGCTCGTCACAGACGATCTTGTAGTCGATGTACTTGCGCTGCGCGGGCGTGCCGTCCGCCTTCAGCTCGGTCTGTTTATACTTGGCGCCGAAGGACAGAAAGAGGGGGATGTTGCCGAAATCGTACAGGTGATGGAACACCGGCGGAATGCCGAGCGAGCCCATCGACGTGATGAACATCGAGCCGTGGAACGGGCTGACCTCCAGAAGCTTCTTCGGCAGCCAGCCGAAATAGTCGAACATCTTGAGAAGCCAGACCGCGTGCTTCAAAAGCAGTCCCGGAATGAAATTGAAGATCTTGGCCGTGTTGTCAAAGCCGCTGTCGGGATTGACCTCGCGGTTCTCCTCGATCAGCTTCTGCATCTTGTTGTAGATATCGTCCGCCGTATCGGTCGGGGAGAAGTGCATCTTGATGATCGTTTCCTCGGCGTCGATGGTCATTTCACGCTTGATCGTCAGAAGAACGACGATGTCGTCGCCGTGCGTATGGATGCGCTGGCCCGAGATGAAGCGGTTGATCTGCGGACGCTGCGAAACGGTGCGTACGTACGCCGCAAGCAGCAGATGCATGAATCCGAAGCTCTTCAGCCCCTGATTTCTCTTTTTGCGGATATAGTTTTCCGCCTCGGTGATCTCGATCGACTCGTGAAAATACACGCTCGCGCCGGAGCGGTTCGGCATGATGTACGGCGAGACCTTCGCCATCGGCTGCAGCGAACGCAGCTTGTATCCGTCCGCACGGTCGCCGAAGCGGCGCTTTCTCTTTTTGACCTGCGGCTCTGTGGCTTCCGCAGGCTGCGGCTCTGCGGCTTCGGCAGGCTGCGCTTCGGCCGGCGCCTCGACGGGCTGCTGCGCGTTGGCCTTTTTATGCTTTCTCATGATGATACCCCCAAATGTACGCCGTTATCATACCAAAAAACGGTGCTGATTGCAAGAGCAAAGTTGCGGTTGCAATTCGCGCGGACGACCGATATAATAGGGACGATGGAACACCTGACTTTCAATCCGGAAATACTGGCGCCGGTCGGAACCGAGGGATCGCTGGAAGCCGCCGTATACGCGGGGGCGGACGCGGTCTATTTCGGCGCGGGCGCATGCAACGCAAGAAGAAACGCAGGGCAGTTCACCGGCGACCGGCTCGTCGAAGCGGTGCGGTTCTGCCACGCGCACGGCGTACACGTGCACGTCACGGTCAACACGCTGGTGCGCGACGAGGAGCGGGCGGACGTTGCCGACACGCTCTTTGAGATCGCCGCATCCGGCGCGGACGCGATCATCGTGCAGGATCTGACGGTCGCGCGATTGGCAAAGCAGATCTGCCCACAGCTTCAACTCCACGGCTCGACGCAGATGGCGGTGCACAACGCTTCCGGCGTTTTGATGCTGGAGGAGCTCGGCTTTTCACGCGTCGTGCTGGCCCGCGAGCTGTCGATTGCGGAGATCCGGGCGATCAGGGCGCAGACGCATGCCCAGCTTGAATGCTTCATCCACGGCGCGCTTTGCATGAGCGCGTCCGGCATCTGCTACCTGTCCGCCATGCTCGGCGAGCGCAGCGGCAACCGCGGCATGTGCGCGCAGCCGTGCCGTCTGCCGTTTTTCTGCCGCGGATCCGAATACGCGCTTTCTCTCAAGGATATGTCGCACATCGCGCATTACGGGACCTATCGCGAGATCGGCGTCGCCTCGCTCAAGATCGAGGGGCGGCTGAAATCGCCGGAATATGTCGCCGCGGCGGTCGACGCCGTGCGCCGCGTGCGCGACGGCGAGCTGTATTCCGAGCAGGTCCTGAAGGATGTGTTCTCCCGCGGCGGCTTCACCGAGGGCTACTATACCGGCAAGCGCAACCACACCATGTTCGGCGTGCGCACGGCGGAGGACGCAAAGCGGTCGCAGGCGGCGCTTGCGGGCGTGCGAGAGCTGTTCCGCGCGCCGCAGGGCAGGATCCCCGTTGCAATGGACGCGACGATCCGAACGGGCGCGCCGGCGACGCTGACCGTCTCGGACGGCGCACACACCGTTACCGTTTCGGGGGACGTTCCGCAGGCGGCGCTGCGCGTGCCGATGAGCGGGGAATCGGCGGCAAAGAGCCTCAGAAAGACGGGCGGCACGCCGTTTTGCGCAGGAGAGATCCGCGTCGCGCTCGACGACGGGCTGATGCTGCCGTCCGCGTCGCTGAACGCGCTCCGAAGAGCCGGGCTCGACGCGCTGTACAACGCGCGCGCCGAAGGACCGAAGCGGACGATCCGCACCGCGGACCTGTCGCTTTCGGGCAGCCCGCGCAGGGAAACGCCGCGGCTTTGCGTGCGCTTCGCTTCGGCGGAGCAGTGGGCCGACGATCCCGCGATCGCCTGGTATAGCCTGCCGATCGACGCGCTGAAGGACCGTCCGGACTGCATCACAGCGCGCGCCGTCGGCGAGATCCCGATCCTGATCTATCCGGACGAGGAGGAAAAAACGGCGGAAACGCTGTCCGCACTGCAAAAAATGGGCCTCAAATACGCGCTTTGCGAGAACATCGGCGCGATCCGCATGGCAAAAGCGGCGGGGCTTACGCCGGTCGGCGGCTTCGGCCTGAACGTCACCAACAGCGACGCGCTGGAGGCGTACCGCGAGATGGGCGTGTGCGCGCAGTTTGCGTCGTTTGAGCTGTCCGCGCCGAAGGTCCGCGATCTCCTTTGCAATCTGCCGCTCGGCATGATCGTTGCGGGACGGCTGCCGCTGATGCAGCTTCGTTCCTGCCCCGCGCGCACCGATACGGGCTGCGGCGGCTGTGACGGCCGTCCCGTGCTGACCGACCGCAAGGGCGCGTCGTTTCCGATCCGCTGCCGCGCGCGCCGCTACTCGACGCTGTTCAACAGCGTGCCGCTGTACATTGCCGACAAGCCGCTGCCGCCTGTGGACTTCTATGCGGTGTACCTGTCGACCGAATCGAAGGAGGAGGCTTGCGCGCTGATCCGAGCGGCGGCCGCGCATGCGCCGTATCCGCATCCGTACACGACCGGGCTTGCATTCCGGAAGCTCCTGTAAAGAATATGGCGTGTGCGCCGTCCGACACGATCCGTCGGGCGGCTTTTTTCATATCCGCGTACACCCATGCATAGGTTGAACTGCGGGAGGGACGAGCATGGAACACTGGAAACGGCAATGGATCGCGCTGATGCCGAAGGCGATCGCGGAGGTGCTGGAGCGGCTGGACGACGATGCGCCGCTGCTGGAGATCCGGCTGCGCCGCGACGCGCCGCTGGAGCTCGTATTCGACGGCGCGGACCGCATCGTGTTCGGCAACAACGGCAGACCGATGATCTGTGCGGAGGAGCTTTCGGAGCTCACCGGAAGGCTCATGGAGTACTCGGCCTACGCGTGGGAAAACGAGCGCAAAAACGGCTTCATCACGGTCGGCGGCTGCCGCGTGGGGCTGTCGGGCCGCATGATCCGGACGGAGGGAAACGTGCTCGGCTTTTCAACGGTCTCGGGCGTGTGCATCCGCATCGTGCGCGAGGTCAAGGGCGCGGCAAAACCGGTGATCCCGTACCTTGCGGAGGACGGCAGGCTCCTTTCGACGCTTCTGATCTCGCCGCCCGGCTGCGGCAAGACGACGCTGCTGCGCGATCTGATCCGTGTCGTGTCCGACGGTCTGTGCGGTCTGCACGCGCTGCGCGTCGGCGTTGCGGATGAGCGGTTCGAGCTTTCGGGCGACGCGTCTGGGCGGATCGCGTTCGATCTCGGTATGCGCACCGACGTGATCTCCGGGATCGCCAAGGCCGACGCGGCGGTGCGCATCGTGTCCACGCTGTCGCCGGGCCTGCTTGCCATGGATGAGCTGAACGACGCGCGCGACGCCGCGGCGCTGCTCGACGCGCGCGGCAAGGGCGTAACGGTGCTGGCAAGCGCGCACGGCGCGTCGCCGGAGGAGATTCGCATGCGGCCGCCGATCCGCCTGCTGCTCAAGGAGCGCGTGTTCCACCGGATCGCGGCGCTGCGCGGGGTCGGCAGGCTTGCCGCCGTCTTTGACGCGGACGGAACGCGCATCGACGGGGCGGACGCATGAAGACCGCGGGGATCGCGCTGCTGTTCGGGCTGTGTACCTTGCTCGGCGCACGGCTTGCCGCGCGCAAATCGAAGCGGCTGACCGCCGTGCGGGCGCTAAAGCACGGGCTCGGGCGGTTTTCGGAGCGCATCGCGCAGGGCGAAACGCTGAAGCATCTTGCCTCGGAGGACGGTCTCTTCTTTTCGCTGCTGCATGCATACCTGTCCGCGCTCGAACGCGGACGGCCGGAGGCGGAGGCCGCGGAGACAGCGTGCGCGGCGCTCGGCGGATATCTGACGGAGCGGGACGCCATGCGCGCGTTTTTGGACGCGCTGTCGAACGCGTCGCACACGGATCTTCTTCGGCGAATCGAAGCGCTGCGGGCCGTACTCGACCGCGCCGAGACCGAGGCCGGGACCGAGGCCAAGCAGGCGCGCGTGATCCGCGTGTCCGGCGTACTGGTCGGCGCGGGGCTGGCAATCGTATTACTGTAGGAGCGCATATGGATATCACTCTTCTTCTGAAAATCGCAGGCATCGGCGTCATGGTCACGGTGATCGTGCAGCTTCTCCGGCAGAACGGCAGGGAGGAGCTTGCCACGGTTGCGGCGATCGCCGGGCTGATCCTTGCGACGATGCTGGTGCTGTCCATGCTCGCGTCGCTGCTCGAAACGGTCCGGCGCACGTTCTCGCTGTACTGACATGGAACGGCTCGTTCTGATCGCGCTGATCGGCGCCGTCACCGCGGTCCGCATGCGGGAGGTACGGCAGGAATACGCGCTGCTGATCGGCGGCGCGACGGCGGCGCTGCTGCTCTCGGAGGCGATCCTGCGCTTTACGGGTGTGTCGGAGACGCTCTCGCTTGCATGGGAGACGTATCACGTTCCGCCGGAGCTTCCGAGGAGCGCGCTGAAGATCCTCGGGATCGCGTATCTGACCGATTTCGGCGTGCATGCCGCGAAGGACGCGGGCCAGCAGACGGTGGCCGTCACGCTCGAGATCGGCGGCAAGGTGCTGGTGCTGAGCTGTGCGCTGCCGGCGGCTATCGCGCTTTTGGAGCTCGGCGCGGCGCTCATACGGGAGGCGGGGACATGAAAAGGCTCGCGCTGCTCGTAATGCTTCTGTTTCCGCTTGCGCTGTTTGCACAGACGGATGAAACGGACGAGGGGATCGACGCTCTGCTTGACCGGATCGATCTGTCCGCGTGGGACGCGTGGTACAGGGAGCATGCGCCGGACGTCGATCTTTTGCCGTCCGAATACCTCAAGGCGCTTGCGGAGCAAAGGACGACTGCGGCGGGACTGACGCTCGACGCGCTTTCGGAGCGGCTGCTGCCCTCGCTGAGGCCCGTTCTCGGCAAAACAATGCTGCTTGTGGGCTTCGCGGTGATCGGCGCGGCGATCCGCGGCCTGTCGGACGCATCGTCGGTCGGGGAAACGGCGCAGGCCGCGTTCCTGATGACGGTGTGCGGGGCGGTGCTGCTTGCGGCGCTTCGCGAGACGGCCGCGGCGCTTGAGACGATCCGCACGGTCGGGCGTACGGCGGAGCTCCTGCTGCCGGTGCTGGTGGGATACCTCACGTTTTCCGGCATGGAGAACACCGCGCTGCTGCTGTCCGCGTCGCACGCGGCGATCTCGGAAACGGTTCTCACCCTGATCGGGACCGTCGTCGCGCCGTGCGCCGTGATCGGCGGCGTACTCCATGCGCTCGACGCCGGCGCAAAAGGGCGGCTCGCCTCGCTCGGAAAGCTTGGCATGCGGGCGGCCAAGTGGTGTCTCGGCACGGTCTCGGCGCTCTTTCTGCTGGTGACGGCGATCCGCGCGGTCGCGGCGGGCAGCGCGGACGGACTGCTGATGAAGACGACCAAGTTTGCCGCTGCAAGCCTGCCGTCGATCGGCGCGCTGTTGTCGGAATCGGTCGACGTCGCGTATCTGTGCCTGCGGTTCGTCAAAAACGTGCTCGGCCTGACCGGCTGCGTGACGGTGCTTCTGATCGCCGCAAAGCCCGTTCTGTCAACCGTGCTTGCGCGCTGCGCGTTCCGGGCGGCGGCGCTGCTTTCCGAACCGCTGTCAGCAAAGCCGTATGCGGAGCTTTTGCGCGGGCTCGGCGACATGCTGCACCTGCTGTTTCTGTGCGAGCTTGCCGCGGTCGCATGCGCGTTGATGCTGATCGCGCCGGTGTTCGGCGAGGGCGGCGTATGATCCGCACGGTGATCCGCTCGGCGCTGACGCTGGCGGCGGGCGGTATGGCGCTGTGGATGGCGGAGCAGCTGCTTTTGCGCACGCCGGTGCGCACGGCGGCGCGGGCGGCGCTGGGCGTGTTGTATCTGGAGCTGCTGGCGCAGCAGATTGCAGGCATATTCCGCTGAAGGGAGGACTATCATGCAAAAGAAGGACGGCGCGATCGCGGCATGGTGGAAGGCGCGCGTCAAGCAAAAGCCCGGGCTCGTGTACGGCCTCTATGCCGCCGTCGGACTCCTTGCCGTCCTTCTGTATCTGCTCGGCAGCGGGATCGCATGTCCGGGCAAGACGGACGAGACGGTGCGGACGGCGGAAACGGCGACGCACGCGGGGGACCGGGATGAACTGGAGCGGAGGCTCATTGAGGTATTGTCAAAGATCCGCGGGGCGGGCAAGGTAGATGTGCTTGTGACGTATGAGACGAACGGGGAGATCGTGACGGCGACCGTGCGGCAGACCGATGAGGACGTACGGAACGCGGACGGCACGGGCGGCAGCGAGACCTCGCGAAAGATTCGCGAGGTCACCGAGCCCGCAACGGTGGAAACGGGGAGCGGACATGCGCCGATCGTGCTGCTTGAAAAGGAGCCGGTCGTGCGCGGCGTGATCGTTGTGGCGGAAGGCGCGTCGGATTTTTCGGTGCGCGAAAAGCTGCAGGCGGCGGTGCAGGCGGCAACGGGGATCCCGATCGCAAGGATCGAGGTATTTGAAATGTCCTATCACGGAAACTAAACCATGCAGGAGGAAAAAACGATGAAGAAGTGGATGCAGCGCTATCAAAAATGGCTGAACAAGCGGGTGCTGACGGCGGTGGGACTCTGCCTGCTGCTGGCGGCGGCGGTGGTAACGAACGTGCTGGTGAACCGGGGAAAGAGCGAGACGGCGGAGACGGAAGCAAAGACGCCGTCGAACGTGACGGCGGTCTCGGCGCAGACGCGGACGGCGGACGCGGGCTTCTTTGCGGCGTACCGCGAGGAGCGCGACAGCGTGCGCACGCAGGAGCTTGCCTATCTTGACGCGATCGTGGCGCAGGGGGCGGACCCGGAGACGCTTTCCGACGCGCAGCAGCAGAAGCTGGACCTTGTCAACGCCATGGAGACGGAGCTCACTGTCGAAAACCTGGTCCGTTCGAAGGGGTTTCAGGATGTGATCGTGTCGATCCACAAGGGAAACGTCAACGTCGTCGTCGGCGCGGATACGCTTTCCGACGAGCAGGTTGCGCAGATCCTCGACATCGTGCTGCGCGAGACCGGAAAAAACGCGGAGAACGTCAAGATCAGCACGACCATCTGACAGCGAAATCGCTTTCATGGGTTTACTTTTTGGGAGAATGATGGTATACTGTTCCCGTATATAGCAATCCGATAGATAAACGGGAGGACACTTTATGAGCGAATATAAAGACATTACCATCGAATCCGAGGAGAACGGCGGTAAAGTCGTTTTTGCGGAGGACGTCATCGCGACGATCGCAACGCTTGCCGCCTCCGAGGTGGACGGCGTTTACGGCATGAGCGGCTCCGCGTTCGAGGGACTCGGCGAGAAGCTCGGCAAGAAGAACTACACCAAGGGCATCAAGGTCGAGGTCGGCCAGATCGAATGCGCCGTCGACATGAGTATCATCGTCCGCTACGGCTTCCGGATCCAGGAGGTCTGCAAGAACGTTCAGACCGCGGTCTGCAATGCGATCGAGACGATGACGGGCCTCAAGGTCGTGCAGGTGAACATCGCGGTCAATTCGATCGTGTTTGCCAAGACGGTTCCCACCGAACAGCAGAAGCCCGAGACCCGCGTCAAATAAGCCCGTCCCGATGCGGACGGCGTGCGGACAAGCACAGACAAACAGCATGATAAGAGAGCTTTTCCCCAAAAAGACGGCGGTTCTCAATCGGACCGCGCTTGGCGAAACGGCCATTTCATTTGCGGCGCTCGGACAGCTTGCCGAGCAGACCGCAAGACGGCAGAAGGGGGTTTTGTCCTGCAGGACAAGGGCCTACGCCGTCGGCAGCAGCGTGTGGATCGACGTGCATGCCCAGACGCCGCCGGAGCTCTCGCTGATCGAAATCACGCATACGCTGGAGAAGGCGATCGCAGAGGAGCTTCTTCGGATCTGCGGATCGACCGTCGGCACGGTTTACGTCACGGTCGAGCAGCCGGAGCAAGCGCCGAAAAGAACCTGACAGGAACGGAGGTTGGACGTTTTGAGAGAGTTTTTTGAAAATCACAGATGGGCGGTCATCCTGAGCATTCTTGCTCTTCTGATCGTTCTTATGATCTATCTGATCGGCTGGTGGACGCTGCTGGCGATCGTATTCGTCATCATCGCGATCTTCTTCGGCCGCATGATGGACCGCGGCGGCTTTGAAGCCGTCAAGGACTTCTTCCGCAATCTCTTCCGAGGGAAGCGCGTATGAGCCATACGCTGTCCAGAGAGATCGCCATGAAGCGTCTCTATGCCGAGACGGTCGGCGGATCGGATTCCCTTGCGGACGCGCTGGAGCAGTCGCTGCCGGAGGCGTCGGAGCAGTCCGGGGAGGACATGCTCCCCGACGAGGACGCGCTGTTCTCCGATCGCCTGTACGAGGGCGTGCATGCGCATCTTCAGGAGATCGACGCCGAGATCGAAGCCCATGCAAAGGACTGGTCGCTTTCGCGCATCGCCAAGGTCGATCTGTCGATCCTGCGCGTCGCGGTGTACGAGCTTCTGTATGAGCGCGCCATTCCGGTCGGCGCGACGGTCAACGAAGCGGTCGAGCTTGCAAAGGAATTCGGCGGCGAGAAATCGCCCGGCTTTATCAACGGCGTCCTCGGCGCGATCGCCAAGGTACACTGAGCATGCAGAAGCTGTCCTTAGGGATCGACACGAGCTGCTATACCACCTCGGTCGCATGTACGGATCAATGGAGCATCGTCTTTATGGAAGGGACGATGCTTTCCGTGGCTTTTGGAGATCGGGGACTGCGCCAGTCCGACGGCGTTTTTCAACACCTGAAGCAGCTTTCGCCGCTGATCGTGAAGGCGATCGACGAGGTCGGCAGGGACCGGATCGGCTGCATTGCGGTTTCCGCGTCGCCGACGTCGCAGGAGGGCAGCTATATGCCGGTGTTTCTGCCGGGGCTTAAACAGGCGGAAACGCTTGCCGCGGCGCTCGGCGTGCCGCTGATCAGAACCGATCATCAGAGCGGGCACATCCGCGCGGCGCTGCTCGGACACGAGGATCTTTTGGAGCGCGGACGGTTCTTTGCGGTCCACATCAGCGGCGGCACGACCGATCTGCTGCTGGTCGAGCCGCACAGGGACGCGCCGTACAGAATCGAGCCGGTCGGCCGCTCGACCGATCTGCACGCGGGGCAGTTCGTGGACCGCGTCGGCGTCGCGCTGAAGTTCCCGTTTCCCGCGGGAAAGCATCTCGAGGCGCTGGCGCTGGAGTCGGAGCGCCGCGACGTCAGGCTTGCAAGCGCGGTGCGCGGGACCGATTGCTCATTTTCCGGCGCCGAGACGCAGGCGCAGCGCATGATCGGGACCGTGCCGGACGCGGAGATCGCCTTCGGCGTATACGACTGCCTGTCAAGAACGCTTGCCAAGATGTTCAAAAACGCGGTCGAAGCGCACGGCGAGCTGCCGTTTCTCATGTGCGGCGGCGTGGCGAGCTCGATGCTTTTGCGCGCGCTTTTGAAGGACCGCTGTCCGTATGAGATCCGTTTCGGATTGACGGCGCTTTCGCGCGACAACGCGGTCGGCGTCGCGCTGATCGGCGCAGAACGGAGCAGCCTATGACAGAGCAAAAGCCCGTCTTTACGGTGCATGAACTGAACGAATACATCGATCTGCTGCTGGGCTTCGATCCGAATCTCAAGGACCTTGCGGTCGAAGGGGAGCTGGAGGGCGTCAAGCGGCACACCTCCGGACATCTGTATTTTACGCTGAAGGACGCGGTCTCCTCGGTCAGCTGCGTGATGTTCCGCCAGTATGTGCAGGGACTGCGCTTTCTGCCCAAGGACGGTCAGCACGTCCGGCTGTCGGGCAGAGCGTCGCTCTATCAGCGCGACGGACGGTTCCAGCTGATGGCAACCGGGCTGATGCTGCAGGGCGACGGCGCGCTGTACGCGGCGTTTGCGGCGTATAAAGAAGAATTGCAGCGGCGCGGCTGGTTTGACGCGTCCGAAAAGAAGCCGATCCCGTTTCTGCCGAAGGCGGTCGGGCTGGTCACCAGCGCAAGCGGCGCGGCGCGGCACGACGTCGAGACGGTGATCGGACGGCGGTTTCCGTCCATGCCGCTGATCCTGTATCCCGCAGCGGTGCAGGGCGAGGGCGCGGCAAAGGAGATCGCGGCGGCGATCGACCGCGCGGACGAGGAACGGAAGTGCGACGTTTTGATCGTCGGACGCGGCGGCGGCAGCATGGAGGACCTTTGGCCGTTCAACGAGCCGCCGGTGGCCGAGGCTATCCGGCGCTGTTCGATCCCGGTCATCTCCGCGGTCGGACACGAAACGGACGTGTCGATCAGCGATTTCGTGGCGGATCTGCGCGCACCGACGCCGTCCGCGGCGGCGGAGCTTGCGGTGCCGGAATACGCGGCGCTGAAAGCCGGCCTTGCGCAGCAGGGCGACCGGCTGAAGCATGCGCTGGAGCGAGGCATCCGCGCAAAGCGCGACCGGCTGAATCTCAGTTTTTCCGACGCCGTGCGGCTGCGCGTGCAGCGCGCGATCGAGCAGCAACGGCAGCGGACCGACGAGGCGCACACGACGATCGGGCTTTTATGCGAGCGCACGCTTGAACAGCGGCGGCACCGGCTCGAGCGCGAGAAGGAACGACTGTACGCGTACGCGCCGCAGCGGACGCTTGAGCGCGGGTTTGCGCTGATCGCGGACGGGGCGGGGAACCTGCTCACCTCGGTCGCGCAGACCGGGCAGGACGAACGGATTTCGATCCGGTTTGCGGACGGAACGGCACAGGCAAGGATCACCGGAAAGGAAACGGTATGAACGAACAGACCTTTGAACAGAAACAGGAACAGCTGGAAGCGATCGTTGCGCGGCTCGAAAGCGGCAATGTGCCGCTCGACGAGATGATCCGTCTCTACGAGCAGGGCGAAGCGCTGTACCGCGACTGCGCCGAGACGCTCGACGCCTACGAAAAGCGGCTCAACGCGGCCGGAAAGGAACAGGCATGATGCTCGATCGGATCGAACAGGCACTGCAGGCGTACATCGACGCGGATCCGTCCGCGCCGCTTCTCAAGGAGAGCATGGCCTACAGCCTTCTGGACGGCGGCAAGCGCGTGCGTCCGCGGCTGTTGCTGCTGGTCAACGCAATGCTCGGCGGCAGCGAAGCGACGGCGATGCCGTTTGCCTGCGCGCTCGAAATGGTCCATTGCTATTCGCTGATCCACGACGATCTGCCCGCGATGGATGACGACGCGATGCGCCGCGGCAAGCCGAGCAGCCACATCCGCTTCGGCGAGGGCAACGCGATTTTGGCGGGCGACGGGCTTTTGACCAGGGCGGGCCTTCTTCTGATGCAGCAGGACGGCTACGACGACGCGAAGCGCGCGATCTTCGAGGGCGCGTACGCGATGGTCAGCGGGCAGAGCGACGATCTCAACGTGACCGAAAGCAGCGCCGAAACGCTGGAGCGCGTCCATCGGAACAAGACCGGCGCGCTGTTTGTGGCGGCGTGCGCGGCGGGCGCGTATTTGTCCGATCCCAAAAAGGCTTCGGAGATGCGCGCGTTCGGCGAAACGCTGGGCTTGCTGTTCCAGATGACGGACGACCTTTTGGACGAGGCGCAGGACCGCCGTGAGGGCAAGCTGAGCTATGCGACCCTGTACGGCGCGGACGAGACGCGCGTGTTCATCCGCGACGCGGCGGAACGCGCGAACGCGATCCTGGCCCCCTATACCGGCGAAGCGGCGGACACGCTTCGCGAACTGATTACCACATTACGGAGTCGAACCTTTTGATATGAGCTATCCGATCCTCGATACCATCAACGGCACAAGCGATCTCAAGGCGCTGCAGGAAGACCGTCTTCCGGCGCTTTGCGATGAGCTGCGTGCGTTTTTGATCGAGCATGTTTCCAAAACGGGCGGACATCTGGCGTCGAGCCTCGGCGCGGTCGACCTGATCGTCGCCATGCACTACGTCTTTGACAGTCCCGACGACAAGCTGATCTTCGACGTCGGGCACCAGGCGTACGCGCACAAGATCCTGACCGGCCGCAGGGAGGCGTTCGATACGCTGCGGCAGGAGAACGGCATTGCAGGCTTCCCGAAGTTTTCCGAAAGTCCGCACGATGTGTTCAACACCGGCCACGCCAGCACGGCGATCTCCGCCGCGCTCGGTCTTGCGCGCGCGATGCGGCTCTCCGGCGACAACCATATGGCGGTCGCGCTCGTCGGCGACGGCGCGATGACCGGCGGGCTGTCGTTCGAGGCGCTCAACGACGCAGGACAGGACAAGCTGCCGCTTCTGATCATCCTGAACGACAATCAGATGTCGATCTCCAAAAACGTCGGCGGTCTGAAGAACTCGCTGACGTCGATGCGTACCAACCGCGCGTACAACGCGTTCAAGCGTTCGCTGACCGGCGTGCTTGAAACGAGCCGCTTCGGAAAGTACCTGAGCCGCCACATGGAGCAGTTCAAGAACCGTACGAAGCGCTTTCTGGCGCCGAACCTGCCGTTCGAGGAGTTCGGCATCCTGTACCTCGGCCCGATCGACGGCCATGACGTAAGAAAGATCGTCAAGTATCTGCGCCGCTGCAAGGAGCTGAACAAGCCGATGATCCTGCATGCGATCACGACCAAGGGCAAGGGCTATCCGTTCGCGGTCGAAAATCCGGAGAAATTCCACGGCATTGCGCCGTTCGAGGTCATGACCGGCAAGGTCAGTCCCGAGCGGCAGAAGACCTGCTCCGAGGTGTTCGGCGAAACGATGGTCCGGCTTGCGAAGGACAACGACAAGCTCATTGCGATCACGGCGGCCATGCCGAGCGGGACGGGGCTGTCGGCGTTTGCCGCGGCGTATCCGGACCGGTTCTTCGACGTCGGCATTGCGGAGGCGCACGCCGTCACGATGGCGGCGGGGCTTGCGCGCGGCGGGATGCGCCCGGTCGTCGCGGTCTATTCGTCGTTCTTGCAGCGCGCCTACGATTCGCTGCTGCACGACGTCTGCCTGCAGAACCTGCCGGTCGTGATCGCGCTCGACCGCGCGGGACTGGTCGGCGCCGACGGCGAGACGCATCAGGGCGTGTTCGACCCGGCGTTCCTTTCGATGATGCCGAACCTCGCCGTGTATGCGCCGAGCTCGCAGGCGGAGCAGATCGCCATGCTCGAGATGGCGATCTCAAGGAGGGAGCCCGCCGTCGTGCGGTATCCGCGCGGATCGCTGCCGGACGTGCCGATGAAGACCAAGCTGTATTTCGGCGAGTGGGAGATCGTCGAGCCGATGGCCGACACCGTGATCGTCACGCACGGCACGCTGCTGCCGCTCGGAAAATGGATCGCGAAAAAGCACGGCACAGGGCTTGTCAACGCACGGTTTCTGCAGCCGCTCGATGAGGAAATGCTCGCGTACTTCCGTGAAAACGGCACAAAGCTCCTCGTGCTCGAGGAGAACACGGTCTCGCTCGGCGATCGCATTGCACTGTATACCAGCCCGTGCCGCGTGCGCGCGGTCGCGCTGCCCGCGGAGCCGATCGCGCATGCGTCGGTCAACCGTCAGCGCGAAAAGTACGGGCTCACCGAGGAGCATGTCACACAGGTTTTGAAGGAACTGAGGGAAAACGTATGACAAAGGTTCGTCTGGACGTCGAAATGGTCAGCCGCAATCTGGCGCCCTCGCGCGAAAAGGCGCGGGCGCTGATTCTTGCGGGCGAGGTGCGCGTCAACGGCGTGCGCGCCGACAAGGCGGGGCAGGAGATCGCGGAGGGCGCCGAGATCACGGTCGTCGGCGACGCGATCCCGTTTGTCAGCCGCGGCGGACTGAAGCTCGACAAGGCGATCCGCACGTTTCCGATCGATCTCACGGACCGCGTGTGCGCCGATATCGGCGCGTCGACCGGCGGCTTTACGGACGTCATGCTGCAAAACGGCGCGGCGCACGTCTATGCGATCGACGTCGGTTACGGCCAGCTCGACTGGTCGCTTCGCAACGACTCGCGCGTGACGGTCATGGAGCGCACCAACGCGCGCTTCATGGAACCCGGCTGGTTCGATCTGCCCGTCACATTCGCGTCGATCGACGTGTCCTTTATCTCGCTTCGCCTGATCCTGCCGCCGCTTTACAACAGCATGGCGGAGCAGGGCGAGGTCGTTGCGCTCATCAAGCCGCAGTTCGAGGCGGGCCGCGCGGAGATCGGCAAAAACGGCGTCGTGCGCGACGCGGCCGTGCATGCGCGCGTGATCGAAGAAATCCTCACGTTTGCCGACAGCGTCGGTTTTTCGGTCGAAGGTCTCTCCTTTTCGCCGATCACGGGACCGAAGGGGAACGTCGAATTCCTTTTATACATGCAAAAGGGCAGTCCCAAAAACGACGCAGGTTTGCATAAATTCTCGGAAATCATCCCGGAAGTCGTGAAAAATGCCCATCTTTTGGGCAAAAACTGTTAAAGTTTATTCATAAATGGCTTGAAAAATCCGTTCTGCACTTGTATAATGAATGCGTAATATTCACAGGTGGAGGTTGCGTTATGCACCTTGCTTTTGCGGCGCACGCGAAAAATGCTGCGACGGCGTCCGCCTGTCGGCGTTTGATGACGGAAGCGGAGGCGCAGGGCTTTTCCTGCACCCTTACGGACGGGACCGATCTTGCGGATCCGGCGCAGAACACCGTGATCGTTGCGGTCGGCGGAGACGGCAATTTCATTCGCACCGCGCAGATCGCGTGTAAGCACGGACTGCCGCTGTTCGGCGTCAACTGCGGCCGCGTAGGCTTTCTGACCGAGTGGACGGAGGAGGCGTTTCCGGACGCGCTGCGCATGCTGAAGGACGGCGCGTATTCGATCGAACATCGCTCGATGCTTTCGGTCAGCGTGAACGGCGAACCGGTGCGGGACTGCTTCAACGATCTGCTCGTGTACAAGCATTCGTTCTCGGGCGTGGTGAAGATCTCGCTGACCGTCGACGGGCAGGAGACCGGCGATCTGTTCGGCGACGGGCTTGTCATTGCAACGTCGACCGGCGCAACGGGCTATTCGCTGTCCGCCGGGGGACCGATCGTGTTTGACGGGCTCGAGGCCATGGTCGTGACGCCGATCTGCGCGCATACGCTGCATTTTCGTCCGGTGGTCTGCTCGATGGACTCGACCGTTTCGATCACGATGGACGGCAAGGGCTGTCTTGCGGCGGACGGGGACCGTTTCCGCGCCGTGTCGCGCGGGGACGTCATCACGATCACGCGATCCGGCCGTTTCACGGACGTTATGACCTTCCGCAACCGCAACCTGTTCCGACTGATCTCGGAAAAACTGACTTAATCATCATGGGGTATGGAGTATGAAACCGAAAAGACATGCGATGATCTTAAAGCTGATCGCAGCGGAGAATATCGAAACGCAGGAGGAGCTTGCGGCACTGTTGGGCGCGCAGGGTTTCAACGTCACGCAGGCGACCGTCTCGCGCGACATCAAGGAGCTGCGGCTCATCAAGGTGCTGACCGGCGAGGGACGTTATAAATATGCAACCGTGGAAAAGGCGGAATCCGATCTGCAGGAGCGGTTCATCCGTCTGTTCGGCAACTGCGTCGTGTCCATTACGTCGGCGGGCAACCTGATCGTCGTTAAGACGATGGCGGGCAGCGCGTCGGTTGCGGCCGAGGCGATCGACTCCATGAAATGGCCGGAGATCGCGGGCTCCATCGCGGGCGACAACACGGTCTTTGTCGCCGTGCGCGAGGGCAAGAACGTCGCCGACATCATCAAGCGCTTCCAGAAAATGATGAAGTAACGGAGGGCGGCGTGCTCACACGTTTACAGGTACAGAATATTGCTTTAATAGATAAGTCCGACATTGCTTTCGATGCGGGCTTTTCTGTATTGACCGGCGAAACCGGCGCGGGCAAATCCATCCTGATCGAGTCGGTCAGCTTCGTGCTCGGCGAACGCGCGAGCCGCGAAAGCATCCGCACCGGCGCGGATCGCGCGGCGGTCGAGGCGACGTTTCTGCTGTCGGAGGATTCGCCCGTGCGGCCGTACCTTGAAAAGCAGCAGCTGGACAACGGCGACGAACTGGTGCTCTACCGCGAGCTATCGCAGAGCGGACGCAACGTCTGCCGCGTCAACGGCACGCTGGTCGGCACCGCGGAGCTGAAGGCGGTCGGCGATCTGCTGGTCGACCTGCACGGACAGCATGCGCACCAGTCGCTTCTGAATCCGGAAACGCATCTGCAGCTCATCGACGCGTACGCGAAGATCGACGCCGACGGGCTGATGTCCCGTATGCAGGCGGCGCGCGAGGCCGCCCTGAAGGCCGGATCCGATCTGACGATCCTGAAAAACGGACTGCGTGAGCGCGAACGCCGTCTCGACATGATCCGCTATCAGCTGCAGGAGATCGACGCGGTGTCCCCGATCGACGGCGAGGAGGAGCAGCTGGAGGCCGACCGGCGGAAGATGCGCAACGCGGAGACGATCATGGACGGTCTGAACGCGGCGTACGACGCGCTCTTTTCCGAGGGCGGCGCGCTGTCGACGCTGACCGACGCGCGCGACGCGCTGAACCGCATCGGCGACTATGACGAGGCGTACCGCAGCATGCGCGAACGCACCGACGAGGCCTACTATTCGCTCGAGGACGTCGCCTATGAGCTGCGCGACGGCCGCGACGCGTTCCGCTTCGATCCGGCGCTTCTGGAACAGACCGAAAGCCGCCTTGCCGCGATCCAGAGCCTGAAGCGTAAGTACGGCGCGACGATCGCCGAGATCCTTGCGTACCGCGATCGCATCGACAACGAGTACCGCGTGCTGAACGACGGCGAAAACCGCATCGAAGCGCTGGAACAGGCGTACCGGGACGCGGTCGAAGCGTTCGGCAGGCTTGCGGAGCAGGTCTCCGCGCGGCGCAAAGCCGCGTCGGAACGGCTGATGCGTGAAACGGTCAACGAGCTCAAAGCGCTCGGCATGACGCATGCCGCGATGGAAACGCAGTTCACCCCGATCCCGAAGGAGCAGCTGTCCGAAACGGGCGTCGACACGGTCGCGTTTTTGCTGTCGGCCAACCGCGGCGAGCCGTTAAAGCCTTTAATCAAGGTCGCAAGCGGCGGCGAAATGTCGCGCATCATGCTTGCGATGAAGGCGGCGCTGTCCGACGCGGACCGCATCGAGACGCTGATCTTCGACGAGATCGACACCGGCATCTCCGGCATGGTCGCAAACGCGGTCGCCGAAAAGATGCGCGCGCTCGGCAGGAAGCACCAGATCCTTTGCGTCACGCATCTGCCGCAGATCGCGGCGTACGCGGACGCGCAGTACGTCGCCTATAAGTTTTCCGACGAGACAAAGACGCACAGCGTCACGCGAAGACTCAGCGAGGGCGAACGGCCGCGGGAGATCGCGCGGATCATGGGCAGTGCGGAGGACGACGCCGCGGCCATGGAGCATGCAAAACGCCTCCTGGAAACCGCAAAGCAGTAAACAGCTTCTTCCTGAAAGACCGCTTCGGCGGTCTTTTTTTGTATGCTTTTTTTGCGCTTTGCGCACGATAATCGCATGAAGAAACACGGAATCAAAACCACAATGCGCGCCGTGTCCGCGGCGCTTTGCGCGGTCCTGCTCGGCTGGTACGCTTCGCCGGGCGTATATCGCGTACTGCATCTGCCGGACTGCGTTGCGCCCGACACGGCGCTCTCTGCGCCCGCGCTGTCGGCGGAACGGTCCGACGCGCAATTCGTGCGCGAAAGCGGTGACGAACGGCTCAGAGATGCGGCGAACACGACGGTCACGCTCTCGCTGTTCGGCGTGATTCCCGTGCGCACATTCACGGTGCAGACACCGACAAAAACGGTCGCCGCGGGCGGGCAGGCGGTCGGCGTGGTGCTGAAGACCTCCGGCGTGCAGATCGTAGGATTCGAGCCCATCGACACGGCGGACGGCGCGCTTTGTCCCGCTGCCGAGGCGGGGCTCACGGAGGGCGATATGATCGTTTCGCTGAACGGGGAAGAGATCACGGACGCGGCGTCGCTGTCGCGGCTTTGCGCGGCGGCGGACGGCGCGTGCATCCTGTCGTGCCGGCGCGACGGCGCGCCGTTTTCGGTTTCGGTCACACCGGCGGTCGATCGCTTCGGGGAAAAGCATCTCGGCGTCTGGGTACGCGACAGCACCTCCGGCATCGGCACGCTGTCGTTTTACGATCCGGACACCGGCGCGTTTGCGGCGCTCGGACATGGCGTGAACGACGTCGACACGCAAAAGCTGATCGCGCCGGCCACCGGCTTTCTGACGCCGGCACAGATCGTGCGCGTACGCAAGGGCGGCGGCAAAACGGCGGGGGAGCTTGTCGGACGGTTTTCGACCGAACAGGCGGACGCGATCGCGACGGTTTCCCGCAACACGGTGTTCGGCATCAGCGGCACGCTGACGGCGCAGCCTGCGTCGGAGCGGCGGCTTTACGAGATCGCGCCGTGCAAGGCGGCGCACAAAGGCGACGCGTACATTCTGTCGACGGTCGACGGCGAGGTCGCGGCGTATGCGGTCCGCGTGATCCGGGTGGACATGCAGTCCTCGCCCGACACGCAGGGCATGATGATCGAGATCACCGATCCCGACCTGCTCCGAAAGACCGGCGGCATCGTGCAGGGGATGAGCGGCAGTCCGCTCATTCAGGACGGACGGCTGATCGGCGTGGTGACGCACGTGTTTCTGAACGACCCCGCACGCGGCTACTGCCTGTATGCGGAATGGATGGAGCAGGAGCTGTTCGACGCGTAACAGCTTGTTCACGAAAGAGCCGCAAGCCGTTACGCATCTCTGTCGAAACTGCCGACGAACCGTGTCAGAATGGGGTGCAGATGGAGAGGTGAACGAGAACGATGCGGATTTTGCTGTTCACAGGCGATCGTGAAACAGCCCGGCGGTTTTCAGCGGCGGCAAGGCGATCCGCACATGCGCTTTTCGTTGCGGAGACGGCGGAGGAAACGGCGGAGCGCATGTTTCGCGACGCGTTCGACGCGCTGCTGCTCACCGATCCCGGCATGCTGCAATCGTCGTGGCGGCGCCGCCCGCTCAACTGGCCGCGGCGGATCTATCTGATCGGGAAGGCTTTGGACGGCCTGCCGGACGGACTGACCTTCTGCTTCTCCGCCGACAGCGATCCGGAGGATCTTTTGCTGCGCGTGTGCGCGCTCGGGTCCGGACGCGTCCGGCAGACCGGCTGCGACGCGCTGATCTCGGGCTTTCTGCAGCGGATCGGCGTGCCGGTATCGCTGAGCGGGTTCACGTATCTTGCGGCCGGGATGCGTCTGCTGCTGAAACGGCGGCGCCTGACCGACGTCAACGCGATCGCGGAGCTGTACGAGGTCGTTGCAGCGGAGACCGGGACGGACGCCTCCAAAGCGGAGCATGCAATGCGCCACGCGATCGACGCCGCATGGATGCGCGCCGATCCGGCGACGCTTATGGAAGTTTTCGGAAATACCGTGCAGTCGGAGCGCGCTGCGCCGTCCAACGCGGCGTTTCTGTTCCGCGCGGCGGAGCAGGTCCGATTTGCACAGAAGGGGGAGGAGACACAATGATTCCGAAGGAGACATGGACAGCAGAGAACGGATTGCCGGACGGATGGACGGCGACTGCGGACGCAACGATCAATGCGGTGATGCGCGCGCTGCGCGTTTCGCCGAAGCTGCTGGGGTACCGGTACATCTTTCTGGCTGCGCATCTGATCCTGACCGCGCATCCGCTTGACAGGATGCGCGTCCGCCGGGACCTGTATGCGATGATCGGGGAGACCATGGGAACAACGAAGCCGATGATCATCCGATCGGTCCGCTATGCGATCTCACAGGCGTGGAAAGCGGCCGATCCGGAGGTTTTGCGTTCCTATCTCGGCGGCGTGGCGGGAAGTCTCAGAGAACCGCCGGGCAATATCGAGTATATTTATCTCGTCGCGGAGCGCGTCCGGCTGATCGTCGGCGATCCGCTGGAGGAGGCGTTCCGGAAGGAAGCGGAGCGCCGTCTGGCGTCCCGGTTTCCGTGGTTAAACGATTGACGAATCCGCCCCTTGTATGGTAAAATATACAAAAGTACATACAAGGGGTATCGCTATGAAGAAAAGAGCCATTCTGATCGTGCTGGACAGCGCGGGGATCGGGTATCTTCCGGATGCTGCGGATTTCGGCGACGTCGGCGCAAACACCATCTGCAACATCTTTGAGAAACGCGGACGTCTCGACGTGCCGAACATGCGGCGGCTCGGCCTTGCGCACATCGACGGCTGCCGCCTTCCGAAAACGGACGACGAGCTGATCGGCAGCTTCTGCAAGTGCGCCGAGCAGACGCACGCGAAGGACACGACCTGCGGCCACTGGGAGATGGCGGGGCTTGCGCTTTCCGAAGCGTTCAAGACGTATCCGAACGGCTTTCCGCGGGAGTTCATGGACGCGTTCGAGGCGCGCATCGGCCGCGGCACGCTCGGCAACGTCGTGGCGAGCGGCACGCAGATCATTCAGGAGCTCGGCGACGAGCATGTCAGAACCGGCAAGCCGATCGTCTATACCAGCGCGGACAGCGTGTTCCAGATCGCCGCGCACGAAGAGGTCATCCCGCTTGATGAGCTCTATCGCATCTGCGAGATCGCGCGCGAAATGCTGACCGGCGAATACCTTGTCGGCCGTGTCATCGCGAGACCGTTCCTCGGCGGCAACGGCGACTATAAGCGCACCGAAAACCGCAAGGACTATGCGGTCGCACCGTTCAAGGACACGATCCTGGACGCGCTCGCCGCAAAGGGCATGGACGTTGTCGGCATCGGCAAGATCGAGGACATCTTCTGCCACCGCGGCATTACGACCGTCGACCACACCAAGAACAATCCGGACGGCATCCGCGCCACGCAGCGCTTTTTGAACGAGGGGACGGGGGACTTCATCTTCACGAACCTCGTCGATACCGACATGCTTTACGGCCACCGCAACGACTGGGAGGGCTACGCAAAGGCGCTCGAATACTTTGACGCGCATCTGCCGGAAATGTACCTTGCGATGCAGGAGGGCGATATCCTGATGGTGACCGCGGACCACGGCTGCGATCCGACGTTCCCCGGCACCGACCACACGCGCGAGTACATTCCGCTTCTGATCGCGGGTAAGCATATCCGCCACGGCGTCAACCTCGGCGTGCGGCGGCAGTTCTCCGACATCGGCGCAACGATCTACGAATACCTGACCGGCGAAACTTGGCGGGAAGGCGAATCATTCTTAAAAGATATCTGGGAGGAGTAAGCAATGGAACTTATGCAAATCATCAACAATGCAGTC
>JAEEGF010954282.1_pt1 | contig 27270 bp, 23 predicted proteins | sample 9134171 | NCBI WGS metagenome assembly JAEEGF01 (sample SAMN16246542, study PRJNA631951) | gut metagenome | biome: gut microbiome; feature: rumen; material: AP-attached | host: Bos | place: Iran: Karaj | collected 2018-10 | reverse complement strand
GAAGGGCAGATGCTTGATGATATGGACTTGGAGAGAGAAAGAGGTATCACCATCAAGAGCCATGCCATTCAGATGGAATATGAAAAGGACGGACAGAAGTTCATTCTGAATCTCATCGATACTCCCGGACATGTCGATTTCTCTTACGAGGTCTCAAGATCTATCGCGGCATGTGAAGGGGCTTTACTTGTGGTCGATGCAACTCAGGGAGTGCAGGCGCAGACTATTTCTAACCTTTATATGGCTATCGATAATGACCTTACGATTATTCCTGTTATCAATAAATGTGATATGCCCAATGCCATGCCGGAGGAAGTTGCTGATGAAATTGTTGATCTCATTGGCTGCGAGGAAGACGAAATTATACTGGCTTCAGGAAAAACAGGACAAGGGGTGCAAGATATTCTTGATGCTGTCATCGATAGAATTCCTCATCCGGTTGGTGATGAAGATGCACCTCTACAGGCACTTATTTTCGACTCCGTTTTCAATAGTTTCAGAGGAATTATTGCCTATTTCAAAATTGTGAATGGAATTATCAGACCAGGACAAAAGGTGAGGTTTATCAACACAAAGAAAGAATATCAGGCGGAGGAAGTTGGTGTCTTGAAAATGGATATGATTCCAAAGAAAGAACTTAGGACCGGCGATGTGGGGTATATCGTTTCGGGCATTAAGAATGCTTCGGAAGTGAAAGTCGGAGATACTATCACTACAGTGGCTAATCCGGCTATTAATGCAATTGAGGGATTTCAAGAAGTAAAGCCTATGGTCTTTGCGGGAGTATATCCCATTGATGCGGAAGATTATGAAAATCTGAGAACTTCTCTTGAGAAACTTCAACTCAACGATGCCTCACTGTCATTCCAGCATGAGAGTTCTGCTGCGCTTGGCTTCGGATTCAGATGTGGATTTCTTGGACTGCTACACATGGAGATTGTGCAGGAAAGGCTCGACAGGGAGTTCAATATGGATGTCATCACCACTGTACCTAACGTGTCTTATCTCATTTATGATAAGCATGGGAATTGTCAGGAAGTGCACAACCCTTCTGGAATGCCTGAACCAACACTCATTGACCATGTCGAGGAACCGTACATCAGAGCGACTATTATTACTACTGCCACATATATAGGACCAATCATGACTTTATGCCTATCAAAAAGGGGAGAACTCGTCAAACAGGAATTTATTACCGGTAACAGAGTTGAAATCCAGTTCCTTATGCCCCTTGGTGAAATTGTCATTGATTTCTACGACAAACTCAAATCCATCAGCAGAGGATATGCTTCCTTTGACTATTATTCTGCTGGATTCAAACCATCCAAATTGGTGAAACTCGATATACTGCTCAATGGAGAGAGTGTGGATGCCTTGTCAACGCTTACACATGTCGATAACAGTGTGTATCTCGGTAGAAGAATGTGTGAGAGGCTGAAGGAACTATTACCTAGGCAACAGTTCGATATCGCTATACAGGCTGCTATCGGAGGAAAAATTATTGCAAGAGAAACTGTTAAACAGGTTAGAAAGGATGTCACGGCTAAATGCTATGGAGGTGATGTGAGCCGTAAACGAAAACTTCTTGAGAAGCAAAAGAGAGGAAAGAAAAGGATGAAGCAGATTGGCAATGTGCAAGTACCGCAAAAGGCATTCCTTGCTGTGCTTAAACTGGATGACTAAAGCGGTTTTCCTTTTGATTGTTTCATTTTCTCATTTTTTTATTGTAACTTTGCATTTTATTAAACGGAAATAATAACTTGGTATAAGTTAATGAATGAGACTTGGTTGTTGAGTTTGGCATTGTAAGCAGAAATGATGTATTGTTTTTTTGTCTTCTCGTCTTCTTGTCTTCATCATTTTTTCTTTATTCAATTCGGTTGTTGTCAATGAATCAGATTTACTCCTCAGCGCTTCTCGAGAGGGCGGTAGATGAGTTTGCAAAACTACCTGGCATCGGACGCAAGACGGCTTTGCGGCTGGTGCTTCATCTTTTGAAACGTGAGGTCTCTGAAGTGGATGAAATGGCTGAAAGCATCATAAGGCTTAGGCATGATGTCAAACATTGTACCATTTGCCACAACATAAGTGATTTTGACATCTGTCATATTTGTGCCAATAAATCCAGAGACGACTCGGTCATCTGTGTAGTCGAGAATTTTCAGGATGTTCTGGCGGTTGAGGCTACAACACAATACCACGGACTTTATCATGTGCTTGGTGGGGTTATTTCACCTATGGATGGAGTTTCTGCTGCGGATATCGAAATTGACAGTCTTATTGAAAGGGTTGAGAATAATAATGTGAATGAAGTGATTCTTGCGCTTAGCTCAACCATGGAAGGAGACACAACCAGTTTCGTTATCTCTAAAAAACTTGAAAAGTTCACAGGGATTCTGGTAACAACGCTTGCAAGGGGAATGTCAATCAATGATGAACTACAATACACTGATGAGGTTACTCTTGGAAGATCTATCATCAACAGAGTGCCCTTTAAAATTAATTCTTGATTTTTCTTTACATATTTAATGGAACAGTATATCAAAAAATTACTTTTTAAACTTAGAGCCGAACTTGCAGCTTTTTTCTTGCTAATTATTGTTGTAGCTGCACTCGGAGTTTATAATGTCATTCCTAATGGTGTTTTTGCTGTGCAAAAGGATGCTAATACACAATATTTTATCAACATTGCTGCTATTGCTGTGGCATTTGTGGCAACGACAGCTGCTCTTTGGCTTTTCAAACTCAACACTGAACAGAATATCAAAAGGTACACACTGGAAGATGCCACGAAGACGTATCACAGGTGGAGCCTCATAAGGTTAGTGCTTATCGCTATTGCAGTAATCACTGGAATTTCTGCGTTTTTTCTTACTTGTGACGATACAGGACTTTTCATCGCCGCTGTGCTGATTCTGATCACGATGATTTTCTGCATGCCTTCTTTCCAGAAAATTAATGAATATCTTGAGAACTCTCAGAAGGAGAAAAACTAAATGTAGATGAAACTTTCTGTCGTCATAGTCAACTATAAAGTGCCGGTATTTCTTCACCAATGCCTCAATTCTCTTGAGGCTGCTACGAAGAAAATCGATACTGAATTTTTCGTCGTTGACAATGCCAGTAATGACAATTCCGTTGAGTTTCTGAGACAATACCATCCTGAAGTCATATATATTGAAAACCAGGAAAATGTCGGTTTTTCTAAGGCCAACAATATGGCCATCAAAAGAGCTAAAGGGGAGTTCCTTCTTCTGATTAATCCCGACACGATAGTGTCTGAAGATACGATACAGAGATGTGTTGATTTCATGAGTGATAATCCTGATGCTGGAGCTATTGGGGTTAAACAGAACTATGCATACGGGATGTTCGCCCCAGAGTCGAGGAGGGCGGTGCCTAAACCTGTGACGGCATTCTATAAGTTCGTCGGACTTTGTAAAAGATTCCCTAAACATAGAAAATTCGGAAGATACTATCTCGGATTTCTTGACAAAAATAAGACTGAGGAGATTGAAATCCTTAGTGGAGCTTTTATGTTTATTCGGCATGAGGCTATAAATGAAGTTGGGGCGTTCGATGAGGATTATTTTATGTATGGAGAGGATATTGACCTCTCTTATCGAATTCTGAGAGGAGGATTCAAGAATTATTATATTCCTACTAATATTATTCATTATAAGGGAGAAAGCACTCATAAGAGATCTTTCACTTATGTGAACAATTTCAACAGGTCTATGGCCATTTTTTTTAGAAAACATTTCAAAGCTTACTCATGGTTCTTGGAGATTCCTATTCTTGCTGCTGTATATCTCAAAACCTTATGGGGAATGATTAAGGTGTCTGTTCTGAAACTGTTTGTGAATAAAATCACGGATGACCAGATTTTCAAGTCCTATAAGTTTTTGCTGATTACTCAACATCCAGATTCTTCACCTGCACTTAAACTTCTGAATAATAATGGATACTTACCTGTTGTCGTTCAGGCTGACAACAATATAATTGATAACGGACATGTTGTTTTAAATAGAAACTGGGATGATTTTGACTTTGTCATTTACGACACAGAGGAATTTTCCTATAAACAGATGATTCAGGCTTTTGTCAATCAGTTTGAAAAAAATGGCAAAAAGAATCCTTCTTTAGCTGTCTATCATCACGACATCAATATGATTGTCACATATTCTTATATCATGCAAGAGAACAAAAACACCATCGAATGTGGGCATTCTGATGATGACAAAGAAAAACATATCACAACTTAATTCTTGTCCTTTGTCTCATCAACAAGATAACAACTTTTATTTAACGGTAAATTATTTATTAAAATTTTAATATATGATTAGGATCGCAGTTCAATCTAAAGGGCGTCTTTATGAGGACACTATGGCATTGCTCAAGGAAGCGGGGATTAAAGTCAATCCTTCTAAGAGAACTCTGCTCGTGCAGGCAGATAATTTCCCGTTGGAAGTGCTTTACTTGAGAGACGACGACATCCCGCAGACTGTGGCAAGCGGAGTCGCTGACCTCGGGATTGTTGGAGAAAACGAGTTTGTGGAGAAACAGGAGAAGGCAGACATTGTGAAAAGATTAGGATTCAGTAAATGCAGACTGTCACTTGCTATTCCGAAGGCTATCGACTATCAGGATGTCAAATGGTTTAGCGGTAAGAAAATTGCTACTTCTTATCCTAATATCCTTAGGGATTTCATGAAGAATAAAAATATTGAAGTTGATATACATGTCATTCAGGGTTCTGTTGAAATTGCACCTGGGATATGTCTTGCAGATGGCATTTTTGATATCGTCAGTTCCGGATCAACGCTCGTCAGCAATAATCTCAAGGAGGTGGAGACTGTTATGAAGAGTGAGGCACTTCTTATTGCCACACCTCAACTTAATCAAGAAAAAAAAGATATTCTTGATGAGTTGTTATTCAGAATAGAAGCGGTAATGGCAGCAGATGATAAAAAATATGTGCTTATGAATGCGCCAACGAATCAGGTTCCCAAGATTATTGAGGTTTTGCCTGGTATTAAGAGCCCGACGGTCATGCCACTGGCAACAGAAGGATGGAGCAGCATTCACACTGTTCTTGATGAGAAACGTTTTTGGGAAATTATCGGACAGCTTAAAGCTTTGGGCGCCGAAGGCATTCTTGTGCTTCCGATTGAGAAAATGATTCTCTGATTCTTGACTTCATCATATAGACTACCACTTTTAATATATCACTAAAGGATCTACATTGATATGAACATCATAAAATATCCTGCAAAGTCTGATTGGAATTCCATTACTTTGAGACCTCAAAGACAGAGAGATGACCTCAATGCAATTGTCAATGAGGTGATTGATAGTGTTAAAAAAGATGGTGATGATGCCATCAGACAATACGAACTTAAATTCGATAAAGTTAGCCTTCAGAGCCTTCTGGTGTCTCAACAAGAGTTTGAGCAGGCGGAAGCGATGATTAGCGATGAACTTAAAGAGGCGATTGTTCTGGCACATCAGAACATTGCTAAATTTCATCAGTCGCAGATCTTCCATGGTGAAAAAATCGAAACTGCAAAAGGGGTGGTTTGTTGGCAGAAAGCTGTTCCGGTTCAAAAAGTCGGACTATATGTGCCGGGAGGAACTGCACCCCTGTTCTCTACAGTGCTTATGCTTGCTACTCCTGCTAAAATTGCCGGATGTCAGCAAATCATTCTATGTACACCGCCTGCATCTGATGGATCTGTCAACCCGGCAATTCTTTTCGCTGCAAAACTGTCTGGAGTTGATGCTGTTTTTAAGATAGGGGGGGTACAGGCAATTGCAGCTATGGCTTATGGAACACAATCTGTTCCTAAAGTATTCAAAATTTTTGGACCGGGAAATCAATTTGTCACTGCAGCCAAGCAAATTGTCTCGCTCTATGACGTGGCTATCGACATGCCTGCGGGACCGTCTGAAGTGGCTGTCGTAGCAGATGCTACTTCCAATCCTGTCTTTGTGGCGGCAGATCTCCTTTCTCAGGCTGAACATGGATTCGACAGTCAGGTGTTGCTCGTTGCAGACGATATCAATATCATACAACGGATTATTGAAGAAGCCAACAGGCAGCTTCAACTGTTGCCTAGAAAACAGATGGCGGAGGCATCGCTCGCTAACAGCAAATTTGTGCTTGTTCACAACATGGACGAGGCGATGGATATTATTAATGAATATGCGCCGGAACATCTTATTCTTGCTGTAGATGATTATTTAAGTCTCCAACAAAAAGTCGTGAATGCCGGTTCTGTTTTCCTTGGAAAATATTCATGTGAGAGTGCAGGCGATTATGCTTCAGGTACTAACCACACTCTTCCTACCAATGGCTATGCGAAAGCTTACAGCGGTGTCTCTCTTGATAGTTTCTGCCGTAAAATTACGTTCCAGGAACTTTCTTCTCAAGGTATCAAATCCATAGGGAAAACGGTGCAGGTCATGGCTCATAATGAAATGCTTAATGCACACGAAAACGCTATGACGGTCAGATTAAACGAGGTCAACATATAATCTGTGCCGATTTCCTTCTCTTCTCCTAAAGATTGTTTTTCTTACGACAGTTTTTTCTGGATTGTGCCCGTTCTTTTTTTTCATAGTAAATAACCTTTTCACTTTTCACTCTTCACTTTTTACTTTTAAATATGCTTCTCGAATTATTAGTAAGAAAAAATATCTGGAATCTTAAGCCATATAGCTCTGCTAGGAATGAATATAATGGCAAAAATGCGGAAGTATTTCTTGATGCCAATGAGAATCCTTATAATGAGCCGCTTAACAGATATCCAGATCCATTGCAAAATGAACTGAAAAGTAGTGTTTCTTTTGCCAAAAATGTTCCGGTGGATAACATCTTCCTCGGCAATGGCTCCGATGAACCGATAGATTTGGTGTTTAGAATCTTTTGCAGGCCCCAAATTGACAATGTGGTGGCAATTGCACCGACCTATGGCATGTATGAGGTCTGCGCTAACATCAATGATGTCGAATATAGGAAGGTGAGGCTTGGGGATAATTTCAAAATGAATGCTCAAGATTTGTTGCAGGCTACGGATGCAAACACAAAGCTTATTTTTATCTGCTCGCCAAATAATCCTACTGGTAATGCGTTCCCGAGAGAAGAAATTCTTAAAGTAATCAATAATTTTGAAGGAATTGTGGTTATTGATGAGGCGTATTCCGACTTTTGCAACTTGAGACCTTTTAGGTTGGACATCCTCAAATATCCCAACATCATTGTCCTTAACACTTTCTCGAAAGCATACGGCTGTGCTGCTATCAGACTTGGTATGGCTTTTGCTTCGGAGCAGATCATTCAACTTTTCAACAAGGTAAAATATCCCTACAATGTCAACCTGCTAACACAGAATATGGCAAAACAAGTGCTAAAGGATAAGGACAGCATTCATCAGCGAATCGTTTTGATTTTGAAGGAAAGGGAAATGCTTATGTCGGCCGTTGATAAATTGCCTATTACAAAGAAATTATACTCCACGGATGCCAATTTCTTCCTGGTTAAGGTCACTGATGCAAATGCTATCTACAACTACCTTGTAAACAAAGGAATTATTGTCAGAAACAGAAACCAAGTGGAGCTTTGTGATAATTGCCTGAGAATCACTGTTGGAACCAAACAGGAGAATTCACAACTCCTCTCCGCATTACGAACCTACAAATAAATCTTTTCACGCTTCGCCTGCTTTAATTCTTATAAGTTTAATTCCTTTTAATTGTACGGATTCATTATGAAATAATATACAGGTTCATTGTGAAATAATCCCCCTTTTACTATCATTCGTTTAAATTCATATATATTCGTTGTGGAAAAATCCGTTGAGAACATTCGTTGATGTCAACAGTCTTGTGATAAATTCTATTACTTCATGTAATTTCTGTAGAAAACAAAATCCAAAACTCAAGTTCGTTTATTATGAAACGTGTTCTTTTTATTGACCGTGACGGCACTATCCTTGTTGAGCCGGAAGATGAGCAGATTGATTCTTTCGATAAATTCCAATTTGTGGATGGAGTCATCAGAAACCTATACTTTATCAGAAAACACCTCGATTTTGAGTTTGTCATGGTGTCGAATCAAGATGGACTTGGCACAGATGCCTATCCTGAGGAAGATTTCTGGCCTACACATAACCTCATGTTGCAGACACTCAAAGGGGAGGGAATTGAATTTGATGATATGTTCATCGACAGATCTTTCCCGGAGGACAATCTGCCAACAAGAAAGCCGGGTACAGCTATGCTCACTAAGTATATCAATGGTGATTATGATTTGCAGAATTCGTTTGTCATTGGCGACAGAGTAACCGATAAGATACTGGCAGACAATCTCGGTTGCAAGGCGCTCATTCTGTCAGACCAGATGAGTTGGGACAAAATTGCAGAAATACTTTTTGCTGGAGAAAGAACAGCAGAAGTGAGAAGAACAACAAAAGAAACTGATATACAAATTAAGTTCTGTCTTGATGGAACGGGAAAGGCGGATATTGACACTGGTGTCGGTTTTTTCGACCACATGCTTGAACAGATTGCAAAGCATGGTAACACTGATCTTTTTGTAAGAGTGAAAGGCGATCTCAATGTGGATGAACATCACACAATTGAAGATACTGGAATCGCACTTGGTGAATGTTTGGCAGAGGCTCTTGCTGACAAGAGGGGAATTGAAAGATATGGATTCACTTTGCCTATGGACGACTGTCTTTGTCAGGTGGCAATTGATTTCGGAGGAAGGCCATGGCTTGTCTGGGATGCTGAATTCAAAAGAGAGAAAATTGGGGATATGCCAACCGAGATGTTCTTCCATTTTTTCAAGAGCTTTTCAGATGCTGCCAAAATCAACCTCAACATCAAGGCAGAAGGACTGAACGAACACCATAAAATTGAAGGTATTTTCAAAGCGCTTGCCAGAACTCTTAAGATGGCGGTAAAAAGAGATATATATAATTATCAATTACCTTCTACTAAAGGATTGTTATAATTGTTACTGAAGATGCTGAACTTCATTCTTCTCTTCTCATCTTCTTATATGTTATTCTCTTTTTTTACGATTTCATAATTCCCTTTTTAACTCCCGGAACTATATTTTTTACTTTTTTCTCATTTTAATCATACTTTATTTTTAATTCTTCTTTTAAATTCGTAACTTTGCATAATTATTGAATAAAAATACTAATTTAATCATTATAACTAACTGAAGTATGAAAATTTCACGTATTGACCACCTGGGCATTGCTGTCCAGAGTATCGACGAGGTCCTTCCGTATTTTGAGAACACGCTCGGACTCAAATGTTATGCTATCGAAGAAGTTGCCGACCAGAAGGTGAAAACGGCTTTCCTCAAAGTAGGAGAGGTGAAACTCGAATTGCTTGAGCCGACAAGCCCGGAGAGCGCTGTTGCTAAATTCCTTGAAAAGGGTGGAAGAGGTGTGCATCATGTTGCGTTTGCTGTGGAAGATGGAGTCAATGAAGCTCTTGCTCAATGCGATGAACAAGGAATCAGACTCATTGACAAAACTCCGAGAGCTGGTGCAGAGAAAATGAATATTGCTTTCTTGCATCCAAAGTCAACGGTTGGTATTCTCACAGAATTGTGTGAACCTCAAAAGTAAATTATAAATGAAACCTGGAACTGATTCTTTTGAGAACTGGTTCTGGTTTCTTTTTTTATTAATTACTTTTTTACTTTTTTCGATTTCTTTATCAATTCACGTTTTATTCTTAGTTTTAACTGAAAAATGAGTAAACAGACAGAAAGAATACAGGAGTTGATTGAACTCCGTAGCAAAGCTAGGCTGGGTGGCGGTGAGAAAGCTATCGACAAACAGCATGCAAGAGGTAAGTTCACTGCTAGAGAACGAATTCAGATGCTTCTTGATGAGGGAAGCTTTGAGGAGTTCGACATGTTCAAACTCCACAGATGTTATAACTTTGGAATGGAGAAAAAACAGTTCCTTGGAGACGGAGTCGTAACTGGATCTGGAACAATTAACGGAAGGCTTGTCTATATTTTCGCTCAGGACTTTACCGTTAACGGAGGTTCACTGTCAGAGACTATGGCACAGAAAATCTGCAAAGTCATGGATATGGCTATGAAGATGGGAGCACCGGTCATTGGTATTAATGACTCTGGTGGAGCACGTATTCAGGAAGGTATCAATGCACTTGCAGGATATGCCGAAATCTTCCAGAGAAATATCCTTGCTTCTGGTGTAGTGCCACAGATTTCCGGTATTTTCGGACCATGTGCAGGGGGGGCTGTATATTCACCGGCTCTCACCGACTTCACACTCATGATGGAGAATACTTCTTATATGTTCCTCACTGGACCAGCGGTTGTGAAAACCGTCACTGGAGAAAATGTCGACCAGGAAAGCCTCGGAGGGGCCAGTGTTCACTCCACGAAGTCTGGTGTCACACATTTCACTGCAGCTACTGAGGAAGAGGCTATTGCTATGATTCAGCAGCTCCTTTCTTATATTCCACAAAACAACCAGGAAACTACTCCGCTTGTTGAATGTAATGATCCTGTTGACAGACTTGAGGACTCACTCAACGAAATCATACCCGACAACCCTAACCAGGCATACGATATGTATCAGGTTATTGGAGCTATTACTGACAATGGGGAGTTCTTTGAGGTACAGCCTAATTTTGCACAGAATATAATTATCGGATTTGCCAGATTCAACGGACGGTCTGTCGGTATAGTGGCTAACCAGCCTAATAAGTTTGCGGGTGTGCTCGACTGTAACGCCAGCCGTAAGGGGGCTAGATTTGTGAGATTCTGCGATGCTTTTAATATCCCGATTGTATCACTTGTTGACGTACCCGGATTCTTGCCTGGTACAGGACAGGAATATAATGCGGTCATCCTACATGGAGCTAAGTTGCTCTATGCGTATGGAGAGGCAACTGTGCCAAAAGTGACTGTGACTCTTAGAAAATCTTACGGAGGTAGCCATATCGTTATGAGCTGTAAGCAATTAAGAGGTGACCTCAACTATGCATGGCCGTCTGCTGAAATCGCCGTTATGGGGGCATCGGGTGCTGTGGCTGTGCTTTATGCAAAAGAAGCCAAGGCAAAGAAAGAGGCTGGGGAAGATGCTGCTGCTTTCATCAAAGAGAAGGAAGATGAATACACAAAGCTCTTTGCTAATCCTTACAATGCTGCAAAATATGGGTATATCGATGATGTTATCGAACCGAGAAACACTCGTTTCCGCATCATCAGGGCTCTTGAGCAGCTTTCTGGTAAAAGCCTTTCTAATCCTCCTAAAAAACATGGAAATATTCCACTATAAATAATCATCAGAATGAAAAGAGTATTTTTATTATCTCTCCTGAACCTCTTTGCTATTGCTGTGTGCGCTCAAGGGGCACGCGATTTCAAAATCACTGAGGTTTATATTGCACAAGAAGGGGAAAACAACGGATTTCTTGATGAGTTCGGAAAGGCATCCAGCTGGATTGAAATTGAGAACACATCATACACTACACATAATATCCGTAACTGTTTCCTCACCACTAATGAAGATGTGCTTAAGGAGATGTCTGCACCGGATAGGGAAAAATTAATGTCGATTATTCCTTCCGGAGATGAGAGAACGAATCTTAAGGGAAAACAGAGGATTACGTTCTTTGCCGACGGTAATGTCAACAGAAGCATTCTGCATACCAATTTTATGCTTAAACCGACTGGTAAACCTGTTTTCATTGCTCTTTATGATGGAAATGCCGTTGATTTGCTTGACAGCATCACTATTCCTGCTGACTTAAAACCGGGATACTCATACGCCAAAATTGGAGACGAATGGAAAACGATTCCCAATGATCAGATTACACCAAATGCACCCAATTCCTTCTTCGGGAATGCAGACAAAATCAAAGAATGGAAAGAAAAAGATCCCCACGGACTAGCTATGACGGTCCTGTCAATGGGTATTGTCTTTGGTTGTCTATTGCTGCTCTTCGTGTTCTTCCACCTGTTCGGATGGATTATCAACCGCATGAACAGGGCTGCCAAATATAAAGCTATCATGAAGCTTAGAGAACAAGCCAACAAGGTCGTGGTTATTGCAAAGGAGGGAATCGAGACGAAAGGTATTCCTTATGAGAATTATGTCGCAGCTATATCCCTTGCTTTGCATGAGTATCTTGGAAATATGCACGACATGGAGAGCGGAATCATCACCATTCAGAGAAAAGACTCTGAATGGGGGAATAAAGACCACAACCTCAGACATCAGGAATCGCATTTCGTGCCTACCAATTAATCCTTTTTTAATTCAGCTGATTGGCGTTTTGTATAACGTTCAATTACGGATAGAATCATTCAATTACATTATTTCAATAAAAAAATCATGATAAAAGAATATAATTATAAGATTAAGGGCATTGACTACAATGTCAAAATCAAGGGCGTTGAGGAAAACATCGCTATGGTTGAAGTCAATGGGATTGACTTTGAAGTGGAGATGGAGAAGCCCATAGCACAGCCTAAACCAGTCGTGAGAGCTGTCGCAGCTCCGGTTAAAACTGTAGAACCGCCGAAAGCTGCTCAGGAAACTGTTGCTGCTGGAGTTTCTGCTATCAAAGCACCTCTCCCAGGTACTGTCAACGACATCACAGTCAAAGTCGGACAGACTGTCAAAAAAGGTGACACGGTCATCATTCTTGAGGCAATGAAGATGGAGAATAACATCGATGCCGACAGAGACGGAAAAATCGCGGAAATCAGAGTAGCTAAAGGCGACACCGTCATGGAAGGAGCCGTGCTCGTCACAATTGAATAATTTCTGCTATTAACTAACATTTAAATTTTTATCAATCATGTTGTTAGAAAGTAGTACTTTGAGCTTTATCGGCGAAAAATTTTCTGACTTCCTCGATTACACTGGATTCGCTAATCTCATGTGGGAGAATCTGATTATGATCTTGGTCGGAGCTTTCTTTATCTGGCTTGCCATTAAGAAAGATTTTGAGCCGCTTCTGCTCATTCCAATCGGACTTGGTATCATTCTCGGAAATATCCCTTTTAAGTCGGCGGGGCTCGAAATCGGACTTTATGAGGATAATTCAGTGCTCAATTTCTTTTATCAGGGCGTCAAACAGGGATGGTATCCACCGCTCATTTTCCTGGGTATTGGAGCTATGACCGATTTCTCGGCACTTATAGCGAATCCTAAGATGATGCTAGTTGGAGCTGCTGCACAATTCGGTATTTTTGGAGCTTACATTATTGCGCTTGCACTTGGATTTGAGCCTAATCAGGCTGCCGGGATTGCCATCATCGGAGGTGCTGACGGACCTACTGCGATTTTCCTATCGTCTAAACTTTCACCGAATCTTATGGGGGCTATTGCCGTTTGTGCTTATAGTTATATGGCACTTGTTCCGGTTATTCAGCCTTTCATCATGAGGGCACTTACAACTAAGAAGGAAAAGCTGATAAAAATGGAGAAGTCAAGAGAAGTCAGTCAGACTGAGAGAATTCTTTTCCCAATTGTCGGACTCCTTATCACTACATTTATTGTGCCTTCTGGTCTTCCGCTACTCGGTATGCTTTTCTTCGGAAACTTACTGAAAGAAAGTACCAAGACCACTCGTTTGGCGAAAACAGCGGGTTCAGCTCTCAACGATATCGTCGTGATGCTGCTTGGACTGACTGTAGGATGCTCAACTCAGGCCAGTGAATTCCTCACTCTCGACACAATCAAGATTTTCGCACTCGGTGCATTTGCATTCATTATCGCAACAACATCTGGTGTCCTTTTCGTCAAGTTGTTTAATGTATTCTTGCCCGAAGGAAAGAAAATCAATCCGCTTATCGGGAATGCCGGTGTGTCTGCCGTGCCGATGGCTGCGAGAATCTCAAATCAGGAAGGTCTTAAAGCCGACCACACCAATTTCCTTCTCATGCATGCAATGGGACCGAACGTAGCAGGTGTCATTGGTTCAGCTGTTGCCGCAGGTGTACTCCTCGGATTCCTCTCTTGAGAATAATTTCTATTAGACATATTTTTCCGTTCCCTCCAAGAGCTCCTCGCTGTTGGAGGGATTTTTCATTAGCCATCTTCTATTCCAGTCTTCTCGTCTTCTTGTCTTCATTAGTAAAAAAACTATTCACTTTTCACTATTCACTATTCACTTAACAAAATTCTTCATTCTTCATTCTTCATTCTTCATTATATTTTCCTTCTATTTCGTTTTTTTTCACTAAATTTGCCATGAAAAACTAATCTATATTATTATGGACAATAATAAACAGCAAATATTTGAGGATAATCCCTATTGGGATGAACAGAATCAAAATCCTTCAAATCATGAGGAGATGCAAAATTCCTCTGATGGTGATAATAACATTAGTGCAGACTCATATAAGCAAAATGATGATAAATCATGTTCAGATAGCGTGAAAAAAACGATTCCTGCTGAGAATAAGACTTCTGATTTTGATGAATCCCTGCCTGAGATTAAGGTGTCTGAGGATGAGAATGCTCTCAACTTTATTGTGGGGAATGTTGCGTTCAGGATGATTAAAATCCAGGGATCTTCTTTTACGATGGGAATCCCTGTTGACAAAGACGGAAAAATCGGAAAAAATGTTTTTGTAGATGAGACACCGGCTCACCAGGTGACACTAAATTCTTTCTGTATTGGAGAGACGACTGTCACTCAGGAGCTGTGGCAGGCAGTATTGCAGGCCTACGATGTGTCTATAAAAGAAAATAGGGAGAATCTGCCTAAGGTGAAAATTTCATGGAACGACTGTCAGATTTTCATAAAACGCCTGAACATGATTACTGGTAGAAAATTCAGAATGCCCACAGAGGCGGAATGGGAGTTTGCTGCGAAAGGAGGAACTTTGTCAAAAAATACAATCTATTCTGGTGCTAGCCGGCTCGGTCTTGTGGCATGGTATAGTGCTGTCGGTAAACCTGTGCAGCCAGTTAAGAAGTTGAAAGCCAACGAACTGAATATATACGATATGTCAGGCAATGTGTCAGAATGGTGTAACGATTGGTATGGAAAGGAGTATTATGCCAATTCACCCGAAAACAATCCACAGGGACCTGACCAGGGACAACTCAAAGTCATCAGGGGCGGTTCTGTCTTCTCAACTGCAGACTCTTGCAGAAATACCATGAGAATGACGCTCGACCCAAAATTACGCGAGGCTGCTGTCGGATTTCGGCTTGCACTTGATCTCGGATAGGAAAAAATGAATAACCCATTTGTTCGTAATAGTGAAAAAATAAGTTAGGAAAATTTATCTTAGATTTTTGAGCTGTTTTTCAGCTGATCAGAGGAAGTGATGCGGGCATCATGACCGGTGAACAGCTGGAAAAGAATCAAAAAGATAAGTTTAAATCTTGAATGATTGCCAGACATTTAATTTACTAATTTATTTTTTTACTGTTGCTTAAGTGAAGTGTCATAATTATCTTGATTCATTTTGCGGCTGTCTTTGATGTGCCATCCAAATGAATATCGTCTTGACTTCTTGTCTTCTTGCTTTCTTGTCTACTTGTTTTCATTAAAAACGAGTCAACTTTTTTACTATTACTATACTTTTTATTCAACAAAATGTCTATCAAAAAATTAACTTTCTGTCTGTTCACTTTTTGCTCGTTACAGATGAACGCTCAGTATCTTGAGCATATTTATGATTACATAGAGAATACCTCTGTCTTTGAGGAGAATCAAGAGGAAGGGCATGCCTACTATTTGGCAAGTCAGAATATGTCGCTCAATGGGAGCTGGCGCTTTTTCTTTGCTGATACCCCGGAAGAGGTCCCGCAGAACTTTTTCGCAACGAATTTCAAAGATAACAGCTGGAATAACATCAATGTGCCAAGCAATTGGGAGATGGAAGGCTATGGTGATCCTCTGTTCCGCAATGTGGCTGCTCCTTTTAAGGCTAATCCCCCCTATGTGCCAAGAGAGTATAACCCGACTGGTGCATATAGAAAAACCTTCAACATTCCCTCACAGTGGAAAGGACAACAAGTCTTTCTTCGACTGGAAAAAACTCAAAGCGCTTCTTTCATCTGGATGAATGGACAACAAGTGGGCTATAACGAGGGTGGACAGGAACCGGCAGAATATGATGTGACTCCTTATGTGAAACCTGGTAAAAACGTATTGGCGGTTTGTGTCGTGAAATATTCCGACGGATACTATCTGGAAGGACAGGATTATTGGCGCCTGGCTGGTATTTTCGATGATGTGACTCTTTATGCCACACCTAAAACGCGTTTGTTCGACTGGTTTGTCACTACCGACCTTGACGAACAATATAAGGATGCTACGCTTAAGGTGGATGTCGATGTGAAGAAATATGACGACAAAAGTGCATCGTATGCAGTTCGGGCCACGTTGACTGACTCAAAAGGCAACAAAGTGAAGGAGATGGTTTCCAACCGCTTCAAGATGGATGGAAAAGGGAAGAAGTCGCTGACGCTGTCATCTCTTGTCTCTAATCCCGACAAGTGGACTTGTGAAACTCCTGTGCTCTATCAACTCTCTCTTGAACTGCTCAACGAGTCGGGCAATGTCATGCAGCAGATTAAAAGCAAGATGGGATTCAAGGAGACGGAAATACGTCATCAGGTGTTCTACTTGAATGGACAGCCAATCAAGGTGAATGCCACTAACACGCACATGCAGCATCCTGATTTGGGACATGTCATGAACGAGGAGACCATTCGTAAGGATATGGAGATTCTGAAACAGCATAATTTCAATGCTGTCCGTACTTCTCACTATCCTCCTGTCAATAAGTATCTGGAATTGGCGGATGAGTATGGACTGTACATCATTGATGAGACTGGCGACGAGGCGCATGCCACCGAATTCCTCTCAAACGACCTCAAATTCCTGCCGATGTATCTTGAGCGTGTGCAAAAGATGGTTTTACGCGACCGTAACCATCCTTGCGTTCTGTTCTGGAGTGCGGGAAACGAGAGCGGAGAGGGACCGAATATCACAGAAGTGGTCAAAGAAGGAAAGAAATACGACCCGACCCGTTATTTCATGTATGGAGGCAATGCCTACGCTCATCCGGGAGAGGATATTATCGGACCGCGTTATCCTACTCCTTTTGAGCTGGAAATGAATACGGCTATGGTTCCTGAAAACGAAGATCCACGTCCTTCATTCATGGATGAATATCTCTCTGTGGCTGGCAATGCGGGAGGTGGATTGGACGAATACTGGGATGTTATACGTCGTCATCCTCGAGTGATGGGGGGGGCAATTTGGGATTTTGTTAACCCGGGACTGACAGAACATATTCGTCCTTTGAAAGACAGTTCTCCTTTCAACACGCCTGTTCACCTTATGAGCAATGCTAAGGTGGAAAATGGTGTGCTGTGTCTCAGTGGTCATGATGAATGGGTGGAAGTCTATCGCAGCAATAATGTGGAGTTGACAGGAAATGCGTTGACCATTAGTTTTGATGTCAAACCGGGCAAGTTGTCTGGAATGCATCAGGGGGCTCCATACATCACTAAAGGCAACACGCAATTTGGCGTTGTACAGAAGGGGGAGGACAAACTCCAATTCTATCTGCATTCAGGTGTGAAGCATGAACTAAACGTTGATTTGCCTGCCAATTGGGTTGGTAATTGGCATCATGTGACTGCCACTTGGGACAGCAAGGAAATGAAACTCTTCATCGACGGACAGCTGAAAGGTACGGAGGCTACTGTTGCAAACGAACCTAATAACAACAACCGACGTGGAAATAGGGGAGGGGAAAGAGGCCTGCTGAGCAATTTCCCTTACCCGATCAATATCGGACGGTTTGCTGGAAATCATGCACAAGACCCTCAGACCATTTACACTGCTGATGCCGAGATGGACAACGTGGCAATTTTTAACAAGTGTCTTGCTGATGGCGAAGGAAGTGCAGACGAGGCTGTGCTTATCCTCACGTTCGATGGTAATGGCGACGAAGGTACTTTCTACACGATTGGAGGAAATATGAGAACGTATGGCAGTATTTGGCCAGACCGTTCTGTGCAGCCTGAGATGAAACAGATGAAGTGGACCACGCAGCCTGTAAGCATTCGTCTGCTCAATCCGGAGACGGGCGAAGTGGAGGTGACAAACCGACTGTTCTTTACTGACCTCTCTCAATTCGCTGCTCACTGGGCTTTGATGGAAGACAACAAAGTACTGGAAGAGGGGGATATCAGTCTGTCAACGGCACCTCAACAGAAGCAAGTGGTCAGGATTCCTTATCATAAGCCGAAGATTGTGGCTGGAAAAGAGTATCGCGTCACTGTTACCTCCGCTTTGAAAAAAGATGAGGTTTGGGCGAAGGCTGGACATGAGGTGGCTTGGAACCAATTGGAGCTCTCGTCATGGAATATCCCAGCACCCGCTCCTCAACTATCCGCAAAGAACCTCACTACACAAGAAGACGACAAGCAAATAAGGATTTCTGGCAAGGGATTCTGCTATGTCATCAGCAAAGAGACTGGCAATCTTGAGCAGATTGAGGTTGATGGTAAGCCTTTGCTCAAAGCGCCTGTCTCATTCAACCTCTGGCGTGCTCCTCTGGCTAATGAGTTTGACTCATGGGATGCCTTCAGGGTAAATGGTGGATATGCCGAGGGATATGGCAACATGGTCTCTACGCTTTTCTATTCTAAGGGGGTGAACCAATTGAAAATACGCCCGGCTGAGATTCAAGTGAATCAAAACCAGTATGAGACAACTGTCAATGTCAGCCAGCTTGTGCAGGTCGGTGCTTCTTCGTTTGGAGCGCTTGACCTCTATATTCAAGGAGTGCAGTTGGCGGGATTCTCGCTCGATTATTCATATAGCTTCTACGATGACGGGACTGTCATGATTCACAACCATCTGAGCCCGCAGGGGAAACTGCCTGAAATGCTTCCTCGTATAGGCTTCACTACTTCAGTGGATAAGGAATTCGACAACATAACATGGTATGGACGGGGACCGGAGGAAAACTACCCGGACCGCAAGACGGGATATCAGGTGGGGGTCTGGACTAAGACTGTTGCGGATATGTATGAGCCTTATCTTCTGCCTCAGGACCATGCACTGCGTACAGATAACCGATATGTGCAGCTGTTGAACAAAGATGGTAAAGGTGTGCAGATTTCCATGAACGAACCGTTCAATTTCAATGCGTATCAGTTCTCAACCGATAACTTGACCAAGAGCCAGTTCACATATCAGTTACAGCCACTCACCGACCGATATACGCTCAATCTGGATTACAATACAACGGGGGTCGGTTGCACTTGTGTCTATGTGCTCGACGAATACAGGGTTAAGCCTGCTTCCTACGACAGGGTTATTACCATTAAACCAATGAGATAACCGTTTTTGATAGGTGTTCTGCATTCTTTGTGTCTGCTTATATTCTCTTGATTATCAATTGATTTGATGTTTTTTATGCTTGAGTGTGTTCGTGGATGATTAGGACTGTCCGGTTAGTTCTGAACTATAAATAGGGTAAATTTCATGGATCATCCCCTGACGGAGGGAACGGTGGAGTATATTATTTGAAATAGCCCTAAGAATTTATAGTTTACTATTCTTTGATTTCCCATCCCATGGCTGATGCTCCTAACACGGCTGCGTTGGCATCGTCCAGTCCGCTGATGAGGAATTGAGGTTTGTTCTGGTACATCTTGAGAGCATGGCTGTTATATGACTCCCGAATGGGCTTCATTAGCAGGTCGCCGGCTTTTGTCAGACCGCCAAAGAAAATGAATGCCTCGGGGCTGCTGAAGGCTGCGAATTCTGCACATGCTTCACCAAGAAGATTTCCTGTGTATTCGTAGATTTCTATGGCCAGTTCATCACCCTTTTCAGCTGCGATGGAGATATCTTTTGAGGTAATCTGATCAGGATCCAGTTCACGCAACAGGCTCGGACGGTCTGTCTTTTCCAGCCATTCGCGGGCGGTCCTGGCTACGCCTGTGGCTGAGCAGTAGCATTCCAGACAACCTGTGCGTCCGCAGCCGCAAGGACGGCCTTCTTCACCACGCACGATGATAGTGTGACCCAACTCTCCTGCAAAACCGTCATGGCCATATAGCAACTGCCCATTGACCACAATGCCAGAACCTATTCCTGTGCCTAAAGTAATGACGATGAAGTCTTTCATTCCACGTGCCACGCCATAGGTCATCTCACCGATGGCAGCGGCATTGGCGTCATTTGTCATAGCAACAGGGAGGTTGTGCAGCCGGTCGCTGAACATTTTTGCCAGAGGCACGGAGCGGTCTTTTGCCCAACGTAAATTGGCGGCATACTCGATGGTGCCTGTATAATAGTTGGCTGCAGGGGCACCGATGCCCATTGACTTGATTTTCGTTAGGCCACCGACCTTTTCTATCAGGGGCTGAAGTGCCTTAACGCATGCATCTGCATAGTCTTCTGCATTTTCGTAGTTGCCTGTTTTAATGACTGTGCTTTCTAATATGTTTCCATTTGCGTCAACGATGCCAAAAACTGAGTTTGTGCCACCTAAATCCAGTCCAATCACGTATGGTTTCGATGTGTCAGACTGATTGTTGTCATCATCGTTGTTGCACGCAGTCAATGCCATGGTCGAAAGCACAATGCATAATAGTAATTTAAGATTCTTCATTTTTTGCTTTATTTTTTATGTTTGTTTTTTCAAATCGTTATGAAGTTGTAAATTATGGAAAATTAGACGTCAAAAAAAGACGATTCTGACTTTGGTTCGGCTAATGTCATGCAAAGTTAATAATTTTCATTGAAATACTTGTAGGATTGTCGAATTACTTTTCCATACAAATTATCTCAAGCAAGATTATACCTCTTGTTGCATTTTAAGGTGGAATTTTAAAGTGGAATGCCAACAGATTATGTAATATATTTTGTAGTTTGTTGTGTTTTTTGTAATTTTGTAATGGATTAATCATCCACCAGTGAGCTTAACGCAAGTCGGGGGTTATATACCACTGTGCTCAAAGTGCCGATTGCTGAGACGCTTCGGGGCGACTAAAAAGGGGGCTTTACAAGTCCTCTTTTTTGTTATTCAGGATATCATGTGGTAAGTTTTAATCCTTTATTCCCAGTCGTATTTATCGACTATTCCTTCTATTTCTATAAAAGATGCTCCTTTTATTCCTTAGAAAAAAATTAATTAATTACAATCACACATATTCCTGAAGACTTTTTTGTATTCCCTTTCTCATCGCAGAACAGTTACGAAAATCTCCTGAAATGTTAAATATTAAGTCCAAATTCAAATTATCTGGTTGAATTGACTCTTCATCTGAAAAAAATATCGTAATTTAGAAAGAAAAATCTCAAACAATGTTGAAATTTAAAAGAATTACTTGTGTCGTTATGCTGACCGCTCTTTGCTGCATGAAGATGACAGCTCAGAGTTTCCGCAGGGAAAATTTCCCGGAGGGGTCTTTCTCCCCAGTGACAAACATCAACCGCAATTCTTATCCTCGAGTCTTGTCTGATTACAGCGTGATGTTCCGGGTGAATGCACAGCAGGCTCAGAAAGTTCAAATCGATCTTTGTGGAACTAAATACGACATGAATAAGTCCGATGAGGGAGTATGGATTGTTACAACAAAACCTCAAGTGCCTGGCTTCCATTATTATTCGCTGATTGTGGATGGCGTTTCTACCGCTGATCCAGCAAGCAGGTCCTTCTATGGCTGCAGCAGGTGGTCAAGTGCCATTGAAATACCGGAAAAGGGTATGGATGATTTTGAAGTGCAGGATGTGCCGCATGGTGAAGTCCGAACCGTAAATTACTTTTCCAAGGTGGAGAACGCATGGCGTCCGCTGATGGTCTATACACCGGCAGGCTATAATGAGGGCAAGCAGGATTATCCCGTTGTCTATATACAGCATGGAGGAGGGGAGGACCATCGCGGATGGATGGAACAGGGTCGTACCGCTCAGATTATGGATAACCTGATTGCTGCCGGTAAGGCGGTGCCGATGATTGTTGTCAGTGCCAACAGCAATGTCCAGGCACGCAACGGAGGTATGCGTGGCGGCTACAACTGGCAAGGTATGCAGACGTTTCGTAGCGAACTCATGGAGAATGTGATTCCTTTTGTCGAGAAAACCTATCGGGTGAAGAAAGACCGAAAGAGCCGTGCCATGTGCGGACTTTCTATGGGGGGAGGACAGTCGTTCTATATCGGCCTGCGCGACCCCGGGGTTTTTGCCAATGTGGGTGTCTTCTCAACCGGTATGTTCGGAGGTATATCTGGTGCGTCTAACTTCGACCTTGAGAATGAGGTGCCTGGCATGATGACCGACACAAAAACATTCAACAGCCAGTTTGATGTGTTCTTCATCACTTGCGGAGAGCAGGACCCACGCATTGAATACACACTCGACATCGTCAAGAAGATGCAAGAAGGTGGAGTGGAAGTCCGTTTCAACTCCTATCCGGGTGATCATGAGTGGCAGGTGTGGCGAAAATCCTTACATGAGTTCGCGCAGATTCTTTTCAGAGAGGGACAGAAATAGAATATTGACATGAAAAAATGGACTAAAATGAAAACAGTTGTTTATTTCCACGGATTCGGGTCAAGTTCACAAAGTAGCACTGTGACTTATTTGGCTAAAAAGATGCCTGAATTCAATGTGATTGCACCTGATATTCCAATCGATCCTAAAGAGGCTTTACCTTTCCTGAAATCTTTTTGTGAGAAGAATAATGCAGATTTCATTATCGGTACCAGCATGGGGGGAATGTATGCCATGCAACTGACGGATTTCCCCCGTGTCTGTGTGAATCCTGCTCTGCATATGTCAGAACTCAAGGATATTCTCAAAGTGGGAACCTTTGATTATTTCCAACCGACGGCTGATGGAAAAACGCAATTTACTATTACGGAAAACATAATCCGGCATTTCGCTGAGATGGAACAGCATTTTTTTGATAATCTCACAGAAGAAAATCAGGCTTACTGCTGGGGGTTCTTTGCTGATGGCGATACGCTCGTCAACTGCAAGGCTGAATTTGCACGGCATTATCCTAATGTCCATGATTTCCATGGAGAACATCGCTTGAATAATAGTGTCCTTCGGAATATCATTATTCCATTTGTTAAAGAACGAGTCAACAGTTAGTATTCTTGTCTTTTTGCAATTTTTAATTTTATCAACTGGAATTCCATTATAATAAGGCTGTTCGAAAATTCGTAATGAATAAAACATTTTTTTGTGCGATGCTGCTCTTTGTGGTGAGCGGTATGTGTTATGCGGAAGATATCACTGTCAAATTCGACGGCAATAAGGCCAAGGTGAAAAACCATGTGAAGGATAGTGTTTCCGTTACTGTTGATGGGGCTTATGTAAGCATCACCAGCTTGTATAAAAAGCATGTGCTGACATTACGCCTTTCAGGAAAGAGTTGAGTTTAACAATGCCGAAGTCATCGTCCGTAGTAAGGAAAACGATGCAGTCGATGCCAATCCCAAAGGTGGGTTCTTTCCGATGTTTGGAGGTGAAAACAATCAGAATGTCGAGCCCGGCATCATCATTAGGGGTGGAACTGTATATGCCTTTAGTCAGGTCGGACCGCCTGAGGAAGGTCTCGACTGTGACTTCGCTCCGCTTTTAATTGAGGGAGGAACCGTCTTCACTGTTGGCGGCAGTATCGGTGATACGCCATCCGTTCCTGACAACGACACCGCGCGTCAGCCTACAGTCCTACTTGTCGGTATGAACTTTGTGAAAGATGAGCCTGTCAATATCTACGATGTCGACCAACATCTGATCCACACGCTCAAAGTTCCGTTCTCTTGTCATGGAAGCGCAACCGTCGTCACTTGCCCTGCCTTCAAACTTTCCTCCACTTATACCGTGAAAACGAAAGGTGTCGAAAAAACATTCACTTTCAATCAGCCTTTCATCATCGTTAGATAAGCCAAGTGGAGACTTCCCGTGGAGTGTTTAAACAAACAGTACCAAGGCTTTTTATCTTCCTAAACTAATATCCCTGATTATTTTATTCCGGTCCGGCTGCTGAAGTTGATACGGACACCCTTGTCGTCAACCATCATGTCATTGCCTCCGTTGTTGCCATTGCTTACTGACGGCTTCCGCTCACCGTCCAGAATCTCTTGGCACATGTTCTTGATATCGGTAACTCGCTGGAGGGTCTCCAGATTGTCACCGCTGTAATGACCGGGAAAGAGAAATCGGATGTCATTCTTCTTCATATAGTTTTCTGTCCTCTCTGCGGTGTACATCACGGTCGAAAGGTTTGTGAATACCAACAGGTTGGTAGAGCCGAAAGCATCACCACTGAATCCATAATGGTTTGCCTTGTCGAAGAAAGTGGTGCTTCCGGCTGTATGACCAGGTGTAAAGATAACCTCTATCTCACGGCCGCCAAGGTCTATCACTTCCCCGTCATAAAGATACTTAATCTGACCTTTGTAATTACGCAGGTTATTCGGAACGATAGGCATGTCGCCTGCATTCAAATAGACCTCAGGGAAAGGACCTGCTCCACCGACATGGTCACCATGGGCATGGGTTGCCATCAATGTGACAGGTTTGGACGTAATCTTTGACACAATCTTGTCCAGTTCTGGTATGTGTGTCCCGGCATCAATCAGAAGTGCGTGCTCATTACCCTCAACAATATAGAGAGATTCATTATAGACTCTGTGTCCGTTCCCTATCCATGTGTGCTCGTCAAGCTGGCGGAACACCACTTCGTCATCCTGATATACCACTTTGCCACGAAGATCACGACTGTTAATATCTGTAACCTGTGCCTCAACCATATATGGAAGCAGGACAAGATGCAATGCTGCAATAAATCTTAATGATTTCATTTTTTTTCGATTGTATAATGAAGGTTGATTTGTTCGTGGATTCAACAAGTGGGACCCTCCCTATTGTGTACGAATCAAAGTGGAGCCCAGAGAACCCACCTGTACGGCATAGACACCTGCAGGTCTGCCGACGGGCAGACTGACGCTTCCCTCCGTGAGCTGAGCTAAGGCCACGAGTCGGCCGTCAGTGGTGTAGATACGGATAGGTGTGCCGTCTTCAGCGCCTTCAATGAAGAGGCGGCCATCCTTCATGCGGAAGGTCACACCTTTAGGCTGTTGCTGACTGAGCGTGGGAATACTTGTGGAAAGTCCCAGCACGTGAAGTAAACCGTTGTAGGCATCTATCTTACCGTGGCCATAGTGGATGGGGGCAGCTTCGGTGAATTCATCCTTGGTGGCGGTAGCGGCGATGGTCTCCCTAATCTGCTCATAGGTCAGGTCGGGCTTGGCCTCTTACCATAAGGCGATGATGCCGGCAACCGTAGGTGTTGCCATCGACGTGCCACTTTGGGCTCCCCAGAGAAAGCCGTCGGCATCCTTCACAGCCACCTCTTCGTATCCGTATCTTTCTGGGCTGTAAACGGAGTCGAAGTGGTTCAGCGCCGATATTACCTGGGTGCCTGGCGCAGTAACATAAGGATGGGTGTGCCCGGCAATGTCGGTACCATAACTGCTAAAACAAGAGTATTCCCCCACAACATTCTTCCCTGTGGGATTGTCATCCTCTATCACCTCGCCACTGATATTGATGAACTCGTTCCTGGCAGCCCACGAACCTACGGAGATGATGGTCCCACCGCTAACGAAATCACCCGCGGAATTGCTTGTGACACCTTCGGTGTAATAGTCGGTTCCGGGCATTGTGACAAACCCTGTGCCTTCGCCGCACATATCGACAACGTTGTTCTCCGGACAGGTAAGGTGGAAGACAAGTCTGTTTCTGCCCGCTGTTGCGATACCTTCAAAAGTCATTCTTGCACGCCCGTCTTCCATTGTGCTTATACTAAAAGTCACCTTACCTGTTGTAACCGCCGCCAGATGGCTTCTGATGTCTTCATAAGGTGTTGTCGTATCATCACTGTCGTCAAGCTTAAACTTGAAACTGCAACCGCCATCAGCACTTCTGGTAAAGGTAATCTTCTGGGAACGATTCTTGTTTGCAAATTTACGAAAAAAAAGCCATATCATTGCGATGCAGAGTTTTTTTATGATTGTTTTGCGTTTTTTTGTTATTCTGTGACCTTAATTTATGAGAATAATGTCTGTTTATAGCAGAGAAAAGTAAAAATGATGCAATCTCCGATAATACCATAATTCTATAGAGATTGTTCAATTAAGCGTTCAAGCTCACCTTATACTTTTGGTGTATTTATTTACTGCTAAAATTTGAGGAGTACTTTTGTGCAGAAGTTCGAAAAGATATTGCCATAGATTTCTTGGGATGTGATGCGATATAGTGTCTCAGGAGAATGCTTTTTGTTCCAAAAGACGACCCCAAATTGTTAAAAAAGCCCTATTATAATCATTTTTACTATCATAACATATCATAAAATAAAGAAATTATTGTAACTTTGCACTCGTAAATATAAGTTGAGTATCAATATGAGCAAGACAACAATGGGCAATAAGTTGCCCCGAAAGCTGGAACAGAAGATGCAGACCGTAGGTGAGCAAATCAAACTGGCTCGTTTGCGTCGTAATCTTAGTGTAGTACAGGTGGCTGAACGCGCAACATGTTCACCTATGACCATTGCGCGAATAGAGAAAGGTGCTCCGACTGTTGCTATCGGTATCTATTTGCGTGTGCTCTATGCCCTTCAGCTGGATGATGACATCTTGTTGTTGGCGAAGAAGGACGAAATGGGTAGGGCCTTACAGGATCTTGCACTGAAACATCGTGAACGTGCCTCTAAAAAACAATAAGGTATGAAGACACTGTATGTATATGCTGATTTCGACTGGCTTGACGAACCGATGCTGGTTGGTGAACTTGGCTATGAATCCCTTCGTGGCTCAGACTCCTATTCGTTCAAGTATGACAATGACTGGCTCCGTCTGTATGGCAGCCTCTTTCTGAGTGCCGACATCAACAACTATCCCGGTCAGCAATACACCCAGCCAGACAGGGACATCTTCGGCTGCTTCAGCGATGCCTTGCCTGACCGTTGGGGACGATTGTTGCTTAACCGTCGCGAACAAATCTTTGCTACGGAAGAGAAACGCCCGGTACGTAAGCTTTCGTCGTTTGATTACCTCATGGGTATCGATGACTACTCTCGCATGGGTGGTTTCCGCTTTAAGGAGTCGAAAGATGCAGAGTTCATTAATAGTGATAGCTTGCTTCGCATTCCTCCTTTGACCGATATTAGGGCTTTGGTGGCAGCCA
>JAEEGF011267179.1_pt1 | contig 27275 bp, 20 predicted proteins | sample 9134171 | NCBI WGS metagenome assembly JAEEGF01 (sample SAMN16246542, study PRJNA631951) | gut metagenome | biome: gut microbiome; feature: rumen; material: AP-attached | host: Bos | place: Iran: Karaj | collected 2018-10 | reverse complement strand
CGGGCTTAACACATCACATTTAATTTTCAATGTTTAGACTGATTCCTTGTACTCTTCAGCTTTTAACAATGTATCAAATTCCGACGGATCGGAGAACTTGATCTTAATAATCCAGCCCTCGTCATACGGGCTGGCGTTTACTAACTCGGGCGCGCTCTCAAGGGCTTCGTTGAACTCCACAACCTCTCCGCTTACGGGCATATAAGCCTCCGCCACTGTCTTGACCGCCTCGATGTCACCAAATTTCTCTCCCGCCGACAACATCTCACCCACCGTGGGAACATCCAGAAAAACGATGTCTCCCAGCTCGTTCTGCGCAAAATCCGTGATGCCTACGTATGCGACATCCCCCTCGATGCGGGCCCACTCGTGATCTTTGGTGTAAAATAAATCTTCAGGTACTAGCATAGTAATCCTTAATCGGGTACAAATTTAGGAAAACTCCTTGGGATTTACAATATTTTCAAACAATTTTTAATTAAATTTTCAAGACTGATTTCCGGCGTGGCCGTAAGGACCTTATCCAGAGCCTTTTCTACGTTGGGCTTGGCAAAGCCAAGAAGCACCAGCGCGTTGAAGGCTTCGGCGCGGACTTCGCTTTTGACGGTGGTGAATCCCGCCAGCGGCTTGCTGTCCCCTTTGACAATCTTGTCGCGCAGCTCCAGGATGATGCGCTCTGCCGTTTTGGCGCCGATGCCCTTTATGGATTTGATCCTGGCCACATCGCCGCCGATAATTGCGTTTTGCAGCTCATCGCTGCTCAGGGAGCTGAGCATCATCCGGGCAGTGCCGGGCCCCACGCCGTTCACAGAAATCAGCAGGGTGAACAGCCCCCGCTCTTCTTTGGTGGCAAAGCCGTATAGCGCCTCTTCGTCTTCGCGAAGCAGATGGTATAGATACAGCTTGACTGTCTCGCCGCCCCGGTGCTCTATCTGGGAGAACGTACCCAGTGAAATCAGTATTTTGTAGCCTACGCCGCCCGCCTCCAGAATGGCCTCGGCGGGATTGAGCTCGGCAAGTGTGCCCTGTATATATTCGTACATATATTCTAAAAATGATTATTTTTGCAGTTTGTAAAGATACGAAAATTAGTTGGATTAATGAGTTTTTCGGCACGGATAAGGGCAGATTTTCCGATTCTCCGCCGCACGGTAGAGGGCCGGCCGCTTGTCTATTTTGACAACGCCGCCACAAGCCAGCGTCCGGAGGCGGTTGTGGAAATGCAGCAGCGGCTGTGCCGGGAGCATAATGCCAACATCCACCGCGCGGTGCACACGCTCAGCTACGAGGCCACCGAGGCCTATGAGGCGGGGCGCAAGGCGGCGCAGCGGTTTTTGAATGCCGCATCGCCAGACGAGATTGTGATGACCTCCGGCGCCACGATGTCCATCAACCTGGTGGCCAATTGCCTGGCGTGGGGCGGCTTTATAGGCCGTGGCGACGCCATTCTGCTCACCGAGGCGGAGCATCACTCCAACATCGTCCCCTGGCAGATGGTTTGCCAGCGCACCGGCGCGCACCTGGAGGTGGTTCCGGTTGATGCCGGCGCAGAGGATAACACCGGCAGCGTGGATATGGAGGCCTACCGTGCTGCTCTGCGCCGCGGAGTGAAAATGGTGGCCATAACTCACGTATCCAATATTCTGGGTGCCGTGAATCCCGTGGCGGAGATGGTGGCCGAGGCGCACACGCTGGGCATACCGGTGCTGATAGACGGCGCCCAGGGCATCGTGCATCGCCGGGTAGACGTGCGGGCTTTGGACTGCGATTTTTACGTATTCTCCGGCCACAAGATATATGCCCCCACCGGCATCGGCGTGCTATATGGCAAGCGCGAGTGGCTGGAAAAACTCCCGCCGTTTATGGGCGGCGGCGATATGGTGGGCCGCGTAAGCTTTGAAGGGACCACCTATGCCGATATCCCGCTCAAGTTCGAGGCCGGCACTGCCAATTTCGTGGCGGGCGCCTGCCTGGCCCCGGCGCTGGAATATGCCTCCAGGGTGGCTGCTAACCCGCAGGCGGCAGAGCACGAGAAGACTCTGGTGGCTGCTATGAACAGGGCTCTGGCGTCTGTAGATGGCATTTTTATGGCCGCGGCCGACGCGCCCGACAGGGTGCCGCTGTGGTCCTTTACAATAGAGGGCGTGCATCCGCTGGATGCCGCAATGCTTATGGACAAGATGGGGGTGGCGCTGCGCAGCGGACATATGTGCGCGGAGCCCATCGTGGACCGCATAGGCGGCGGCAGTATGCTGCGTGCCAGCCTGATGCCCTATAACACTGTAGAAGAGGTGGAGATTTTTGAGCGGGCGCTGCAGCGTACTGTTAAGATTTTGAGGAAATGAAAACGATAGAAGAGGTTCAGAAAGATATAATTGAAGAGTTTGCGGTCTTTGACGAGTGGCTCGACAAATACGAGTACCTCATTGACCTGGGGCGCGATATCGCCTTGATAGACGAGGCGGACAAGACCGACGCCAACCTGATTGACGGCTGCCAGTCGCGCGTGTGGCTCACCAGCAGCCGCGACACCGAGGGCCGGCTGCATTTCAGGGCTGATAGCGACGCCATCATCACCAAGGGAATCATCTCCTTGCTGATCAGGGTGTTCGAGGGGCAGTTGCCGAAGGATATTCTGGCTGCGGACCTGCATTTTATAGACGAAATCGGCCTCCGGGAGAACCTCTCCCCCACCCGCGCAGGCGGTCTGGCGGCAATGATAAAACGCATCCGCGCCATTGCGGCTGCAAGCGGGGAGGGCTGAACTATGTCAAAGACTGCACTTGAGGCAAACATAGTGATGGCGCTTCGCCAGGTCTACGACCCGGAGATTCCGGTGAATGTATACGACCTGGGCTTGATATATGAGATTGCGGTGGACGACGACCACAAGGTGAACATCAAAATGACCCTCACCGCCCCCAACTGTCCCATTGCGGACGTGGTGGTAGAGAGTGTGGCAGAGGCGGTTCGCGATGTGCCGGGCGTGGTGGATGTGGCCATAGAGCTGGTGTTCGAGCCGGAGTGGAACAAGGATATGATGAGCGAAGAGGCTCGCATAGAACTGGGGCTGGAATGATTTATTTGCTGCTCGGCTCCAACCTGGGTGACCGCGAGGCTTATTTGAATGCTGCCTGCGGGATACTGGAAGATGCCTTGAAGGTGTCTTTGAAACGCACGGCGGTGTTGGAGACAGAGGCGGTGGGCTTTGACGGACCGGCGTTTTTAAATATGGCGGTGGCGTTTGAGGCGCCGGAAGGGTTGACGCCGATACGGCTTTTGAACCTCTGCCAGAGGGTAGAGGCGGCGCTGGGGAGGCCGCGCCATAAACCGGCCTTCGATGCCGACGGGCGGCGGATTTATTCCAACCGCACCATCGACATAGATATTTTGAAATACGACGGTCTGGTGCGCAGCACAAAAAGGCTTACGCTGCCCCACCCGCAGATATACAGCCGGCCCTTTGCGGCGGCGCTGCTTGAAGAATTGGAAGGAAATAATAATTAACAATCGATACAATGACACAAGAAGAGGTTTTCAGAAATTTGACCGCGCATTGCAAGGAATATGGTTTCATTTTCCAGTCAAGCGAGATTTATGACGGTCTGGCAGCCGTTTATGACTACGGCCAGCTGGGCGTGGAGCTCAAGAACAACATCAAGACATATTGGTGGGACGCTATGGTCCGCCTGCACGACAACATCGTGGGCATTGACAGCGCCATCTTTATGCACCCCAAGATCTGGGAGGCCAGCGGCCACGTGGCAGCGTTTAACGACCCCCTGATCGACAACAAGGATTCCAAGAAGCGCTATCGCGCCGACGTCCTCATAGAGGATTATCTGGCCAAGCTGGAAGAGAAGATGAACAAGGAGGTCGAGAAGGGCCGCCGCAAATTCGGCGACGCCTTTGACGAGGCCCAGTTCCGCGCCACCAACCCCAACGTGCTGCGCAGCAAGGCAAAATGGGACGAGGTTCACACCCGTATGGTCAAGGCTCTGGATGCCAACGACCTTGAGGAGATGCGCCAGATCATCATAGACTGCGACATCGTATGTCCCATTTCCGGCACCAAGAACTGGACCGAGGTGCGCAAGTTCAACCTTATGTTCTCTACCCAGCTGGGTAATGTGGACGGCGGCGTGGGCACCATATACCTGCGTCCCGAGACCGCCCAGGGTATCTTCGTGAACTTCCTGAATGTTCAGAAGACCGGCCGTATGAAGATTCCTTTCGGCATCGCACAGATAGGCAAGGCGTTCCGCAACGAGATTGTGGCCCGTCAGTTCATTTTCCGTATGCGCGAGTTCGAGCAGATGGAGATGCAGTTCTTCATCAAGCCCGGCACCGAGATGGAGTGGTTTGCAAAATGGAAAGAGACCCGTCTTGCCTGGCACAAGGCTATGGGCCTGGGCGACAATAAATACCGCTTCCACGATCACGACAAGCTGGCGCACTATGCAAATGCCGCCACCGACATCGAGTTTGAATTCCCGTTCGGCTTCAAGGAGCTGGAGGGTATCCACAGCCGCACCGACTTTGACCTGGGCAATCACCAGCGTATGAGCGGCCGCAAGATGCAGTATTTCGACCCCGAGACCAACGAGAGCTATGTTCCTTACGTGATAGAGACCTCTATCGGCGTGGACCGCACCGTTCTGGCCGTTCTCTCCAGTGCATATCACGAAGAGGAGCTTGAGGGCGGCGAGAAGCGCGTGGTTCTCTCCCTGCCTCCGGCACTGGCTCCCGTCAAGGCTGCCATCTTGCCGCTGGTCAAGAAGGATGGTCTGCCCGAGAAGGCCCGCGAGATTCTTCACTCACTCCGCGTGGACTACAACTGCCAGTACGACGAGAAGGATTCCATAGGCCGCCGCTATCGCCGTCAGGATGCCATCGGCACCCCGATTTGCGTCACCGTGGACCACGACACCCTCACCGACAATACAGTCACTGTCCGCTACCGCGACACGATGACCCAGGACCGCGTTCCCGTAGAGAACCTCCACAAGATCATCGCCGACCAGGTTAACATCAACAACCTGCTGCGCAAGAACATCGAGTAGGGTTTCGGGCAGAGGCCTTCGCCTGAATAGCCCTCGCTATGCTACGAAAAAGCTTCGCTCCGGGCCAGGGAGAACATAGAACCCCTGTTCCCTACGCGAAGCTTTTTCTGCGCTGTATCGCTCGGGCTTCTGCCGGAGCTTACTTCTTTGCGATGTTGGTGCGCATTTCGGTGTCGGCCTGGATGTTCTTGAACTTGTAGTAGTCCATAATGCCCAGATTGCCGTTGCGGAATGCCTCTGCCATTGCCAGGGGCACCTCTGCCTCGGCCTCGATGACCTTGGCGCGGGCCTCCTGGGCCTTTGCCTTCATCTCCTGCTCCTGGGCCACCGCCATTGCGCGGCGCTCTTCGGCGCGGGCCTGTGCGATGTTCTTGTCTGCATTTGCCTGGTCCATCTGCAGCACGGCGCCGATGTTCTTTCCGACATCCACGTCTGCGATATCGATAGAGAGAATCTCAAATGCGGTACCTGCATCCAGACCCTTGCTGAGCACCACCTTGGAGATGCTGTCGGGATTCTCCAGCACCTCTTTGTGGGAGGCTGCGCTACCGATGCTGGACACGATGCCTTCGCCCACGCGGGCCAGCACGGTCTCTTCGCCGGCGCCGCCCACCAGCTGGTGGATGTTGGTGCGCACGGTCACGCGGGCCTTGGCTATCAGCTGGATACCGTCCTTGGCCACAGCCGATACGGGCGGGGTGTTGATAACCTTGGGATTTACCGACATCTGCACGGCCTCAAACACGTCGCGGCCAGCCAGGTCAATGGCGGCAGCCTTCTTGAAATCGAGGGCGATGTTGGCCTTGTCGGCGCTGATGAGGGCGTTTACAACCCTGCCGACGTGGCCCTTGGCCAGATAGTGGGCCTCAAGTTCGTTGGCGTTGAGTTTAAGGCCGGCCTTGGTGCCGGCAATCATAGCCTGGACAATGGTTCCCGGAGGGACCTTGCGCCAGCGCATCAGGATAAGCTGGATCAGTGAAACCCTGGCGCCGGAAATCAAAGCCTGGAACCAAAGGGTCACGGGGAAAAGCCACAATAACAGGAGCAGCAGGACAAAACCGACTGCTATCCACACGAAAGTCATTGGTGTCATATTCAGTTAGATTTTTTTGATAAATATTTTCTCTCCTTCAATGGCGCTGACCTCAACCGCGCAGCCGGGATCCACAAAGCCGTCGGAAGAGTTTACCTCGGCCTTGGTGCCGTCTTCGAAACGGACCATACCCATAGGGGCCAGGCGGGTCACTGTGGTTCCCTTGCTGCCAATGGCGATGTTGCTCTGACCGGCGTTTACATCAACCTTGGAGTCTATTTTGGTGTTGAGGGTGGCCTTTTTCCAGGTGGAGGCGCGCATTACCCACACTATCAGCGCCGCAGCCAGCAAAATGCAGACGATGGTGACAATGATGCCGGCGGTGTTGCCCAGGCGGGTGAATGCCAGCCAGCAGGCGGCGCCCAGCGAGCAAATGCCCAGGATGCCGGTCACGGCAAAGCCGGGAATCAGCAGGGTTTCAACAAGCAGGAGCAGCAGCCCCACTACAATAAGAATTATTATCGGTCCCATATATTACTATTTAATAGGTTCTATGACTATGCCCTCAGCTCCGGCGGCAAGGGCGGCGTTGCGCAGCTTCTCTGCCGAGGTCTTGTCCAGCGGCGCCACGAAGTATATCACGCGGCCGTTTTCGCTGCTGCGGGCAATATCCATTGTGCTGCCCTCGCGTATCACGGTGAGAATCTCGGCAGGGATGCCGTCGGGATACTCGCGCAGCACCAGACGGTATTTCTGGCTGTCCTTGCGCTTGGCCTCAAGCGTGCGGGCGTTCTTGACATTTACGTTGGCCCCGTCGTCAAAGGCCACGATGGCGGCAGAGGAGAAGCCCTTCTTCTTGACGGTGGTCAGGGCTTTGTTGGCCTCGGCCCAAGTGTAGAACAGGCCCACGCGGTATACATATTTGCTGCCCAGGCGCTTCTCAAATGCGGGGCTGAGTCCCTTGAGGCGGGTGGCGTCCATCCTGTTGGCATTGGTGGCCAGCTGAATCTGATATACCAGCCCATCGGGCAGAGTATAATCGGTGATGAGTTCCGAAACGTCCAGAACTTTGAAGTTGAGGTCCACCTTGGATTCGGGCTGGGCAAAGTCAAAATCGGGCATCTGGCCCAGCGTGCGCTGCATAAAAGTGTACTGCGGAGCTGTGATGGGAGCGTCGGTCTCGGAGAGGGTCTCTTCCAGGAACTGCTGCTCGAACTCCTCCGGATTGATTTCCTCGCCCCTTACCAGAAAGTCCATCTCCACGACCTGGATCTCTGAAGAGAGGTCGCTGAGCCGGGTCTGAAGGTTGAAAATCTCGCTCTCTGCAGCCTTAATGCCCCTTGATATGTCCTTGCGGTCGTCTTCGTCGCTCTCTGCATAGGCGGCGCGGCTGGCCGCGATGGCGCTTTGCAGCACCTTGATGGAATCTTTCACGGCAGAATATCTTCCCACAAGGGCAAAGTAGCGCGCAAAGGAATCCTCGTCGTACATAGTGTGCGAGAACAGGCTCTCGTCTATGTCAAGATTGATGTTGGGTCTTGGACGCAAGGCGGCCAGACGGCGGGCGTCCTCTACCGATTCTATGGAGGTCTTGACGGGGGTCGGGTCGTATCTGAGCAGATATATCACTACGCTGTCTTCAGAGCAGGCGCGGTTGGATGCAAACAGCGAGAAGTTGCCGTCGGGCGTGTTGCAGAACAGCAGGTCGTCGTAGGGCGAGGAATAGGGGAAGCCCAGATTCTCCGCCACGCCCCATTCCTGGCGGGTTTCGTCCCATTCGCTCACAAACAGGTCGTAGCCGCCCATACCGTAGAGGCCCTTGGAAGAGAAGTACAGTTTCTTGCCGTCTTCGCTGAGCACGGGGTAGATTTCGTCGTCGGCAGAGTTGATGCCGTCGCCCATATCTGTAAGCGGCCCCCAGGCACCGCTTTCCTGGCGGACGGACCAGTTGAGGTCATAGGTGCCCCACTGTCCCCTGGTGGGGATGACAACCTTGTCCATATCTTCTGTATAGATAAAGGCCTCTCCGTCGGGACCCTTTTTCCACGATTTGTCGGGGAAGTGGCTGTAGTACAGGAAAAACCGGTTGCGGGGCACGGTTACGCTGGAAATAACAGTAGGCCTGGACGCATAGTTGAGCATATTGAGGCCGTTTTCGCACCAGGTGATCTTCTCCGAAAGAATAATCCTTTCGGTGGAATCCTGGGTGCGCTCCAGCGCACGGGCGTAGTCGTGCCGGGCCGATTCAAAGTCATAGCCGGCCAGCGCCCTGTCGCCGCTGCTTATCAGGGATTTGGTGTTCTGGCCCGCCGCATTTGTCGCAAAAACGGGCAGCAGCAACGCCAGGATAAAGATTTTGAAAATATGTTTCATCGCCTTTTTTCTGAAGAAAGCAAAAACAAAAATACGAAATACTTCACATATTGAGAAAAAATACTAATTTTGCAGACTATTTTTCGCGAAATATCGAAATATCAAAATATTAAATAAGCAATAATTATGCAAAGTAAAGGAGCCATTCGTTTAGTGGCAATTCTCATCGGCCTGGCTTGCGCTTTCCAGCTGTCGTTCACGCTGGTCACCGCACTCCAGGAGCGCAAAGCCGCAAAATATGCGCAGAAAGTAGTGGAGCTGGAGCAGACAAAGCCTGAGTTCCAGGCGGTTTCTGAGCTTAACCGCGCATTTTATCTGGACAGCGTAAACACTGCGGCAAACAACAGGTACATCGACTCCATATCCACCGAGAAAGTTTATCTCGGCTACACATACAAGGATGTTAAGGAGAAAGAGATTAACTTGGGTCTGGACCTCAAGGGCGGTATGAACGTGATGCTGCAGTTGGATCTGGCGGAGCTGGTGCGCAACTGCGCCCGCGAGAAAACCTCCGACAAATTCAACCAGGCACTCAAGCTTGCCCGTGAGCGTGCAGAGGAGACCCACACCGACTTCATCACCCTTTTTGCAGACGCTTGGAAAGAGGTTGCCGACGGTCAGAGGCTTTCGTTCGACATCGACCTGGAGAAATTCAGCAACGAGGTAGAGAACAAATCCAAGATCACCGACGAGCAAATCATCGACCTTCTCCGCAAAGAGGCTGAGAGCGCCATCAACAACTCCTATACAGTTGTAGAGCGCCGTGTCAACCAGTTTGGTGTGGCTCAGCCCAACATCCAGAAGATTGCCCGCACCGGCCGCATCCTCGTGGAGCTTCCCGGTGTTAAGGAGCCCGAGCGTGTCCGCAAGCTCCTCCAGGGTACCGCCGCATTGGAATTCTGGACCACCTACACCGCATCCGAGATTATGCCTTTCCTTCAGGAGGTCAACCGCGACGAAGCTGCCAAAGTGGCCGCTACCGAGCCCGAGACCGAGGTTGAAGAGGCTGCTGCCGAGGCTGAGCCCCAGGTTGCAGAGGCCGTTTCTGCAGAGCAGGACAGCCTGCTGACCAACCTTGCAGCAGAGAATGCAGAGCAGGACCAGAACGAGCAGCTGGAGGCCTACAGAAAGGCCAATCCGCTGTTTGGCCGTCTGCAGCAGATGGGTGGCAACAACGCCTGCCTGGGTCTGATTCACTATCGTGACACCGCAGATGTGATGCGTATGCTGCGCAACACTAGCGTTGCTTTCCCCAACGACTTTGTTCCGGCTCTCACCTTCAAGCCCAGCTCTTATGCAGCCAACGACCAGTATTTCGAGCTGGTTGCCCTCAAGAGCAGCGCCGGCAAGGGTGCAGCCCTGGACGGCGGCGTGATCACATCCGCCCGCGTCAACTACAGCCAGATTTCCGGTGCCGCCGAGGTTTCTATGACTATGAACACCACCGGCAGCTCCCGCTGGGAGGTCATCACCGAGCAGAATATCGGCAAGCAGATCGCCATCGTAATGGACGGTCTGGTTTACTCATATCCTAACGTACAGAACAAGATCAGCGGCGGTAGCAGCCAGATCACCGGCCACTTCACCCGCGAAGAGGCTGAAGACCTTGCAACCGTGCTCAAGAGCGGTAAGCTCTCCACTCCCGCCCGCATCGTGCAGGAGCAGGTGGTTGGTCCTTCCCTGGGTAGCCAGTCCATCAAGAACGGTATGATTTCGTTCGCACTCGCCTTCCTGCTCGTGCTGCTTTATATGTTGATATGGTATCGCCGCGCAGGTTTTGCAGCCGACATCGCACTGCTTTGCAACGTGCTGTTCCTGTTCGGCGCCCTGGTATCCTTCGGTGCCGTCCTCACCCTCCCCGGTATCGCCGGTCTGGTGTTGACAATGGGTATGGCCGTGGATGCCAACGTGATTATCTACGAGCGTGTCAAAGAGGAGCTTCGCGCAGGCAAGTCGCTGCGCCTGGCCATCAGTGACGGTTACAAGAATGCATATTCCGCAATCATCGACGGTCAGCTGACCACCCTGATTACCGGTGTTATCCTTTACTTCTTCGGCAGCGGCCCCGTTAAGGGTTTTGCAGCCGTTCTGGTAATCGGTATCATCACCTCTGTATTCACCTCCATCTTTATCCCTCGTCTGATATTCGAGGCAAGGCTTGCCCGCAACAAAGACATCAGCTTTGACTCTCCCGCAACCCGCAACTTCCTCAAGAACACCCACGTGGACTTCATCAAGCTGCGCAAGATATCCTACATCGTGTCCGGTATCCTTTGCGCTATCGCTCTGATAAGCATCTTCACCAAGGGCTTCAGCTACGGTGTTGATTTCAGCGGTGGCCGTACATATGTGGTTCGTTTTGACCAGCCCACCACAGCCGAGGCCGTACGTGCCGCAACAATGCAGGAGTTTGGCGAGGCTGCCGAGGTTAAGCAGTTTGGCGGTGCATCCCAGATGCGTATCACCACTAAATATAAAGTGGACGACCGTAGCCAGGCTACTGACAAGGAAATCGAAGGCAAGATCTACAATGCACTGAAGGGCTTCTTTGCAAACGACATGTCTCAGGAAGAGTTCACCTCTACCCTGAACAACCCCAACGGTATCATCTCCTCCGACCGCGTGGATGCCTCCATCGCAAGTGAGATGCAGAGAGATGCCGTAATTGCAGTTATCCTTGCCCTCATCGCCATCTTCGGCTACATCGCAATCCGGTTCACCAACTGGACCTGGGGTGTCGGCGGCGTGGCTTCCCTGGTACACAACGCCCTGATTATGATTGGCTTCTTCTCGCTGTTCAGCGGAATCCTGCCCTTCACCCTGGACGTTGACCAGACCTTCATCGCAGCCATCCTGACCATCATCGGTTACTCCATCAACGATAACGTGGTTATCTTTGACCGTATCCGTGAATACAAGGCCCTGTATCCCAAGCGTTCTCTCAAGGACAACGTGAACGACGCCGTGAACGCAACCTTGAGCCGTACGTTGAACACCTCTATCACCACCCTCATCGTGCTGCTCGCCATCGCAATCTTCGGCGGCGAGTCCATCCGCGGTTTCGCAGTGGCTCTGACCCTGGGTGTGATTGTAGGTACCTACGCTTCTATCTTCATCGGTACGCCCATTATGTACGACCTCAACCGCAAGCGCGAGGCCAAGGCCGCCGAGAAGGCAGTAGCAAAGAAATAATTCCCCGTCCGGGTTTAGATAACAAGGGCCGGCATTTCCGCCGGCCCTTTTATTTTTCCAATTATACAATCGTTGCGACGAATATGTTTGGCACCCGCTTGATTATCAGCGGGTTTCGTTGAGTGCTCGTCTCAATCTCCATTTTATTTCGAGAATGAGACGAGGGGTAATCGCTAATAACATAAAGCTCAGCAAATTAGCAACAGCTCCACGTCGCAACGATTTCAGGTAGTTGCTTTTCGGGAATTTCGTCCGCCACGCGCACCGTGGTGTGCCTTAGATGCAGGTCTTGAGGGGGAAGGCGTGCGCGAACCCCTGATATCGGCCTTATGAGCACCCCTCTTTCCGTTGTACTTCGGGACCGACCGCTTTTGCGGAATCGGACGTGTTTACGGTACGGGATCGTAGCCGCTGCCGCCCCAGGGGTTGCAGCGGAGGATGCGCCAGGCGCCCAGAAGGCCGCCTTTGATGATGCCGTACTTTTCTATGGCCTCGTAGGTGTAGGTGCTGCAGGTGGGGGTAAAGCGGCAGCTGCGGCCCATAAAGGGCGACAACAGGAGCTTATACAGCTTGATGAGCATCAGGAACGGCCAGTTGACAACGCGCCGCACCGCCCTCATAAATGGGGGCAGGGTTTCTGTGGCTAAAAAGCGGGACACGCGGCGTGCCTCGCCTTCGCCCTCGTGGTGGTGCTTGCCCTTGGGGCGCCCGCCGCGAGCATCGCTATGAGAGTCTGGCGTCATTGCTGCCGGCTTTTGGTGAGGAGCTCCTTTACGGCAGCCTCAACCACGGGAAATTCACAGATATCCTTGGCGATATATACAAACAGATAGTCTCCGCAGAAACCGCCCAGGCATTCGGCCTGATTCAGGCGGATGGCCTCGCGGATGCGCCGCTTGAGCAGGTTGCGCTTTACGGCCCGTTTAAAGCTCTTTTTGGGCACGGCCACGGCATAACGCGACACCTCTGCACCACCCGGCATCCAATAGGCTTTGAGCGGGAATTTGAACAACGGAGAACCTTTGGCGGACAAATTTGCAATTGTCTCGCGCTGCCTCAGGCGTTGTTCTTTGGGAAACGAAAACATAACCGGCCCGCAGGGGGGAGATTACAGTTTGCTGCAGTAGAGGTTCAGCGCCTGGGCAATTGAAGGAGCCTCGGGCGTGGGTGCCATAATCTCCACATTGAGACCGGCATCCCTGGCGGCCTTGGCGGTGTTCACGCCAAAGGTGGCCAGCAAGAGATTCTCCTGCTTGAACTCGGGGAAATTCTCCAGCAGCGAGCGCACGTCGCAGGGGCTGTAGCACACCAGCGCGCTGTAAGAAGACAGGTCCAGATGCTTGATGTCGCTAACCACGGTGTTCATAAACACGGCGCTGCCGTATTTGAGGCCGGCGGTCTCAAAGGCCTTGGCCATATCGGGACGCAGTCCGTCGGTGCAGGCAATCAGAAACTTTTCGTTTTTATGCTTTGCACCAATCGCGTTCAGTACAGACAGGGGCTTTCCGTCGCCAAAGAAAATCTTGCGTTTGCGGTAGACGATATATTTCTGAAGATACAGGGCAATCTGCTGATTCTGGCAGAAATACTTCATATCCTCCGGCACTGTGACGCGGGTCTCTTCGCAGATATGGAAGAAGGAATCTATCAGGCTGCGGGAGGTGAAAACTATTGCGGTGTAGTCCAGAATATTTACGTGCTGTCCCCTGAAACTGCGGGTGGAAACGGGGTTTACTGTAAAAAACGGGCAGAAATCGAACGAGAGGCGATACTTTGTCTCAAGCTCTGCGTATGGCGAATTGTTCTTGGGGGCCGGTTGGGCAACCAGGATTTTCTTTCCTCTTAAATCAATCATATTCTAGTCAGTGCACAAATAATTAGCACAAGGGGTAGAATTTCGAGCGTGCAAAGGTACAAAAACCAAAATAAAATAGAACAATTATTTTCTTTAAAAATCTTGAAACTCCTCACAGAGAGCAAAATAAACAAGATTAAAAGTGTAACGCCAAGTATTATGGCGCTTGCCGCATAGGGCAAATCAAAGGGCAGCCTGCCCGCCAGGAGCACCAGCAAGGCAACAGTTGTGAACACAATCACATAAACCCGGTCACAAATCTGCAGCGTGCGCATCATCTCCGGACAGCGTTTTAGCCAGCCAGTCAGCAACATAAGACCAATGTGCAGCACCGCAAAACCGGCCAGCAGGGCCAGTATAAAAATGAAATTAAGCTGCGAAATGTTCAAAAAATAGAACGCCAGCGCCAGCAGCGGCAGACACAGCAGCGCGGTGTTGTTTATGGCGTATGTCAGGTTCTTGTTTGCCATTGTGTCTTCCAGCGCCAGCCGGTTGAACAGTGAGCGCCAGGAGAGCAGTATGGCAATGAAAGAGTTCTCTACAAAAATCAGGAAGTAGAGCAGGCACAGCAGCAGGGCGTAGGTCGTAAGGGCGGGATGGCTCTCCATCACGGTGGACGGGAAGCTGTCGCCTATGACCGTCATCAGCTCGCTGGACTGCCAGCAGTCGCTGCCTATCGCCTGCAAAAGAGAAAACATATCCCGAAATTAATTGCCCCGCTTTGCTTTATAGCCCGCCGCCAGCAGAATCTCCACCACGCGGTCGCGCATATCGCCCTGAATCAAAATCTCGCCGTCCTTGGCGCTGCCGCCCACGCCGCATTTGGTTTTGAGCGTTTTGGAGAGCGCCACCAGATCTTCTTCGCGGCCCACGAAGCCCTTCACGACCGTGACCTGCTTGCCGCCGCGGTTGCGCCTGTCAATGGCCACGACCAGCTTTTGGCGCGCAGGCTCCAGCGTTTCGGCCTCCTGCACCAGATCGTCTTTGGTGACATATTTGAAGTTGGGATCTGTCGAATACACGACGCCCAGGCGGTCTTTCCAGTCGTTTGCCATATTCAAAGCGCTTACTCGGCTGCAAAGTTAAAAACTAATTGCTAAATTTGTGGGATTATACGCTTATCGATATGGAGAAAAAATTGTTCGACAGAATCAAGAATATCGTGGCCATCGCGATTCTTGCTATCTCGTCTTTTGTATATCTCTCTACCATAGAACCGACGGCCAGTTTCTGGGACTGCGGAGAGTTCATAGCATCGTCCTATAAGCTGGAGGTGGGCCACCCCCCGGGAAACCCTATGTTCCAGCTGGTTGCGCGCTTCTTCACCATCTTTACCGACAGTGCCCACGCGGCCGCGGCGGTGAACTGCTGCAGCGCGATGTGCAGTGCCTTCACCATCTTTTTCCTGTTTCTGACCATCGTCCATTTTGGCCGCAGGATACAGGAAAAACGGCTCAAACCCCTCACCACCGGCAGTGCCATAGCCATACTTGGGGCCGGGGCGGCCGGGGCGCTGGCCTACTGCTTCTCCGACACCTTCTGGTTCTCTGCCGTGGAGGGCGAGGTATACGCAATGTCGTCGCTGGTCACTGCCATAGTGTTCTGGGCCATCCTCAAGTGGGAAGAGCATTACGGTGAGCCCTATAACGACCGCTGGATAGTGTTCATAGCCCTAATCCTGGGCCTTAGCATAGGCATCCACCTGCTCAGCTTGCTGGTGATTCCGGTGATAGTGTTCGTGTGGTACTACCGCAGCCACGAGGGCGAGAAGATGACCATCTGGAAAGGTCTGCTGATGCTGGCGATATCCGGCCTGGTGCTGGCGCTGATACTGTTCCTGATCATCCCCGGCGTTCCCAAGCTGATTGCCACCGTGGACCGCTGGTTCGTGAACGGGCTGGGCGCGCCGTTCAACCTTGGCGCCGCCATTTTCAGCCTGCTGATATTCGCGCTGTGCTTTTTGCTGCTGGCGGTTTTCCGCAAGAAAAACAAGCCGGTGGCTCATACCGCCCTGCTGTGCCTGACCTGCATATTGATAGGCTATTCTGTGTTTGCCGTGATAGTGATCCGTGCAAATGCAAACCCTCCCACAAACGAGTATTCCCCCGACAACCCTTACACGCTGGTGCGCTACATCAACCGCGAGCAGTACGGCAGCAAGCCGGTGATTTACGGCGAGAGCTACAAGTCTGTATACGACATCAAAGAAGATGAATACTGGACCCAGCTGGACGGCAAATACTATAAAACACCCAAGCCACTGGCTGCCGACTATCCCGCCGGAGCCAAGATGCTGTTCCCGCGACTGTGGAGCACCCAGTCGTCTATGCACGAGCAGTTCTACGACGCCTACACCAACGGCGACTTCCGCGTCAAAGCGGTGCGTATGGCAGACGGCTCGATGCGCAAGACGCAGATGCCCAAACAGCGGGACAACCTGCGCTACTTCTTTGACTACCAGCTGAACTATATGTACTTCCGCTATTTCTTCTGGAACTTTGTGGGCCGCCAGAACGACCTTCAGGGCACCACTCCGGGAGACCCCTGCTGCGGCAACTGGGAGAGCGGAATCAAATTCCTGGACAAAATCCGCCTGGGAGACCAGAGCGTAGCCCCCGACTATATTGCGAAGAACAAGGCCAAGAATCACTACTTCTTCCTGCCCTTGATTCTGGGCCTGATAGGCTTGTTTTTCCAGCTGCGTCACGACGGACGCAACGGCTGGGTCACCTTCCTGCTGTTTATCCTCACCGGCATCGCCATCATCATATACCTGAACCAGCCGCCGTACCAGCCGCGCGAGCGCGACTACGCCTATGCCGGCTCGTTCTATGTGTTTGCCATCTGGATTGGCCTGGCGGTGATGTCGCTCAAGGACGCCTTTGACAGCCTGCTTGCCGGCAGCAAGAACGGCGCATCCGAGCCCAAGGGCATCATATCCGCTTCGGTGGCCTCTGCCCTGGCTGTGGCTGTGGCTGTCCTGATGGGTTGCCAGAACTGGGACGACCACGACCGCAGCGGCCGCTACACCTCTATAGAAGAGGCCTACAACTACCTGAACAGTTGCGGCAAGGATGCTATACTGATAACCCACGGCGACAACGACACCTTCCCCCTGTGGTATGCGCAGGAGGTGGAGAGCATCCGCCCCGACATCCGCATTATGAACACCTCGCTGCTGGGTATGGACTGGTACATAGACCAGATGAAGTGCCGCAGCAACCAGTCGGCCCCGCTGCCCATCTCGCTGCCAAGAAAGGACTATCTCTACGGCACCAACGACTTTATCCGGGTGGTGGACGCCGTGGACGGCCCCGTTTCGGCTCAGGATGTGATATCCATCTTCACCAATCCCAAATACCGCAACGGCAACGTCGGCTTCATAGCCACCCACACCATAGTGGTGCCGGTGGACAAGGAGGCAGCCGTGGCCAACGGGCTGGTGCTGGAAAAGGACAGAGACAAGATGGAGGACTATCTGGTGCTCAAGATACCCGAGAGTGCCACCACAATTACCAAAACCGACCTTATCCTGCTGGATATACTGGCCAACTACAAATGGGACCGCCCCATCTATTTCGTGTCCCAGAACGGCGACTGCACGTTTGAGATTGCCAAGTGGCTGCAGTTTGACGGCTATGCCTACCAGATTGTTCCGATAGACTGCCCGCAGGGCTCTTCCGCCAAGCAGATGAATACCGACAAGATGGTGGATCTGGTGATGAACGGCTACCGCTTTGACAGCCAGAAGGACACCACCATCAACTATGACTATTTCAACCTCTACGCCTTCAGCAGTGTGACTCCGGTGCGCGGCATCTTCAACCAGGTGGCCATCAAACTCCTGGAAGAGGACCGCACAGAAGAGGCCGAGGCCGTGCTGGACCGCTGCTACGAGGTTACCCCCGAAAAGAATATGCCATATGACATTGCCCTGATTCGCGGCAGCAACGAATATGAGGTGCTCTCCAGCATCAACTGCTACCTGGAGCTGGACAAGTTTGAAAAGGCGCAGAAACTCGCCCGCGCTTATATGGACGAGTCGCTGAAGTCGATGGTATATTCAATGCAGGAGTTCCACGGGGCGATGCTAGACGAGGAAACGCTGGACCGCGAGATACAATACGCGTCTTACCTGGCAAATATGTTCCGTGCCCACGGCCACCAGGAAGAGTACGACTGGATAAACGAAAGCATTAAGGCCCTCACAGAGTGAATGTCAGGGAAAAAGTTAGCTTGCTGCCCCACACCCCCGGGGTTTACCGCTTTCTGGACAGCAGCGGTACGGTGATTTATGTGGGCAAGGCAAAGGACCTGCACCGCCGGGTGTCGCAGTATTTCCGGCCGCCGGAGAGCCTGGACCGCAAGACGCGCGCAATGGTCTCTAAAATCGCCGATATGATGTTTGCGGTGGTGGAGACCGAGCAGGACGCGTTGCTGCTTGAAAACAACCTTATAAAGACCCTGCAGCCGCGCTACAACATCCTGCTCAAGGACAGCAAGACCTATCCCTGGATTGTAATAAAGAAAGAGCCCTTCCCAAGGGTTATGCTCACCCGCCGTATGACCAAGGGCGGCGGCCGCTACTTTGGCCCCTACAGCAATGCCGGCTATGCCCACGCTATGCTGGATCTGATAGCGCAGCTGTATCCGCTGCGCAACTGCAAGCTGGCCCTCAGCGAAGAGGCCATTGCCAAAGGCAAATTCAAGGTGTGCCTCAATGCCCACCTTGGCCGCTGCTGCGCCCCCTGCGTGGGGAGCGTTTCGGCCGCCGAATATGGCGAGATGATTTCTTCCGTGGAGCAGCTGCTCTCGGGCGGAGCCCGGGGGCTGATACGCGACAACCGCGAAAAGATGGCCCTGGCGGCTTCGGAGCTGAGGTTCGAGGCGGCGCAGGTTTATAAAGACCGCGCGGCACTGCTGGAGAGGCACTACGCCAAGTCCCCCATAGTGAACAACACTATGCACGACACCGACGTGTTCTCTCTTGTGAGCGAGGGGCAGGAGCACTTTTGCAACTTTATGCGCATCCGCGAGGGGTGCGTGGTGCAGAGCTTCAATATGGAGCTGGAGGCCCGCATAGAAGAGCCGCAGGAAGATGTCCTGGCGGCCTTTATGGCAGAGATGATATCCAAGTTCGGAGATCTTAGCAAAGAGGTGGTCGTGCCTATGATTCCCGGCCAGCAGTTCGACGGCGTGGAGCTGATTGTCCCCGCCCGAGGCGACAAGATGGAGCTGCTGCGCCTCTCTACCAAAAATGCCGCTGCCCTCAAGGTAGAGAAGTCCCGCCACGAAGAGAAGGTCAACCCTGAGGAGCACTTCGAGAAGGTGATGCAAAACCTGCAGCGCGACCTCGGGATGCAGGATCTTCCCAAACATATAGAGTGTTTCGATAACTCCAACATACAGGGCACAAACCCGGTGGCTTCGTGCGTAGTGTTCCGCGATGCCCGTCCCAGCAAAAAAGACTACCGTCATTTCAAAATCAAGACGGTGGTGGGGGCCAACGACTTTGCCTCTATGAAAGAGGTCGTAAACCGCCGCTATTCGCGTCTTATGGCAGAGGGGCAGGACTTGCCGCAGCTGATAGTGATAGACGGCGGCCGCGGCCAGCTGCACTTTGCCCTGGAGGCGCTGCGGGAGCTGGGCATCGCCGACCGGCTGTGCGTGGTGGGCCTTGCCAAGCGCTTGGAGGAGGTAATCCGCCCCGGCGACCCCTACCCTCTTTTCCTGGACAAGAACTCCACCTCGCTCAAAGTGCTTATGCAAATCCGCGACGAGGCGCACCGCTTTGGCATCACCTTTCACCGCAGCTTGCGCTCCAAGAGCCAGATTGGCTCGCAACTTGCAGAGATTCAGGGCGTCGGCGAGGCGACCTCTGCCAAATTGCTGGGACATTTCAAGAGCGTCAAGCGTGTCCGTGAGGCCTCTTTGGAAGATTTGGAGGCGGTGGTGGGCAAGGCTTTGGCGGCCAAGGTTTATAATTATTTCAAGGATGAAGCCCGGTAGGATACTCATAGCGTTGATTCTGTGCCTGGCGCTCTCTCAAGGGGCGTTTGCGCAGTATTACACGCTGGGCGCAGACCCGGGCGGCCTGCGGTGGAAAACCATCAAAGGCGAACACTTTGACGTGATATATCCCCGGGGGATGGACTCCCTGGCGCGCACCTACCTCTACAATTTTGAACTGGAGCGGCCGCGGGTGCAGGAGGCACACCGTCTTGAAGGTGCACATATGCCGCTGGTTCTCCATCCGTATGCCCTTACCAGCAACGCCACGGTGGTGTGGGCCCCGCGTCGTGTGGACATCTACACCACCCCGCCGTTCAACCGCGGCTATGCCGACGACTGGGTGCACCAGCTGGCCGTGCACGAAGGCCGCCACGTGAGTCAGTGCACCCATTTCACCACCGGAGCCTTTGCCGTGTTCCGCGCCTTGCTGGGAGAGCAGAGCGTGGGCCTTGGAATGGGCTTCTACCCCTCCGGCTGGGAGCTTGAGGGCGACGCCGTGCATTCCGAGACCGACTTTTCCAAGACCGGCCGCGGCCGCGACCCCGACTTTCTGATGGCCCACAAGGCCGATTTCCTCTCGGGAAGGATACACAGCTACGACACCTACCGCTTCGGGTCTTACTACAACTTTATCCCGAATAAATACGCCTTCGGATATATCATCGAAACCTTTATGCGGGATCATTCCGAATACCACGTGATGGGCGACATTTATCGCGATTTCACCAAAGTCGGAGTTGATCTTGGCGTTCTGAACACGGTTTACAAGCAGTACACCGGCCGCACCCGCCGCAAAAACTTCAGGGGAGCGGTGGCATATTTCACCCAAAAGTGGGAGCAGGAATATGCAATGCGGGAGCCCTATACAGCATTTGACCAGGTGACAAGCGACCCCAGCGACCGTTATTCCATCTATCACTCCCTGCTTCCGGTGGAAAACGGCAATATGGTGGCGGTAAAGAACGGCCTGAGGCACTACAGCCAGCTGGTGGCCATTGACACCACCGGCAAAGAGCGGACAATCCGTCCCTTCGCAGAAAAGAGCCTTACCAGCCCCATCATAAAGAAAGACGACCACACTTTTGTCTGGAGCGAAATCGTTGCCCACCCGCGCTGGGAGTTGAAGAATTATTCGGTGATCCGCTCTTATGACCTGAACACCCGCCGCATACGCACCCTGACCCACCGTACGCGCTATTTCAATCCGGCATATTCTCCCGACGGCAATATGGTTTCCGTCACGGAATATCTGCCAGCAGGAGGGTCGCAGGTGGTGCTTCTGGATGCCGACAAGTTTAAAGAACAGGCATCTATTCCCGCGCCCGGCGGCGGACAGATACACAACACCGCCTGGCTTAATGGCCGAATCTATGCCGATGCCATCCTCGGAGACGGTCAGTGGGGCCTCTATTCCCGCCCGGCAGACGATGCTGCGGCAGCCTGGGAGGTGGAGATAGAGCCGCAGACCCGCAAGATCATGCACCTGCAGAGTGTAGGTGGCAGGCTGATGCTGGAGAGCGACGTGGACGGCATCACCAACATTTACACCTATGATCCTGCCCGCCACACCCTTGCAAAAGTGACCAATGCCCGCTTTGGCGCGTTTGACGCCCACTTTGACAGGGAGAGCGGCACGCTGTATTATTCCGATTACGACCATCGGGGATATCTCCCGGTCAAGGCCTCCCGCGGCGACCTGCTTTGGGAAGATTCTTCGTTTGACAATCCGTACATATTTGCAGAGGCAGAGCGCTTTGCCGCCCAGAGCGACAGCGTGATTAAGGCCTTGTCGCCAGTAGAAGCCGCGGCGCTTCGCGCAAAGGTGGATTCGCTGCCCGAGCGCAACTTTTTCAAGCCGTTCCACTATTTCAACATCCACTCCTGGGGCCCGTTCTATGCTGGCGTGTACAGGATTATGAATATGAGCTACGACCACATCTACCAGCTGGTGTCGCCGGGCTTGACGCTCATTTCGCAGAACAAGCTGGGAACGGCGGTCTCCATTATGGGTTATTCATATCACGACCATCGCCACGCCGGCCACTTCAACTTCCAGTACAGCGGTCTCTGGCCCATATTCGAGATTAATGTGGATGTAAATGACCGGGCGCGCAGGCAGATAACATATCACGATTCTGCACCTGGAGCCGATGTGGAGTTGGCTAATCCTGCGGTTGAGGTTATGGGCGCCGTGTACACCAAGATAAATCTCTCCAGTGGCGGCTGGCAGACCGGTATATTGCCCAGAATAGAGTTCAAGACGTCCAATGATGTATATAAGAGTGACTATAGTGTCCACCCCGGTTATGACCTCATTGCCGGTGTGCGCTATTACACGATGCTCCCCAAGACCCGCCAGAACCGGATGCCCCGCCTGGGCATTGGAGCCGAGGTCAAGGGTGCATACCAGACGGGCGCATATCGCAACGCCGGCAAGGCCGTGTACGGCTATACCTACGGCTATCTGCCCGGCTTTACGCTGGAGCAGGGCTGGAAGCTGACGGCATCGGTCCAGAAGCGTTTCGACAATAATTTGACCCCGGATGCCCTTAAGAACCTGGCCAAGCTGCCGCGCGGCTACAAGGACATCCCCCTGAACGATTATTTCAAGGTCACAGCCGACTATTCCATACCCATTGCCGTAAATGACTGGCATCCGGTGCCCATCCTGATCTATCTGATGCGGGTCAACGTGGTGCCGTTTGTAGATTATGCGCAGAACCGCACCCCTATGGGCGATATCGAGCATCTGGCCTCGTACGGCTCCGTGCTCACCTTGCAGTGCCACGTGTTCCGCATCGGGTTCGAAGTGGAGTTTGGCGGCCGATTCAGCCGCTATATGGACTTGGACGGCAAGTGGAAAACCCGCGCCGAGTTTGTCACGGGTCTGGGGCTATAAGGGCAGGCGTCGATGCACAAAACGAGAGGTACAAATTGGGGCCCCAATTTGTACTTCGCGAACGCTTCATCGCGCCAGGATGCCCTCTGAGCCATGTCCCTGCTTTGCGAAGTACAGATTTGCCCTCAAATTTGTACTTCGCGCCGGGGAACGCAGCGGGAGAATCTTCTTCATACGTCCCAGTTCAGTCTTTTCAAACGGTACACGGAACTCTTCTTACTCCTGGACGTCTTTCCGCAAGTAATCCAACATTCTCGAGATGCTGGCCTTGCTATAATGCTCCCCATATATGGCGTTGAACACATCGCCTACCTGCTCCTGCGTCAATCCTTTACTGTATATGTAGCCTTCCCTAAAAATGTCGTGGCTTTCCCTAAAAAAGGGGAAGTTCACATCGGAACAATGAAGCCTATTTAATAATAAAAAATGGTAGTTGCCTTATTTCGAGGTGGAAAAAATACAGTCTTCATCGGTGAATCGTGAGTTGGGTCAAAGAATTCTTCTTCTCTCAGAGTCATTCTGGCTATTAGAAAATTGTCATTTATATCAGATACTTTTATTAGACTGTAAGGACCTTCTGTTACTATGATTGAATCTAAATATGCAATGTAAAGATAAACCGAGTCCTTGATGTATTTTTCGAAACAATCATTAACTGGCCTGCAGCAGGGTATACGGGATCCTTGCTTTGCGCGAATAAATTGGCTACCTTCTGTTATTATACTATCTGAAGGGTTATAGTCCATAATACAAAAGATATCTATATCAGAGTCATTCTCCAAGTAGAATCCGTAATAGTGTGTTATAAGATTGCAGGAAGTTAAGATAGCGACTATAATAAAACTGACGAGGCTGAATCTGACTCTCATTGTGAAATGATTATAATAAACGCCGTTTCCTCAAAGGTAGTTAAACAACGAAATGGCAGAGCTAATCATTTGACTCTGGATAAACGATTCTAATATAATCTTCCGAACCTTTTGGAGGATATGTAATGATGACATCATCATAACCTGTAAAATGTCCGAGGTCAATTACATATTCTAGCTCGTACTTATATTTTGTATCATAGTTCTGTACGAATTCTTCCCAACCTACTTTTTGAATCAAATCATCATCCCATACCTGAATGCGAAGGGAGTCAGGATAACAATACTTCTTGACCCATTTCCAGCCATTTTTAGTTGGCATTATAAAGATAGGGTCCGAATAATTTCTTTGCACCTGGGAGAAACGCGTCTTACCATACTGTACTACTAATTGCGTGTGATTACGCTCATCACCTTCCCCGTAGAAAATATCATAAGAAAACGGTTGTACTTCATATGTTGAATTAGAAATATCTGAATCAAAAGAAAACCAGACATCAGAGTCAGAATTATTATCACTTAGTATTTCTACTGATCCAAAATAGTCCATTGCTATAGGATAATCGCAAGATGTAACTATTATGGCCAAAACAATAATCGAAATAATTGAAAGAACCTTCATATCTATTTATGATTTGTTAATGAAAATTATACCAGAGGTTTAAAGTGGATACCCATCAATGATAGTCCGAGGCCTGCCGTCGCTGGTATATTTGTCACTTGACCACTTCACACCATAGTGCTTCTCGAAATATTCTGCGGCATTTCTGTTGGCGCGAGTCTCAGTCCAATGATAATTATGATTATATATATAAAATCCCTCAGGAGATGTTATCCATCCATTTCCCATAGCACTAACTAAACTAGGTGCTCCAATTGCCAGGAGATAAGCAAGACCATATGACTGACTGTCGATATAATGACCATATTCGTGCATATACCCGGGAGTCTGTTTGACAAAGGATTCAAAATCGCCGGATATAGTGCTTTCGTAATCATAGTTAATATAACTGCCCAAAGATACCCCTCCTCCACGATGATCCTCATTTGTGGAGAATGTCGCACCGCCAAGATAATCTACTCTGTCTACAGCGCCCACAGCGTTTCTGGCAGATGACCAGAAATAACCTAACGACTGTTGAGGAGCCTCCCATGTGTGGCGGAGAATGCCTTCACCAACCTGTCCCCCAAAAGATTTATTCTCATCTAAATAAAAGTTGCCTAGAATCATTTTACCGGCATTTGCAAGCCCTTGCCAGCCGTGGGTTATAGTTCCACCCGCAATACTGGCCGCTGTGGCATAGGCATTGATTTTCGCCATCCCCACAGAGCTCCATAACATTGTTCTCCCGATTACTCCCCAAAAACCAGACATTTTGGCAAGCGAGACCATACCGGAAATTCCGGCGTATCCCAATGAACCTACGGCGAATCCAGCTAAAGCACCAGAGAAAAAGAACTCTGCCCATTTACCATGCCCTAGGTCATCTTTTCGAATGGCATGTGAAGCTAAATTACCAAGCCCAAATATAGCTGCTGAGATTCCGCCGACAATAAGCATTGTCGTGAGAGCAAACTCTCCGCTTTCATCGGTATACTTCAGCGGGTTGTTGAGGCAGTAGGCGTAGCGGTTGAAGTTGGCTGGCAGGTCTGGGGCCTGGATGTAGGGGTCTGGTGAGAGGAAACGGCCGAGGATGGGGTCGTAGAGACGGGCGTTCATGTTCACCAGCCCGAAGAAGGGCAGATGCTCGTGGCCGCACCAGCCGCGGTTCAGCATGAGCGTAGGCTGTGAGGCTGCGTCATATACGGCGTTCGTTGCGGGGTCGCGCATTCGTCCCCATGCGTCGTAACTGTATTCCTCCACCAGCGTGCCGTCCTTGGTGGCGATGTGGGTGATGCTTCCCAGATAGTCGCGGCCTATGATGTAGGGTGTCCAGGAGGTATATGACGTCTTGTAGAGCGCCACCGGGGCATTGTACGCATCCCCTCCGAGCCAGAGAATCTGCGTATCACCTCCGTTGTAGTCGTCGGTTATGACCTCGTAGCGGCCGCCAATGTAATAGTTCCTCTGCAGCGGCCCTGTGGCGTCGGTGACGGTCATCCTCACCCTGCCGCCGTCTGCGCCGTATGTGAAGGTCGCAGTGTAATCTCCCTGCGATATCGATGCCGGCCTGTCGTAGGCAGTGTAAGTTACGGACTGGTTGGCGGTTCCGAGAATGGAAGCAGCCGTGGCCTCAAGGTCTGTTATGGTGTACGGATGAACAGCGCCGGCGTAGTCCATTGCGCCCACGCCGCTGAGGGACGTTATGTTGTTATTCGTGTCATACGATATCGTGCTGCTGCCTGTCCCGGTAAGTCGGTTCTGGCTGTCGTATGAGAAGTTCTCGTATAGATAATTGAAACTACTGCCGGTTAATCGCCTAATCCTGCTGGTAAGATTGCCAGTTGTCTCATTGAAGAAGGAGCGGTGCTCCATGAGCGAGCCTCCTCCGAGGAAACGAGCCGTGGGCTTCCCATAGTCGGAATATGAGTATGAACGTGAGACGCTGCCGCTGGTGGCACTCGTGGGCTGCCCGAAGTTGTTCTCTTCGTTGAGGGTGTAGACAGGCAGCGTCGTGGGATAGATGAGCGTCGTGGACTTCAAGTGCCCGTTGGCGTAGCCGTAGGCCTCTACCCCGATGAACCCCGCCTGGCTGCTGAACTCGAGGTAGGCGATGTTGCCGTCGGAGCCATAGTAGTAGTGCTTCTGGAGCCATTTGCCGTCCGGCACCGAGTCGCGGACGGTGACAGGCCTGTCATAGGCGTCGTAGGTATAGCGCGTGGCGGTGCTGTTTGTGGACACCACTGATACGAGCCTGCCGAGGGTGTCGTAGGAGTAAGCGGTGTTGAAGTCGGGGCGGGAGACGGAGGTGGCACGTCCGAATCTGTCGTAAGATGAGACTATGCTTCCCAGCGCGTTTGTCTCGGTTACGGAGGATGTGCCGTCGGCATTGGTGACGTAGGCCGTGGTGCGCTGCCCCGCCGCAGGGTCGGTGATGGACGTGCGCCTTCCGAGAGTGTCATAGGCGAAGGATACCGTGGCCCCTGTGGATGTGGCCACGGATGCCGGCTGCCCGTCGTCGCGCAGGGTATAGGTAACCGTGTCCGACGGGTCGGAGACCGTGATGAGATTGCCGGCGGTGTCTGAAGTGCGGGTGGTGGCGACGCCTTCCTTTGTCTCCGTAACGGAGAGTCCGCTGTATGACCAGGAGGTCTTTACTCCATATCCTTCGCGCACCTGCAGCGGCCTGCCGTAGCTGTCGTAGGTATGGTATATCCACTGCCAGCCGTAGATGGACGGCTCGCTGCTGCTTCTGTAGGGCTGCGAGTGGCGGCTTACAAGGCCGCGCTGGTTGTAGTAGGTGCGCACCTTCTGCCACTGGCTGTCGAAGCGCTTGTTGGAAGAGAGAACCTCGCGGCCGAGAGCATCATAGCTTACGGAAACGTCGGGCTTCCCGGAGGAGGTTGTGGTCTCTGTGTATGCGCCTGTGCCGCCCCAGCTGCGGGCGAGGGAGTCTATTGTGCCGTCGGGATGTACGGTGCGCGTGGCGCGCCCCCAGCCGTCACGCCAGATATGCGTCTGCTGCCCCTTGTGGTTGGTGACTGTGGCGGGGTTGCCGTAACTGTCGAAGGAGGAATAGGATGTGGTGCGCCCCAGCTCGTCTGTAGAGGCGACAAGGTGCCGTCCCGAGGCGTCGTAGGCATATGACTTGCCCACGTACACGCCAGACCCAGCAGGGGCGGATTCCTCGCGGGTGACGTTGCCGTGGATGTCGTACTGCCAGCGGTCGGTGGAGGCGAGATGGTGTAGCGGGTCCAGATAGCCCTGGGGGTGTGTCAACTTGTATGTCCTGAGCCTGACGGGCCTGGCGCATGTGTCACGGTCGTATCGCATCTGCTCTCCCGCTTCGTCCCGTTCGTCGCCGTCAAGGTCCCGGCG
>JAEEGF010449027.1_pt1 | contig 27276 bp, 16 predicted proteins | sample 9134171 | NCBI WGS metagenome assembly JAEEGF01 (sample SAMN16246542, study PRJNA631951) | gut metagenome | biome: gut microbiome; feature: rumen; material: AP-attached | host: Bos | place: Iran: Karaj | collected 2018-10 | reverse complement strand
GGGCAGAAATTGTGCAAATATGTTACAAATCAAACAAATAAGGTTTGTGTCAATTTGTATTATTTGGCTTACGCAGAGCTAAAGGTTAACTTCGTTGAGGGCTTCGCCGTTCTCGCGAAGCGACTAAAAAATAGCCGTTACCGCTAATTATCAATTATAAATTATAAATTGTTAATTGAAAAGTATCCTCGTGCAGAACGCCTGCGTGTCGCCTACCTTGCCTTCTATCAGCGTGCTACGCACAATCGGCTTGCCGTTCATCGAAAGTTTTGGCTCGGCAAATGGCTCGTCGTACATATAGAGGTCGAGGGTTTCACCAGGACGGGTTTCGTGAGCAAATGTTATGAAAACTTCGGCAACCGACAACTTCTGCACTTCGGCATAGTCGAAGCAGTTCATTGCGTGCTGCATATAACGTGCATTGTTGGTGTGGGCGTTCATGTCGGTATCGGAATAGCCGAGCACTTCGCTGCGCACAAGGCGAGGCTCCGCACTGCGCGGCATCATCACCTTAGGCGCTGGCGTTTCTATTGCGTTTTCGTGGCAGGCCGAATCGTCGGGAATCATATCCAGAATGTCGTTCATCCTTACCATCGCACGCTTTTCCAAGTCGAGAACCACCCACGAACTTGTACCGACAACCTTCTGCGAACCGTCGGCTCCGCTAATCAGAAAGTCCCTGAGGAAAAACGGACCGCCAATGCCCTTGTGCCAAGTAGTTACCTTGATTTCGTCGTTCCACAGCGGAGTATCCATAAACACGAAGTGCATGCGCGAAAGCACCCACGCCATATTCTTCTTCAGCATCTCGTTGTAGCCGAATCCAAGCGGGTCGGCGGCACGGGTTGCCATTTCCTGCGCTATGTTCATAAATGCAACAGGCTTCATGCGGATGTTGGAGTCAACATCGAAGCACGAAACGACATCTTCCACAATGTACTTTCCATCTTTTATTTCGTAATCCTTGACCATATTCAATTTTTTAAGACAGGCAAAAGTAAAGAATTATTCCGAACAAAAACTTTTTTTCTTACCTTTGCCCTTGTATGGACTACGAAAAATATATGAGAATAGCCCTTCAAGAAGCAAGGGAAGCCGAACTTGATGGCGAAGTGCCCATCGGAGCTGTCGTTGTATGCGGCGACAAGGTTATAGCAAAAGCGCATAACCGTACCGAACATCTGCACGATGTTACCGCTCATGCCGAAATAATGGCAATCACATCAGCTGAAGACTACATGAACGCAAAATACCTTACCGACTGCACCTTGTTTGTGACGGTTGAACCATGCGTTATGTGCGCAGGGGCAATCGCGTGGGCGCAATTAGCCGAAGTAGTCTATGGCGCAAATGATGAAAAGCGCGGATTTTCAAAGTATTCAAGCCAAATACTACACCCAAAGACAAAGTTGACCAAAGGAATTCTTGCCGAGGACTGCGAAAAGATTATGAAGGATTTTTTTGCAGGAAAGAGAAAATAGAGACTGACACCTGTTTGAATGTTTCTAGGTTTGAATGGCTGACGCCGTTTCTGAGACGCAAAATTTTGCGTCTGTACAAATGGCTTTTAGCCTTTTTGCCCTTTGCATCAGTCATATTCGTACAAGATATCGGCATCATCGTCAAGGTGACCAATTACGCGAAACTCGGTACGGCGGTTCTTCTGACGTCCCTCGGGATTGTCGGATCCATCCGGATTGGAGTTCGGTGCTATCGGTTTCGATTCGCCATAGCCCTTGGCGACAAGCCTATCCTTGCTTATGCCCTTTTGTATAAGGTAGTTTACAACCGACTGTGCCCTATTTTGCGATAGTGTCATATTGCTCTGGTCAGTACCAACGCTGTCGGTGTGCGAACTTATTTCGACAATGATTCTAGGATATGCGTTTAATATCTTCAAGATTGTGGTGTCGATTACCGTTTTCGATTCCTCGCGAAGATTGTACTTTGCAAAATCGTAGTAAATGTTTTCAACAACAAACGATCTGGTTGACAATGCGTTAATGATAATCGGGTCGAGATGTAGCGTATCGGAATGTATTATGCCGTTGGTCGTGAAAGCGAGCTTCTTCTCCTTGTTATTAAAGTCCTTAACGCTAATAAAATAGTCAACATCGCGTTCAAGACTGAAGAAATACATGCCATTTGCAGTTTCAGTGGATTTCAAGAAATGATTTTTGCCTTCCTTGTCGGTCATATACAAGTCGACACGATAATCGTATAGAACCTCGACATTATCCGACTTCTGGATTTCATCGAGACTGAGAGTCCTTGTCTTTTCGTATTCCTTCTCAATTCTGCGGTAATATGCCGAATCGGTAACGCCCAGCACCTTTCCATCGACAGCGATTACAATGTGGTCGCGATAAATGAACTCGTAAATGTCATCGCAGCAATTTTCGTTACGCAACGAGTATCCACCATCACGGTTTGACGAAAGGAAACCTTTTCTACGGCTCTCGTCGATGGTATAGTACAGGTCGTCGTAGCTTGAATTTATTGGTTTGCCGACATTCTTTATGTCGTTGAATCCCTTACCCTCGCCAACTGTCTTGTATATGTCGAATCCGCCATAACCAATCATACCGTCCGAACTATAATATAGCGTTCTGGTTGTTACATCATAGTAGGGGGTTATCTCGTCGCCGATAGTATTCACCTGCTTTCCGCAGTTCTTGGCTTCCTTCCAGCTATTGTCCTTAGGGTTGTACAGCGAGAACCACAAGTCAAGTCCTCCACGTCCGCCAGGACGGTCGGTTACAAAATACAACACATCGGCATTCTGGCGCGAAACGCCAAGCGACGGCATTGTGGTCGTATATCCGCTTGCGTTTATCACATCGGGAAGCCTTTCGGGAGTCTGCCATACATCATCCACAAGCTTCGACATGTAAATTTCGCACAATCTTTTTCCCTTATCGTCTTTCTGGCACTTGGAAAAGAAGAACCTTCTCTTGTCGGCCGACAAAGCGCCATTGCAAACATCGGCATCATCGGTATTGAATACGGTGTCGAACTCACCAAGGAAACTCCATTCCATTTCGTTGTCTTCGCGCGCAATGTAGAACTTACGTACCGGCAACGTATCGCCGCATGTATTGTAATAGTTTATTTCGTTTTCGCGAAGCGAACCGAATACAAGAGTATTCTCGCCAAATGGAAGCGGCGAAGTATTAATGTGCTTGCTGTTAACTGCCGAATCGAGGTGAACTATTGCAATATTTTTGTTTACACTGTCGTTTGCAATCCTGTCCATTTCCTCGGCAAGCGTTTTAGCATACTTCACGTTTTCGCGCAGATTCTTGTCGGACTTGCCCCTAGCTGCAAAAAGTTCGTATTCGGCCTTGGCCTCATTGTACTTGCCCATTATTTGCAGGCATTTTGCCGAATAGAAAAGTTCCGACAAGTTAGCTTTTGCATCGCTTTCGTATACAGCCCTGAAATATTTCTGTGCTAACGGATAATTCTTTTCCTGCCAATAAAGGTTTGCCAATGTCTTCTGCACATTTACATCTCCCGGATATTTGTCATCTACCTTCTGGTAGCAGTCGGTTGCTGTGAATATGTCGCCCTCGTAGAGAGCATTTTTTGCCATTTTTATTAGTTTGCCTTTCGACTGCGACTTTTCGCCGTTAGGATTTTGTGCATAAACGCTTACAGCCGTTGCAGAAAAAACGACAAGTGCCAAAAGCACCGCCATCCGCCTGAATATGCCGAATGCGTTTGTATATATTGGACTGTATTTTTTCATGTTAGAATCTATCGCAAGGTAGTGTTATATAGTTCTTCTTTTCAATTTTCAGCTTGTATATCAGCGAAATCTCGAATGCTCCACGAGAATTTGTTGCCTGCATGAGTTTCGAAAGGTTGATGTCGTAGCTTGCGCCCACGGTAATTCCATAGAATGTAAGTCCTGCCGTAAGCATAGCAGCATCGAAATTTGAGAACGATGTACGACCGCTAGCACCGAAAAATATGGATGTTATCACCTTTGTTGGTATAGAGCGTTCTGCCAATGCTCCGAAAAGCATTTCCTCTGTCTTCTTGTTGAATGTTGTAAGAATATGCGGAATTAACGACCATGATTTTCCCAAGAAGACTTTCACCTCACCATTGAACAACATACGCGGAGTAAGCTTACTGTTGGTATTGCAATAGGTTTCCTGTGGAGAATTCAGGTGCAGTACCGAAAGACCTATTGTTGGTTCTGCCTTAAGGAATTTACCATGATAAGCGACACCAGCATTCATATCAACATATCCGAGAGATGTTTCCATGTCGGTGACATTGTTTGGCAAAGTCACATCGAAAAGACCTGTTTCTGGGTTATACTGGCTTGGCAAGGTTATTCCATCAAGGGTAAAATATTTGTTTACATATCCGCCCTGCACTCCGATTGAAATTGTGTTCTTCTGGTTAACCCTCAGCAGGTACGACAACGATAGCATGAACTTGTTTGCCGTAAGCTTTGTTCCGCCCGACTTGTCGTGCAAGAACATGAAACCGACTCCTAAGCCCGACTTTCCCCTGAAGCGGAAAGGAGCATCAACCGAAACGGAAATTGTCTGATATGGTACGCCTACTGCACTCCATTGGGTACGGTAGTTGTTTGACAGTCTTAGATTTTCGTCAAAAAGTCCTGTAGCTGCTGGATTAAATACCAAAGGTGTAGCGTAATACTGCGTAAAATGTATGTCCTGCCCGAAAGATGCTACCCGGAAGACAATAATTAAAAACATTAGACATAAAGTGTATCTCATACTCATACGCCACAATAATTTTTTGCAATATTAACACTTTTTTAGAATATGCAAATTAATTTTTGAAAAATTTGCCAATAAAAAATTTATCGTCAGCAAAAACTTTGACAAAATATACACCAAATGACAGTTCGGAAACATCAAACTCAAAAGAACCTGCAGATGAAAAATTCTTCATCTCAACACCGGTATTATACAAAACGGAAACATCGTACACACATGTATTTTCGTCTGGAATTTCAATGCGTAAAATGTCATTAACCGGATTGGGCGAGATGCTTATGTTTTCTGTTGTAAATGTTTTGTTATCCGTCAATGCCTCAACATCTTCCATTGTGCAGTAATTCCTAGGATAATAAGCACTATAATCATAACCAGGGTGATACTGACTTGAATTATGAAAAATCATAGAACCATTGAACCACACGCATAGCACCTCTTGCCAGCCTCCCGCCCATCCTGGTAATGGGTATATATTGTATTCGCTAATAAATCCACGCTCACTGCCAAATCCCGAAAACCATACGGAAGAACAATAATTATCAGAACAACCACCTACCCATTCAACATTTCCATTTACATACTCGACGTATGCAGGTGCTATTGTCCACATTTTATACTGATTGCCCTCGTTTTCGATAGTATCCAAATCGCATACAACGATTTTATAAACAGAATATATATTTTCTAAAAAGCCATCAAGAGTTATTGTATCACCAATTTGCGCCTTATAATCAAAAATCAGTGCTGGATTTTCATTAGGATATTCAAAATATAACAAACTGTCATTTGTAATACGAACATTGAAAAGGACAGGAGATTGATCAATGTTTTCAAGAGAATAACCTTCATTAGTTCCGCCACCTCTCATTGGATACACATTGCTTTCTGATGAAGCATCACACAACTTGAAATAGTGCACGATCCAAGGATAATCTGGAGACTGAGAATAGTTTCCTACACTCCATACCGTATTTGGCCGTGCAAACAAGGATATGTCGGGAGTTTGCGAATAGGCGCTTGCTGCAAGCGAAAACAGCACTAATGCAAACCAATATCTCATAGCATATTTTTTTTGTAAAATCGACATACATTTAAATTATAAAACAATTCTCACCAATTAAATTTCCGCAAACTTAGGCATTATGTGCGAATAATCAAAATAACCTTAAACTTTTTTAAATTTTCTTTAAGACATATCAAAAAAAATCTTACCTTTGCAAGATAATATGTTGTATTTTGCAGTTAAACTTATGAATATAAAAAAGTTAACCGTACTAGTTGTGGCATTGATCTTGATGCAATTTGTATCGCTAGCACAACTTTCAGTTTCGATAACAGGGAATTTCAGCGGATGTCCACCTTTGATACAGCAGTTCGGATGCAATATTTCGGGAGCAAGTGGCGATGTAACTTATTCATGGTCATCGGGTAACGGCGATGTGTCGCAACTGCCTACACCAACGTTCTCGTACATCAATCCCGGACGATACACGCTTTCGGTTACTATTACAAGCGGCGGACAAACTGCAAGCGACAGTCATGAAGTTGTTGTTTTCCATGTACCTACCGCACAATTCTCCGACACACCAATTAGAGGCTGCATACCATACGACTTTGTCGCCGCTAACCAATCGACACAAGGCGACGCCGAAATAACAAATTATTTATGGTACTTTGGCGACGGACAGTCATCAAACCAAGCATCACCCACACATACCTACCAAAGTTCAGGCGTATATACCGTTTCGCTAGAAGTAACCGATGCTAACGGATGCGTTGACACCAAAACAAGCACACAGATGGTAACCCTGTCGAAAGCCCCAGAGGTATCGTTTACTGCACGCGATGCTCAATGGTGCGTAGCTCCCCACGATGTTTCGTTCACCTCCAACATTTCAACTACTGACGGACTTGGCGGACAATGCACAACAAACTGGAATTTCGGTGATGGAAGCTCAAGCACACAAGAAAACCCATCGCACACCTACACAAGAACTGGCGAATTCGACGTAACGCTGACTGTATCCGACGAATACGGATGCAGCACCACTGTAGAAGAACCTCGCCTGGTCATTATTGGCATGATGTCGCCCGAATGTACCGTTCCGACACAAATGTGCGTAAATCAATCAGCCGTATTTACAAGCAATGTAGATAACGAAAGCATCTGGAATTTCGGTGACGGCACCGGAGATCAACAAGGGCCAACAGCAACCCACAGCTATTCGCAACCAGGAGCATATCCCGTTACATTTACGGTAGACCCCAACGGTCCTTGCCGACAAGTGAGGACTTTCACAGTACAAGTTGAACGCGTAGAAGCATCATTCCGCACCATACCTACCGATTTGTTCTCGTGCACATATCCTTTCGAAGTGCAGTTCATCAGCACTTCTGTCGGAAACGATCTGTCATACTTCTACAATTTTGGCGATCAGCGTCCTGGAAACGAGGCAAATATGTCGCATTCGTATATGCAAAACGGAGAATTTACCCCTACCCTCACAGTTACATCGCCAACGGGATGCTCGTCGCAATTTACAGGACCGACTATAGTTGTTCATGAGCCACAAGTATCAATCAGCGCCTCTGAAGACGGCGGTTGCTGGCCTCTTGATGTCGAGCTAACCAATGGAGGTTCCGACAATAACATCATAACCGACTACTATTGGGAATATGGCGACGGCACATCGGCACACACAACAACACCTTCAACCGAACACACTTACAATTACGGAACATTTACGCCAACACTTACCGTTACCGACCAGAACGGATGTACCGCCACAAGAGAAGGTCCAGAAATATCGACAGGATACCAGATATTGCCAGAAGATTTCGGCGCAATGGACTCACTGCACAATTATATTCCTAAAGCCCACATTTGTGCATCAGACACCATTTATCTTTACAATTCAATGTACGAAGACCACGACACCCTCGACTATACATTCATAATAAATATGAACGACAGCCCATTCGAGGAACAGAGCAGCGAAACATACCACCAATACTCTTTTGAACAAGATACAGGCTGGGCATATATCGGATTGAGGGTCGACTACAACCAGTGCAAATCGGATACACTATGGTGGGACAGCATATATGTGGCACCTCCTATCGTAAAGATAAGGTCAATATCCGACTGCCAGTCGCCTCGCGACTATACATATAAGATAAGCCAAAATATCGGTGCAGATTATTGGGACTGGACTATTACCGACCTTGAAACAGAAACAGTAATACAGCAGGTTCTACATTCCACCGTTGACTCAATAAATATAACATACGATTCATACGGCAGGTACGAATGCAAGATTGTAGCATACAACGACACTTACGGAGAATGCGAATATGAAAAAACAATTACAAGCGAAATAGTAGAACAAGACATGACTTGGTCGGTTACGCACGATACCATCTGCACCGGACAAAGAATTTCCATCACTATAAGCGAGGCAGCAGCATACAACGAAGTCGCATATAACTGGACAGGCGAAAGCGTTTCATACGATACCCTAAACTGGATTCCTGCATCACCAGGAATGCAATCGGATATGTATCAATATGCCGATAGCGGGAATTACAATCTGACAATTTATGCTCGCAAAGCGGATAATTGCGTATCAATCTTTACAAAAAACATATATGTTGTTGGCGCCAGAGCACACATGGTGCCAGAAAGTCTTGCAACTGGTTGCGCACCGGCATCATTCGAATTTGAAGCAATACCCGAAACAAATGACCCATTGCAGTATGTAGCATGGGACTTCGGTGACGGCTCGCCAATTGATACCACTTACACTCCAAATGTGCCAGTAGAACATACATATACAAATGTAGGCACATATAGAATCATTATGCGTATATCGACAGAACATGGCTGTAAATTCTCGAAGATATATTCAAACAGAATACGAGTAATAGATGCCCTTAACGCAAATGTATCTTTCAATGCCAACAATATATGCCTTGGCGAAAGCAGTTCGTTCACCGCTGTTGATGCCGACAATTCAATTTGGCACGAATGGGACTTCGGCGATGGCACTCAACTTTCGGGCAATTACAGCGTTGTTACGCACCAATACGAACAACCTGGCAACTATTCCATTACGCATATTGTATCGGGAGGCGAAAATGGCAATTTTGCATGCAACGATACCGCAATGTATGAAAACGCCATGACGATAGAAAGCATCTCAGCTGACTTTGAATTGGACAGCACATTTTTCTCGTGCTATCCAGTCAGTCCTAACATACAAAGCAACGTGCAATACTCTCCCGACGACATAAATGTCTCATACACATGGGATATGGGAAACAACGAGCAGGGCATACATGTGCCTAACCCGCAATACCTGTACACCACACCCGGCACATACACCATTACTTTGGAAGCAGAAACGCCAGCAGGATGCCGTTCAACGGCAACCCACACAATAGAAATAACAGGTCCTGTTGCCGATATTCACCTGAGCGATACTATTGTATGCGCCGGCGGAATAATAAGCATGTCGATGGCCAATGCAAGCAATGTGGATAGCTTGGTATGGGTTGTTGGCGGCGGATACAACTATTTCACGCCGGAAGTTACGCACCAATACGACTTTGTGCCCGAATCCGGTTACTTCCCCGTAACATTGTCAATACATCAGGGACACTGCAAGATTGACCTTACCGAACGAATATTTGTATATAGGTTGCGTGGCGACTTCACGCTTGCAGATACAGCCGGTAACATCATCGAATACAATGAAGGCGTATGTTCTCCTTTGGTCGGAACATTGGCACACGACTATCCAGATGACTGCACACTGCAATGGCTCGTAAACGGAAACCCGCATACTGGAGAAAATGTAAACTGGCAGAATAACTCCGTACAGACAGACTCACTGTTCACTGTCAAGATTCTTGCCACCGATACGCTGGGTTGTATCGACAGCATATCGCACCGCTACTATGTATACCACCTGCCGACGCTTAGAGTAAGCAACGACACAACCATCTGCTACGGCGATACCGTAAAAATGTCGGCAATGGATGCTTACGCATACTACTGGGAAAATCCAATCGACGACAGCCTTCCAAATCAAATTGCTACACCCGAAGAATCAATTGTATATCATGTTAATGCATACACCGAAAACAGATGTACAGTATCGGATTCCATTTCGGTTATTGTAATTCCAACATACGAGGCATCGGTATCTGATGATTATTTCAGGATAAACATGGGCGACACTGCTGTGGCAATCATTACAACCGACAACAGCGACATTTCTTGCCAAATTTTACCTGAAGAATCCGTAACGATGCGCAACTGCGACTCGATAGTATTTTATCCAGAGGAGAATGCCGACTATGTGCTTATCATAAAGGATACTAGCATCTGTCCAGACCGCAAGTTCGACATACACATTGACGTGGAAAAGATATTTACACTTGACGTTCCAGGCGCATTCACTCCGTTAAGCGAAGGTGACGGCAACAATATAGTTTATGCCCGTGGACTTGGCATAAAGCATTTGCTACAATTCCGCATTTTCAACCGATGGGGCGAAGAAGTCTTCTTTACCGACGACCTGCATACTGGCTGGGACGGAACCGTAAACGGAAAGGTGCAGAATAGCGACACCTATTCGTATTATGTCGAGGCAGAAATGTTTGACGGAAGCATACAAAGCAAGAAAGGTAACATTATGCTGATAAGGTAGGCGGAGACCAGTTTCTGGGTTTCGGGTTGTTTGAAATTGTTCATTTGTGGTGTCGCGGCACGTCACGACACCACAAGAAAATGTGACAATATGGGTATCAGACAATTCAAATCAATAGAATCGCATTTGTGTTAAATTTTTGTTAAAACAACATTCATCAGGCAACGAAAATGTATTTTTGGGTGTCTATATTATATTATAGATTATAAATATTGCAACATGAGAGAATACATTTACAAAATACTAAAATACATAATGTTGCTGCTTGTTGCCATTCTATTGCAGATGGTGACGAAAGCCCAGTTGTCGGTTTCGATAACAGGTCGTTTCGAGGGGTGTGCGCCACAAATCCTCTCTTTCGGGTGCAATGTAAACGGAGCAACAGGCGAAGTTTCGTATTCATGGACATCGGGCAACGGAGACGTTTCGGTGCTTGCCGAACCTACATTTTCATATCTCACACCAGGACGATACACCATTTCTGTCACAGCATCAAGCGGCGGACAAACAGCCACCGACAGCCACGAAATAGTTATTTTCAACGGACCTACGGCATCATTCAACGACAGCACCATTGTAGGATGCGTATCAAGAGGATATTTGTTCCAAAGCAGCTCTACTGCTGGAGATGCCGAAATTACAAACTGGCTCTGGTATTTTGGTGACGGTGTTTCGGCACAAGGTCGGTACAGGGCACACACATACACATCGCCAGGCGTTTACACGGTTTCGCTCGAGGTTACCGATGCCAACGGATGCCGAGACGAATATCATTCGCAAATGCTAACGCTCTCCAAACGTCCAGAAGTATCAATAACAGCCAACAATGCACAATGGTGCGTGGCTCCGCACGAGGTAAATTTTTCATCGGAAATATCAACCGATGTCGGACTTGGCGGACCCTACACGGCAACTTGGGATTTTGGAGACGGCACAGAAAGCAACGAGGACAACCCATCCCATACCTACGAAAACACAGGTAGCTATAATGTTACACTCATAGTGGTTGATTCGTACGGTTGCACGTCGGTAGTACAAGAAAATAACATGGTTGTGATAGGAACACTGACACCTACCTGCACAGTGCCAACAGAAATGTGCCTCAATACACAATCCACCTTCCGTAGCAATATCGACGACGAATTAGCTTGCTATTGGGATTTTGGCGATGGAACTGCCCTGCAATGGGGTGCAGAAGCTAGCCATACGTATTCGCAAGTGGGAAACTATTCAGTGTCGTTCACTGCCGATCCCAACGGTCCATGCCGACAGACACAGGTTTTCAATGTCAATGTGGTGGACGTCCACGCATCGTTCCGCACCGAACCCGAGGACTTGTTTTCATGCACATACCCCTTCAATGTCAGGTTTATTAGCACTTCCACAGGTGAAAATCTTACATATACCTACAATTTCGATGATAATTACATTGGCTTTGATGAGATTTCCAACCACTCGTATTCGCAGAACGGCAGATTTACGCCAACACTTACGGTCACATCGCCAGGCGGTTGCATATCGAGATATACAGGACCAGAAATTGTTGTCAACCAACCCGATGCAGAACTTCATTCCACCACGGCTGGCGGATGCATACCAACAACCGTAGGTTTTTACAACGATCCAGAATATACAAGCAATTCGGCTGTCGTGGATTTCTTCTGGGATTTTGGAGATGGCACATCAGCCCACACAACCACATCAACTGTAGATCATGTATATTCCGAGTTCGGCACCTATTATCCAACGCTCACAATTACCGACACTTCTGGCTGCACAGCAACAAGCCAACTGCACGAACGACCACTAGCAAGCATAGTTACAGGGACTCTGGTTTCACCTGAACAATTTGGGGTAACTGATGCCTCGTTCAATTTTATTCCAGGCGATACGATTTGTCCATCAGACACGGCTTATCTTTACAACTCTATGTATGGTAATTCTACAGAGTACAACTATTTCTTTGTGATTAGCGCAGGAAGCATGTCATGGGATGTAAATTCTGATGATGAATATACTTCTTATTTATTCAAGGTTGATACAGGATGGAACAAGGTTGGCTTCACGATAGAGTACCGCAACTGCAAGTCGCCAGTAGAACCATGGGACAGCGTTTATGTGAACCCTCCCATCGTACATCTAGCTTCGCATTCCGACTGCGCTGCTCCTTTTGCATACTCGTTCAATCTGACCGAAAATCTTGGCGCAGAATACTGGGACTGGCTAATATGGAATAGTGAGAACAACTATATCTATATGAATCTCATTCATTCTACTGAGGATTCCATTTCTGTTGTATTTCCTGGCTACGGCAACTATCACTGCAAACTTACCGCCCACAAAGAAGGATCGGATTGCGAATTAGTGCGGGAAGTCGTCTGCGACATAAAACCACCTACTTTTAACTGGGAAATCTCAACCGACACTCTTTGCCTCGGAAACAGGCTTACCGCCGTGGTGCTTAACGCACCGGCCTTTGCCGAAGTCGCTTTCGACTGGGAAGGCAGAGGGATACCAACAGACCAGCTCGAGTGGATTCAAATAAACGGTATTACTGATTCGCGACACACATACGAGCAAGGCGGCAATTACGAGGTTGTGGCATACGCACGTCAACACGATGGATGTATTTCGGTATTTACCAAACAGTTGTATGTAGTTGACCCTCATTCGACTATATCACCAACAAATCTTGTCGTTGGTTGCAATCCTGCAACATTCGAGTTCCATAACATCACCAACACCGACGATCCCATTTATTCGGCAACATGGAATTTTGGCGACGGCTCGGGAAGCGCGTCTGGCGAAACCGTCACACATACCTTTGCTGAAGCTGGCATTTACGATATTTCGTTGAGCATTATAACATGGCATGGCTGTCAGTACTCAGCTACCTTCAACGAAAGGGTGAAAGTCCTTAATTTTCCATACGCTTCCGTTGATTACACGCGAGAGGTTTGCCTCGGTACTGTACAAACTTTTGTGTCCAGCGAGTCGGATAATTCCATCTGGCACGAATGGGACTTTGGCGACGGCTCAACAATTTCGGGAACAGGGAGTACGGTCACCCACTTGTACGGACAATCTGGAAACTACACTCTTAGACATATAGTTTCGGTGCGAGGCGAAAATGGCGCTGTATGTAGCGATACGGTTTCGTATGGAAGGGATTTATTTATTGAAAATATCGTGTCGGCAGACTTTACCATCGACAGTTCTGCATACAACTGCTATCCTGTAAGCCCCACAATACATTCAATAGTGGTTGTAGAACCAGAAAACATCTATCTAAATTACAACTGGGACATGGGCAACGGAGATGCTGTACACGTGGCAAATCCGCAGTACCTATATACCGCTCCTGGTAACTATACAATTGGACTTGAAGTTACAACACGCGGAGGTTGCAACGCATCAACTTCGCACAATGTGACGATTACCGGTCCGGAAGCGGATATTTCGCTGAGCGATACTATAGTTTGCGCTGGTGGCGAAGTGCATTTCTCGATGACCGATGCCGTTGATGTTGAAAGCTTTATGTGGGTTGTAGGCGGTGGATACAACTATTACACACCCGAAGTCACCCATCAGTACGGCTACGTTCCCGAATCGGGATATTTCCCCGTAACTCTTTCCATACGAAACGGCAACTGCATGATTGACTTGACCGAACAAGTTTATGTATATAGGATTAATAACGACTTTAGCCTTCGGGATTTTAAGGGCAACGAAATACTTGAAGGCTCCTGTTCTCCATTGGAAGGAAATCTGTCGTATTTGGGAACTGATGGCGTGGAACAGCGCTGGTATGTGAATGGAGTGGAACTGACAGAAAATTCGGTATCGTGGACAAATTCTTCTACGCTGATGGATTCGCTGAATGTGGTTTCGCTTGCAATTACCGATTCGCTTGGCTGCATCGACAGTATTTCGCATGAATACTTGGTCTACAGGAATCCAGAGGCACATACCATTGGCGACACCTTGATATGCAAAGGAGGTCAGGCACACATTTCTGCATTTGGCGGAAACTCCTACTACTGGCTTTCTCCTATAGACGACAGCACACAAAATCAAATTATTTCTCCAAACGAGGCAACCATCTACTATGTTTTTGCGTTTAGTGAGAAAGGATGTTCAAAATTGGATTCGGTCATGGTTGATGTGTTTCAAGATTTTGATGCAGGAGTTTATGAGCAGTCGCTGTCCATAAATATCGGCGATACTGCCTTTGCGCTGGTATTTTCCGACATGGAACCGCTCAACTGCTACATTTCGCCAGCAGAATACGCTTTTGCAGGAAATTGCGACACGTTATTGCTTTATCCGCTTGAAAATACCGATTTCACAATCATCCTGAAAGATACGCTCGGATGCTACGAAAAGACTATCGACATTTATGTCGATGTTGACATTAAGTACACACTCGATGTGCCTGGTGCGTTCACACCATTGAGCGAGGATGAAAACAGCGTAGTATATGTGCGAGGCCTTGGCATAAAGGAGTTGCGCCAGTTCCGCATTTTCAACCGCTGGGGCGAAGAGGTTTTCTTCACCGATGACCTGCATACCGGCTGGGACGGAACAATAGGCGGAAAGGTGCAAAATCAGGACACATATTCGTATTATGTCGAGGCAGAAATGTTTGATGGAAGTGTTAAGACAAAAAAGGGGAATGTGGTGTTGATTAAATAATTGTAGCCAGACGTTGCGTGCAACGTCTGGCAGAAATGTTGCAAACAACGACAAAAATTGTAGAAATGTTGAAATAAAAGTAGAAACGAAAGAATAGGAAAATGTATGTTAACAAAACGATTTGTAATGTTTATGATGTTTTTTTTCTACATAAAATTTATTGATTATCGTTTGTAACGAATTAACCTAAAAATTTGTAATATGAAAGCGAATATTAAATTATCAGTAATCATTCTCGGAATCGCGTTTGCCTTTTCATTCTCATCGTGCGAGCGCATTCAATTAAATGAAGACGAGAACGCAGACCTAAATCGCTCAAGGGCAATCTTGCAGGAATACGAAACCGATGGCGGAGATTTTGTGTTCTTGAAATCGTTGTTAGGCAGAACTAATCAGGAAGCCATTGATTATATAACGCAACATGGTTATGTGGAAAGCGAAACGCAGAACAAATACGAGGATGCAGAAACCGACAGCATTTCCAAAATTTTGACATTGTACCAAGAAGGTCAATATTTACAAAATGCAGCATTGACAGTTAAAAACAATGATTTTGATACGCTATTTGCAGTTTTCAAGAATTGGCTTCTTGATATGCGTAATTCCAGTTCGTATCTGCAGTTGAATAGAACAAGTTATGAATATAGTATTGGGTGGGGAAATGGTTATCAGAACTTCAATTCTCCAGAAGAACTTTTGGCGGCTTTAGAATCGCTCCCGCCTACATCCGATTTCATTAATGCATCGTTTGCCGCATATGACAACGAGGCTTATTGGTACAATTTATCTCTGATGGGCAGAATGAACGGCGTTTATCTGCAAATAATGAACGAGCGCATAAACAATCCGCTTCCCGAAGTGCCAACCGTAAATCTCACCGAGGAGTATTTGGGCAAGGACATACTCATAGCCAAAGTTGACTATATGACTTTTGAATACGGTGGATTCTACTCGATGAATGTTACAAACAAGCAGAACGAAGGAAACGAGATTCCTTTCCTTGCAGACTATATGTCTCCTGGTGATTTTGGCTACATAAAATTATACTATCGCGACCAATCGAATTTATTAATGGACGGTTCAATAATTTGGGCTGGCTGTGGTGAATTGAATTTTCCCGAAACTTTTGTCAAGGGTAATTCGTCGAACACATATGTTCCTGAATATACAATGAAACGCGGTCTGTCATTCCCGAGCGACAGAATTTCGTACATAGATGCTGATGGAAATTATGTGCAAGATGTTGACGAGTCGGATAATGATTTGGGATATATCTGGCATACACTTTCGGCACAAGAGGAGTTTATGTCGTATTATGAACAGACATCGAAAAAGGTCGCTGTATATCTGTATACACCAAGCGTAGGAATGGGCAACCCATACGATGCTTATTATATGGTATTTGTGGAGAGGTAAAAATTATAATATGAAAGTGAACCTTAAATTATCAGTAATCCTTCTTGGAATCGCGTTTGCCTTTTCATTGTTATTGATTTATAATTATATGTGTATGGGATAATTAATTTCCTCGAAAACAAACCTATATCTCAAATTATGCCTGTCGAAAAATTCCAAAACAAATATCGCATTGGGACAAAACGCGCATCGTGGCACGATTACAACGATGGCGAATATTTCATTACGATATGTACAAAGGACAGGAAACATTATTTCGGGGAAATCGTTGACGGGGAAATGCAATTGTCGGCGGTAGGGAAATATGCGGATGAATGTGTACAAAAAATTTCGGAACACAACCCATACGCGCAAATTCCCGAATATGTTATTATGCCCGACCATATCCATTTGATTGTAATAATTTCCGGTGACGATTGTAGAATCGCACCATGGTGCGATTCTACAGAAAACAAAACCATGCAAAAAATGGCCAACGACAAGGGTCGTTTATCAATTGCAATGGGCGGTTTCAAACAATCCGTCACACGATTTGCCCGTCAAAACAACATTCCATTCCAATGGCAATCCCGTTTCTACGACCACATCATCCGCGACCAAAACGAAATGAACCAGATTGCAGAATACATCGAAAACAATGTTGCGCAATGGGAATCCGACAATTCTAATCAAAGAACCATAATTATTTGACGCAAAAGAATTAAAATTATGTTTAGGAAAGTCTGCATATTGACAATATTGTTACTGCTTTCGGCATTCGCCGCAAATGCGCAGCTTTCCGTAACCATTATAGGCGATTCGTTCAGCGGATGCTCGCCACAAAACCTTACTTTCGGGTGCAATGTCACGGGAGCAGGTCCCAATGTTGCCTACTCGTGGTCGTCGGGCAACGGCGATGTTTCGCAACTTGCAACACCAACATTCTCCTACCTCGAAGGCGGTACATATACCATATCGGTAACCATCACCAGCAGCGGACACACAGCCACCGCCAGTCGCGAAGTCGTTATTTTCCAGTCGCCTGAGGCGCGCTTCAACGAAACGACAGTCTCTGGCTGTACGCCCTTCGACTATTCGCTCAGCGACATGTCGATACAGGGCGATGCACCAATTACAAGCTGGCTGTGGTATTGGGGCGACGGACAGACATCAACGGGACAAAATGTTTCTCACACATACCAGAATTCCGGACTTTTGACGGTTTCGCTACGCGTTACCGATGGTAACGGCTGCATAGGCGAGCATTATGCGCAGTCTGTAAATGTATCGTCGCCTCCATCTCTATCAGTTACAGCAGAAATAGACCAGTGGTGTGAACCACCTTTGCAGGTGCCTTTCAGAACAGATGTCACAACTGCTCCAAATGTTTCGACAGCATATACTCTCACATGGGATTTTGGCGATGGACAGACCGGCACTGGCGACAACCTGACACATACTTACAATTCTCACGGCCATTTCGACGTTAGCGTGACTGCAACCGACAGCTACGGCTGCTACACCACGCAGGTTTATCCCGACATGATTTCAATCGCAGCATTAGTGCCACGTTTCGATGTACCTTCGCTTGCGTGCAGAAAGGTTTCCACAGCATTCCGTAGCCTTATGTCGCGGTCAACCAACTGCTCATGGAATTTTGGTGACGGCACTCCTGTTTCATACGACTACATTGCATATCATGCTTATATGAGCGAAGGCACTTACACAGGAACTTTTACTGCCGACCCGGGTGGTCCCTGCGAACGGTCGGAAACATTTACGGTAACTGTGCAATATGTAGAGGCTTCGTTTGTGGTTGACGAGACATTCTCGTGCGACTATCCATTCACGGCACATTTTACAAACACTTCAGCAGGCGATGACATTTCGTACCGGTACGATTTTGGAAATGGAGTTCTAAGTTCTGACGAAAATCCAGATGTAACATACTATCGAAATGGCGTTTACGAAACATCTATGACTGCCTATACTAGCGCTGGATGTTTCGACGAATTCGATGGGCCGACTATAATCGTAAATCATCCTGAAGCTTATCTGGAATCAAATTCGTGTGGCGACTGCATTCCGAAAAACATTCAGTTTGATCATCATGTTGTATATACAGAAAATAGCGAAATCGTTGACTACTTCTGGGACTTTGGCGACGGAACAACACTTCATACCACCTACAGACCAGTAAACCATACTTATACCGTACCTGGAGCCTACATTCCCACTCTTACGATAACCGACCGCAACGGCTGCACCGACACTCGCAGATTGCACGAATTTGACTCTAACAGATGCGACACTATAGAAGTAGGCATACAGATTCCTCCAGAGGATTTCTGGCCGACAGACACAAACCACATCCGTATAAACGGCGATACAGTATGCCCACAGGATTTATATCTTTTATACAACTCTATGTATGAAAGTTCCGACAGCATCGACTTCACAATTCTGGTAGATGGAGCACATGGACCAGCCAACAACATGTACAACGGATTTATGTTTGATGTTCATACAGGCTGGAACAATGTCGGCATAATGACAGAATATCTGAATTGTGAATCCGATTCTTACTATCAGGACAGAGTTTTTGTTTTGCCTCCAATTTTGCATATCTCCTATCAAACCCCGCCATGTACAACCCCATTCGACTACACATTCTATATTTTCGACAATCAAGGAGCACAATACTGGGACTGGTCCATTACCGGCGGAGCATACAGCAGTGGCGATGCCCAAGTGTACTACGAACCGCATTCCACAGCGTCAACCATTCATGTCACTCTCCCAGGATATGGCATGTACGAATGCAATATAATTGGATATAATGATAATTCAGGATGTACATTTACAGATCATTTTATTTTTGAAATACCTATGAGGGATTTTATCTGGCACATGGATCCCGATACTGTCTGCATGGGGAAACTCTCATCGGTTGAAGTCGACCGTGGCGGAGATGAATGGATTGCCTACAACTGGGGAATTAACGATGTGCCCGTAGAAGACCTCGAATGGTTTGAATTTTCATCTAACATATCGCACCCGCATAGGTTCGATGAACCAGGCGACTACACAGTAACCGTATATCTAAAAGGAGACGACGATTGCATATCTATTTATACCAAACCGATATATGTTGTCGACCCATCTTCGACCATAATGCCTCCATCACAGAATGTGTGCGCACCAACTACGGTTGAATTCGAATGCGTACTTACAAATACCGACGACCCGATTAGAGATGTGCAGTGGAATTTTGGCAATAACGAAACCGCTTATGGTAATCCAATTACACGCGAATACAATGATACTGGCTACTATTCGATACATTACATGGTAACCACAAGACATGGCTGCACCGACCAACAATCGTTTGATGACTATCTGCACGCAATATCAAACCCGGAACTTTCGGTCGAATTTGACGACAGCATCTGCAATACCGACTTGGTTATATTTACATCGAATGTTGAAAATCCAGATTTTAGCTACACATGGGACTTCGGCGACGGCGAGATATGGGACAACAGCGGACCAGTGGTTACTCATCGCTATTCGGCTCCTGGCAGGTATTCTGTTTCGCTTAATATAAGTGGTGGTGTCGGCTGTACCGATGCTGTTGATTACCAGAATGGCGTATATGTAGAAAGTCTTAACACAAGTCTTTCGCCAGAATACCAAAATTTCAATTGCTACCCTGCAGAACCAGTTTTTGCCGTTTCAGCAACAGCTTTGCCCGATGGCACAGAGCCGTCGTTCCACTGGACCATGGGAAACGGCGACAACCTGTATGTAGAAAATCCCGAATACCTTTACAATGTTCCAGGTTACTACACAGTTTCATTTGAAGTAACAACTCCTGCAGGTTGTCGCGTGGTGAAAAATGCAAATGTAGCAATAAGCGGACCTATAGCCGAAATATACATCAGCGATACTGCCATCTGTGCTGGCGATGATGTAACTTTCAGAATGCTGAACGCACAGAATGTGCAGTCGTACCAATGGGTTGTTGGTGGCGGATACAACTACACCACGCCAACGGTTACGCATACTTACGACTATGTTCCGCAGTCGGGATATTTCCCTGTGGTTCTTAGCCTTACGAGTGGCGAATGCAATGTCGACATAACCGAAATGATATATGTTTACGAAGTTGATGCTCGTTTCGGACTATTTGCCGACAGCGTAGAAATAACATCTGGCTTGTGCGCACCGTTGTCTGCCACATTGATAAACCAGTCATCCGAAGATGCTCAGCTGAGATGGTACCAGAATGGTCGCAGGCTTAGCGAAACTGATGAAGAAGTCCCTGTTTACTGGACAAATACATCATACAACGATTCCTCATTTATTGTTTCGCTTGCCGTAACCAACGAGCACAACTGCTACGACAGCGTATCGCACGAATACGAGCTTTTCCCAAACCCACATCCGCTTACAAGCAACGACACCATATTATGCTTGGGAGACGAAACCGACATTATGGTTGTAGGCGGAGTTACATATTACTGGGAGGCGCCTATCAACAACAGCAATCCACGCCAAAGGGTTTCTCCAACCGAAAACACGACATATTATGTCGATGTTTATACAGAACATTTATGTTCGGCAACCGATTCGGTTCATATAGATGTGATTGCGCCAGTTGAAGCGGAAATTGATCCAGATTACGCATCAATAAATATCGGTGATACCATTGTTGCAGTAATTCTTTCCGAAACCGACCTGAACTGCCGTTGGTTACCACTTGACAGCGTAATTTCAATCGGTTGCGACACCCTGTTCTTTTTCCCGGACAGGAGCACAAACTATATTGTTTGGCTCAGCGATTCGCTTGGTTGCTACGAAAACAGGTTCGACATACACATAGATGTCGACATGAAGTTTTCGCTCGATGTGCCAGGCGCTTTCACTCCGCTCAGCGAAAGTGACGGCAACAACATTGTATATGTGCGTGGACTTGGCATAAAGCGGCTTCTGCAGTTCCGCATTTTCAACCGCTGGGGCGAGGAAGTTTTCTTCTCCGACGACCTTAACAAAGGCTGGGATGGCAGACTAAAAGGCAAGGTGCAGAACATCGACACATATTCCTACTATGTAGAAGCCGAAATGTACGATGGAAGCATTAGGACAAAGAAGGGTAATCTGATGCTGATAAAATGATTTTATCTGCAAAAAGGACAATATTAATGTTTGTTCATTTCGTACAATTTCATGTACTTTAGGAATGTTGTAGCGGCATTTATCGCTGAAATCAGCATTCCGCGATAACCATAAAATATGCCTTTGCGGAAAAAATAGTCCCTGTTGAATGTATGCAACGACTTGAAAATCGCTGCGGCAACGCTTGTTTTCTTGCCTGCCTTAAACTTTTCCTGCGCGGCAAGCGAGGAATAGCTTTCCATCTTTGCAATCAGCGAACTTATGTTGTCGGAGGTATAATGCTTTATTGCATCCTTGATGTAAACCTTTTTGGTGTCGGACAAAATTTCGATGCCCTCATGAACCATATTTTCGTTGAAACGGGTATATTTCCGATTGAAAATGCGCCATACATAGTCGGGATACCATCCGCAACATTTCATACAGCGTCCGTTGTAGTAGTTGAGCCGCGACAAAGCAACAACGGTATTGTCGCTAAACTGCATGGAATTTATCTTGTCAACAACATCGGGCATAAGCACCTCATCGGAATCGATGCTCAATACCCAGTCGTTGGTAGCATGGCTCACAGCAATGTTTTTCATTTTGCCAAAACCATAGAAATTAGGTTCGCTGTAAATCTTTACATTTTGAAATCCGCCAGCAATTTTAACGGTTCGGTCGGTGCTACCGTTATCGAGCAGGACAACTTCGCCAAACGCACGAAGCGACTCAAGACATTCTGCAATTGTCTTCTCTGCATTCTTTACGAGTATTACGGCACTTATGTTGGCGGTGTTCTGCATTAAAATACAATTTATAAAGTTTCAAGTTCAAAGTTTAACAGTTCAAAGTTCAAAAGTTTAAGGTTCAAAAGTTTAAAAGTCTCTAGGTTTCTACGCTTCGCTGTTTGAATGCCTGCGGCGTTTCAAAGTTTCAAGTTTCTAGTTTCTGGTTCAAGGTTCAACAGAATCGAAAATCGTAATTCATAAATCATAAATACTTTTGCATCTTGTCAGCAACATAGAAACTTAGAAACCATGAAACATAGAAACATAAAAAACTATAATCACGCGTTTCTGAACTTTATTGCTGCAGTCTTGTCGAGCTTGCTTTCGGCGTACTCTTTTGTCACAGTAAATGTCTTCTTGTTTTCTGATGGCATTTCGAACATGGCCTCTAGCATTATCGACTCGCATATCGAACGCAATCCGCGAGCACCAAGCTTGAACGATATTGCCTGATCGACAATATAATTCAAAGCATCTTCCTCGAACTTAATGTCGATTCCATCAATCTTGAACAATTTAATATATTGGTTCACAATGGAATTCTTAGGTTCGGTAAGGATTTGCCTCAATGCTTCGCGGTCGAGCGGATTCAGGTAGGCAAGCACTGGCAGACGACCGACAATTTCGGGGATGAGACCGAACTTGCGGATGTCCTCGGGAATGACATACTGCAACATGTTCTTGCTGTCAATCTTCTCGATGTTCTTCTGCGTTCCATAACCAACAACCTGAGTGTTCATACGGCGGGCGATGATTTTGTCAAGGCCCTCGAATGCACCACCGCATATAAACAGAATGTTCTTTGTATCAACTGCAATCATCTTCTGCTCGGGATGCTTGCGTCCGCCCTGCGGAGGAACATTCACAATCGAGCCTTCGAGGAGCTTCAGCAGACCCTGCTGTACGCCTTCACCCGACACATCGCGGGTAATGCTCGGATTGTCGCCCTTGCGTGCAATCTTGTCAATCTCATCAATGAAGACAATGCCCTGTTCCGCCGATGCCACATCGTAATCTGCCGCCTGCAGAAGTCGGGTAAGAAGACTTTCGATGTCCTCGCCCACATAACCTGCTTCGGTGAGAACAGTAGCATCAACGATAGCGAAAGGAACATTAAGCATCTTGGCGATAGTCTTAGCCAGCAAAGTTTTACCTGTACCTGTCTCGCCGACCATTATTATGTTTGACTTTTCAATGTCAACATCGTTTTTCTCCTGACATATACGCTTATAGTGGTTGTAGACAGCCACTGACAGCACCTTCTTTGCAAAGTCCTGACCTATTACATAGTCATCGAGGAAAGCCTTTATCTCTTTGGGCTTCTTGAGTTTAATACCCTTTGCCGGCTTTTCTTTCTTGAACTGCTCCTCCTCTTTCAATATTTCGTATCCGCGCCTAATGCAGTCATCGCAAACATTTCCGTTGACACCCTGAAACAGGATTCCAACATCCTTGCGCGGGCGACCGCATAGCGAACATCTATCGTTTTTGTCCATGAGATGGTTCGAAAATTTGATGATTTGATAATTTGATAATCTGTAGCGACGTGCCATGGCGCGTCGCTACAAAATTATCCATTATTCATTGTCAATTGTCCATTATTTAATATTCAATCTCTCTATACAGAATTTCATCAATCATTCCATATTCCTTTGCTTCCTCGGCAATCATCCAGTGGTCGCGGTCGGAGTCGAGGCGAACCTTTTCGATGTCCTGATGCGAGTGATTTGCAATGATTTCGTACAATTCCTCGCGAAGCTTCAAGATTTCTTTTGCAGTGATTTCAATGTCAGATGCCTGACCTTCGGCGCCGCCCATAGGCTGGTGAATCATCACGCGCGAATGCTTCAAAGCCGAGCGCTTTCCGTGTGCGCCAGCGCAAAGAAGCACAGCCGCCATGGATGCTGCCATGCCCGTGCAAATAGTAGCGACATCGGAACGAATGTACTGCATGGTGTCGTAAATGCCAAGTCCAGCATATACCGATCCGCCCGGCGAGTTGAAATATATCTGTATGTCCTTGTTAGGATCGCTACTTTCGAGGAAAAGCAACTGTGCCTGGATTATGTTTGCAACATCATCGTTGATTGGTGTCCCGAGGAAGATAATCCTGTCCATCATCAAGCGAGAGAACACATCCATCTGTGCAACATTGAGAGTGCGCTCCTCTATAATAGTTGGATTAATGTATCCATTGTAAATACTTGTGTACTGGTCGAAAACAAGACCGTTTACGCCTCTATGCTTTACGGCGTATTTGCGAAAATCGTTATTAAAGTTCATTTGTCATTTTTTTAGAGGTGCAAATATACGATTTTTATTTGAACCTTGACAGAGCTTTTCGAAAATCATTCTGCAATTTGATTTTGAATAAAATGTTGTATATTTGCCAGTGAAAATGCTTAATAAACATAATGGAACGGCTAAGCAGAGATAAGGTATTGGACATGATTCGCACTACGGTTCGTGAGAAAGAACCTGATGCGCAAATAATTCTTTACGGATCTCGTGCTCGTGGCGACAATCGCGAGGATTCCGATTGGGATATAATTGTCCTGCTAAACAAGCCTCCTATGCCTCACATGGAAAGATATGAAATTGCATGCGACTTATGGGACAAAGGTTTCGACATCGGGGAAGAGATAAATACGCGTGTTTACACCATTGACCAATGGAATTCTGCTCCTCCATCATTATTCAAGCACAATGTAAAAGAAGAAGGAATACAATTATGAGTCTATCACAGGAAGAACGCAATGCAATAGTTGCATATCGAACAGAAAAAGCTCGTATGGCATTGGATGAAATAAAGAAGGTAATGCCATTGGAAGTATGGAGCATAATAGCAAACAGAATGTACTATGCACTATTTTATGCAGTTTCGGCATTACTAACAAAAGATTCACATCCAGTAAACACACATAAGGGAGCCCTTTCATTGGTCAATCAATATTATGTAAAGGCTGATATTCTTACTAAAGAAGACGGACATTTGTTTGGTCAGGTCTTTGCTTTTAGGCAAGGTAGCGATTATGATGACTTTATTGATGCTACTAAAGAAGATGTCGAACGACTATTTCCAAAGGTAGAGGTTCTTGTCGAGAAAATAATTGCACTGACAAACGAGGATAACTCAAAATAGCAGTATTTTTTAGATCAACGCTATTTTTGCACGACTAAATTTCTCAGAAATGATTTCATTTGAAAGCGACTACATAGCAGGTGCTCATCAAAAAATACTTGAGCGACTGTCAGAAACAAACATGGAAGCACTCATCGGATATGGTGAGGACAAGTATTGCCGGATGGCTGAAGAAAAAATCAAAAAGGCATGCAACCGCCCCGATGCAAAAGTACATTTCCTCGTTGGTGGTACGCAAACCAACCAAGTTGTCATTAGTTCGATGCTTGCCGACTACGAGGGCGTAATAGCCGCCACAACGGGACACATCAGCGTACACGAGGGAGGGGCAATAGAATTTACAGGTCATAAGGTACTCACTCTTCAAGCTATTGATGGGAAACTGAATGCTCAGGACATTGACGAATATGTCACCACTTTCTACAACGATGGCAACCACGAGCATATAGTTTTCCCAGGAATGGTGTATATCTCCCACCCTACCGAATACGGCACACTTTACAGCAAAAGTGAACTGACAGCAATTTCCAATATTTGCAAAAAGCACAACATTCCATTGTTTATGGATGGAGCTCGCCTCGGATACGGGCTTGCAAGCCGACAAACCGATGTTACTTTGCCCGACATTGCCGAACTATGCGATGTTTTCTACATAGGCGGTACAAAAGTCGGTGCGCTTTGTGGCGAAGCCGTTGTCTTCACTCACAACAATGCTCCCAAGCATTTCATTACCAAGATGAAACAACGTGGCGCATTGCTTGCAAAAGGTCGTCTGCTCGGCATTCAGTTCGATACGCTTTTCACCAACAATCTCTATATGGAAATCAGCCGTCATGCAATCGAAATGGCCGAAAAACTAAAATCATTGCTGAAAGAAAAAGGTTACCGCTTCTATCTGGAATCGCCAACAAACCAGCAATTTATAATTCTCAACAACGAACAGATGAGCAAACTGGCACAAAATGTATGCTTCAGTTTCTGGGAGAAATACGACGACAACCACACTATTGTTCGCTTTGCCACAAGCTGGTCAACTACCGATGACGATTTGAAAGAATTGGAAAAGGTACTGTAAAAACTATTGGCGCTAAATGTAAGTTCGCTTGTGCGAAACATTAGCAGATTACGGACAGCAGTCTTCACAACGCTCCCCATTTCGTATCGCGTGTTACGACTAGCTTCCGAAATGACTACTTTTTCACCGCCCTATTCAATATCTCCAGCAAGACTTATGCATGAAAGATATTTCTTTTAGCATGCAAATGTTAATGTTATTTCATCCGCGAATAGCAGTCCTTGAAATCCTTGAACCGCTCCATCCAGTGGCGTTCGCGTTCGCGTGTGAACTCGTCGCGCTCGATGGTGGAGTAGTCGTCGAACTGATGCAGAATCTGGAAATTGCCGTCGTCGTGATGCTGTGCGGCAGTGAGTTCGGCAAGCGGTGAATCGGGTTGCTGACCGATGTGATGTAGTTCGTACGGGTCGCCATTCTCGTCGTGAGGTGGGTAGCCTTCGCCCATAAGGTCGGCATTGCACCAGTCCCAGTATTCGGGATGCTTGCGTCCGTACCAGTTGCGGCAGTTGAATGCCTCGCCGACGATTGTCGGATTAAGCATGGC
>JAEEGF010382621.1_pt1 | contig 27277 bp, 19 predicted proteins | sample 9134171 | NCBI WGS metagenome assembly JAEEGF01 (sample SAMN16246542, study PRJNA631951) | gut metagenome | biome: gut microbiome; feature: rumen; material: AP-attached | host: Bos | place: Iran: Karaj | collected 2018-10 | reverse complement strand
ATATCTTATTCTTCTTTCTAAACAACCGCCTAACTCTATTAATTCCCAATACAATGCCTGTGCCCGACAGGGTAGCACCACCAAGCATCAATACCCAAATTAGTGTCTTACGCAAAACAGGGTGACTATTCAAGAAGCCAATGCGCATACGATGCAAAGCAGTATAAGCCCAGTAGTTTAAACGTGAGGAACGATCCACATAACGCACACTTCCATCCCGTGGATTCATATAGAACACACTTTTATCTACATCATCTGCTGAAATCTTCCACACGGGCAACAGCATGTCGTTCTCAATCACACTACGCGCACGATAGTAAGTCTCAAAATGGTCAAGCTCCTCCACTTTCAAGTCAATCTGACGATTCATCGTACTACCGTCTTGTTGGTAAAAAGCCTTCACATAACCCAAGAACTCATCTCGAGAGATATTCAGTGGCTTCAACTCACAGTCCTGTGCATCCACATAATAAACATCATCAGGCGTGGTGACCACATAGTAAGGATGCTCACGCAGGTGTCTCCACTGTAGCAACTGAGCTTCAGGATATGCTTCCACAACCTTGCGATAATCCAACAAATAATCAAATGGTTGAGGTGCAGCTGCCTGCATATAACGTGACGGACTTCCTTGCAGATGCGAGTGTGTAATCCAATCGGGTAAAGGCATCATCGACATCATGCCACTGAACACAAAGGTCAGGGCGAAAATACCGAACGCCAAGCCCAACACATGATGCCAGCGATGCCACTTCTTCTTATAGGATGTCACCCCAGAAGTGTGGTTCTTCCTGTGCTGTTTCCAACGTATTATGCCTAGCCATAAACCCAAGATAACCATAATGCAGCCTGCACCAGATAAATAGATCACCACATCGCTCCACAACTCCACATCCTGACGCAACTGGTAAAAGTATATCCAATGAGGGATGGCACCCAACCAAGCCCAAAAGCGTTCACTGAGGGTGGTATATTGCAACACACGTCCCGTCACAGACCCCACATACAACTGATGGTGCTCTGCATCGTCGAAGTGATAACGATAGAAAGGCAACTCCGCCTTCATAGAGCCAAAGGGCGTCCATTGGTCTAACTGATATAAGGTATCCACCCGAGAGATGGAAGCCTTGTTCCATGTCTTCACCACCTTATCTATATAATCATACTCCTTGATACTATGCAAAGTCTGTCTTTCATCAGCAGACAAGATATAAAGAGAATCACTTGCCTGCCATTTGAAGTAGGTTTGTCCTAAGTAGCGCTCCACTTGCAACGAACGGGCAGGCTTATTACCCACTCTCGTCTGGAGAACCTCAATGGATGGCAGACTCTCATACGATTCACCTATCGCCTCTAAATGCTCCACGCGATCGTTATCATACACACGGGGAAAACGCTGATACAACATCACGATGCCTGACAGGAACCACATCAGGAAAAACACGCACAACACCCAGCCCATCACCCGATGGGCATTCATCACCCAATTCGTCAATCTGATTTTCATAGTCAAAATATTAAGCAACTGCAAATATATGTCTTTTTAATCATTTTGTCCAAAAAGGTGGCGGCAATATCTGTCGCAGACTATGCCGCCCAAATAATAACACATGAGTAATAACACATGGTGCACAATGGTAGAAAAGAAAAAATCATTTACAATAATCCGTGACTTCCCAATACTATCAACATCAGGTAACCCAGTACCAGACCGATAATACCCATGATCAATCCTGCTTTCATCATATCTTTCTGACTGATAAAGCCAGTTGAATGTGCCATTGCATTGGGAGGTGTACTGATGGGCAGAAGCATCGCCATTGACGAGCTGAGGGCAATACCAATGAGCAAGGTGGAGATACCACCCAGATGATCCAACTGTTCGCCCATGCTAGTACCCACGATTGCCAGTATCGGTACCAGCAAGGTAGCCGTAGCCGTATTGCTGATGAAGTTAGACAAGATGTAGCACAACACGCCAGAACCAATGATGATAGCCAATGCGGGCCAGGTATGAAATGGAATGGACTCAATCAGGTGCATCGCTAAGCCTGACTCCTCGAGAGCCACGCCCAAAGCAAAGCCACCAGCCACCATCCATAATACGCTCCAGTTGAGCTCTTCCAGGTCACGCTTGCCAATAATACCCGTGAGGGCAAACACGCCCACAGGAATCATAGCCACCGCATTAGCATTTACACCCGTATATTTATCGAGTACCCACAAGCTCACTGTCACGCAAAAGGTGATATAAACCACCCAGTCTCGCCAGCTCTGCTTGTGCTCGTGCTCAATGTTCAGCACAATCTTCTTCTGCTTGAAAGGGAAGATATTGAGCAATAACACCCAGGCGATCAGCAATATCACAATGACGAAGGGGAACATCACCATCATCCACTCACCAAAGCCGATGTTCAGATTCAGTCCGTCAGGATTGTTCAGATAACGCAAGGCGATAGCATTGGGAGGCGTACCGATGGGAGTACCGATACCACCCAGGTTAGCAGCAATAGGAATAGCCATCGCCAATGCAATCTTACCCTTGCCATCTGCAGGCAATGCTTTCATCACCGGGGTAAGGAAAGTAAGCATCATAGCTGCGGTGGCAGTGTTGCTAATGAACATCGAAAACCAAGCCGTAAGCAGGATGAAGCCCAGCAGCACAAAACGGCTCTGTGTGCCGAAAGGTTTGAGCATCACCTTCGCCAACGTGGCATCCAGTCCACTCTTTGAGGTAGCAATGGCCATAATGAAACCACCGATAAAAAGCATGATGATAGGGTCGGAGAAGCTGTTGAGAATGGATTTGTAGTGAATCATACTTCCCAAATCCTGAGATTCGCTGGCGTTTTTCATAAACCAGAATGCGCTATCACTGCAAGTCAACAACAACAATACCACCACACCCATCGAGGTAGTCCAAGCAGGCACAGGTTCCAAGAGCCACATCAGTGTGGCAAATGCAAATATCACGATGACTCGCTGCTCTACCAAGGTGAGGTTTGGAATGCCAAACACCTCCGCAGGCAAAAACAACAAAGCAAAACACACTGCTGTGACAATCAGCAGCTTGATTGCTTCTACAGAGAGGCGATATTTCAGACTCTTGCGCTCTCTACGTTCCCGCTTCCATGCTTGATACTGTTCAAACATGCTGAAGCCATGAAAGTTTTTAAACATAAAAACAGTACATGTAAAGAAAAACAATATTTTCGTACTGTACACCTAACCCGCGAGGCGAACAGCCTTTAATGAATGGCAGGTCTTCTGACTGACTCACTCCCTGACGCCTTCCCGACCTCTCATCGCTGACAAGTCAGTGGCAATTAGCTAATGCCAAGGAGCTTTAATGAGCTTCACAGCAGCGGGACTGTCCAGGACTTTCACCTGATTCCCTTTTAATCCGAAGCAGCGACGCGCCACTACGGAACCAATTCTGGGGGCAAAGGTAGTGCAAACCGAAAACAAAAACAAATAAATCCATTAATTTGTTGGGAACTTTATACATTTTGTGCCTAAATGTATAAAGTTCCCAATATTTATGCTATTAGTGATGTAGTAAAACCAGAGAATCATGGTCTCTACTGTTACAATCTTTGGCAGATGCTCATCTCTAAGTCGTCAGTTGCCGCAAAGTATGGCATTTAGTACCGTCTAACATCAGTTTGTTTCCTCTTAACCTACTATGTACTATTCGCATACCAGAGGACGGATAGCCGTAATGGTGGCGTAAGTCGGTTTCTTGCGATGCAGCTCTGTTTGGATGAATTTAGTATCAGCAAGCATCATTTGTAGTTCTTCTGGCGTATAGGCAGTCATACCTTCCACAACATTCGTCCAGATGGAATCTTTTTCAAGCACTTCAACCATGATGACAAAGCGTCCTCCTGGTTTCAACACACGACGCACTTCTTGCAAACAATGGGGCAAATTGGGCCAAAAATAAACCGTTTCAACAGCAGTTACCACATCGAACATCTCGTCATCATAAGGTAATTTCTCGGCAGAACCTTGAGTGATGAACACCTGTTTGTCAAGCACATCTTCATTTATCTTCTTGGCTTTTGCCACGCTTTCCTCTGATATGTCAATGCCATATACCTTTGCATCTTGGCTGCGTTTCAATAGTCGCCGCAAAGTAGCACCGCCACCACAACCTATGTCAAGCATGGTCATCTGGTCATGGAAACTAACGAGACCCAGTCCCCAATTCGTCAACGGTGCATGGCCAAAGTTCATGAACCGTAGCATGATACGTCCCATTCGGCCTTTGGGATGGGCGCAGTTGGTGAAAAATGATTTAAAAATATTTTTTGCCATAGAAATATGTTATTGATTTTGACTACAAAGTTATAGTGAAAAGACATAGTATACAATACCTAAAAATAGTTGTTTTGAGTTTTCCTACATGTAAAAACTACTATCACATAAAATGCTCCTATTTCAAACGATAGCACTGCTGCGAAAAGGTAGCCTCCCTCCCAGTATAATTCTGCAAAACATGACTATAAAGTGTTTTTTATTTTGATACTACCCCACTGCCAATTGGTGATTAATCTCCGAAAGAACAAGATTAGTGGTAATGATGGTTTTGGCAAGTATTACTCGTAAGTGGATCGTCAAGCAACAAGGAGCCTGCGTGGATTTGCTCAGCACATGGTAAATCTTTGCTCCCGCTGGAAACGTGGAGACCTAGAGAGCATACTGTATCAAATTATTGAATGTCCGCCCAAATTGGTGGCACAAAGTTTTACGGTGCAGTTGAATAACTTAGGTACCTTCTATTCTACGGCATAGACCGTGAAGGGTGCCGGTGTGGCAAGCATCGCCAAGATGTTTTGCAAGCAAGATGCCGTTTATGACAAGACTAACGACATGGATGTTGATATCAAGTAAGGAGCAAAACCAATAACTAAAAAAACAAAAAAAAGTTTCTGTTTTTTGTCAGCATACAGCCCATTACGAAAAGTTTTGCTATCTTTGCGCGCGAAATAACAAATAGGCTATATGAAATACAAATGGATAGTGCTGACATTGCTTACATCAGCACTTTGGGGGTGTAACTCGCACCAAAAAACAGATGAAGGTGCATCAAAGCCTGACTTCGTATCAACAGAATATGGCGTTACTGTAGAAACAGGTTCACAACTCGAGAAAAAACTTACATTGCGTGTCATTGAGCCACAAACGCTAGACGCGCAGTTTAAAACTACAGCCTCGGTAGGTGCCAAGTCAGGGAGCATTGCCGAAATTGGTCTTCCTTTCGGTGGGCGAGTGATTCGTTCGTTTGTGCGACTGGGTGATCAGGTACACCGTGGTCAAGTTCTCTTTGAAGTAAATTCTTCTGATTATATGGAGACCGTGAAAGACTACTTAGAGAGCCGTAGTGCCAGCAATTTGGCTACAGCCAACCAAAAACGTAAAGAAGCCCTGTACCAAAGAGGAATGCTTTCAGACCGAGAATGGGAGGAGATATGTGTTGAGACGCGCAATGCGGAGAATGCTTTTGAAATAGCGCAACGCAGTTTGGCACAGTTCAATGTGGATCCTACTAACGTGCATGCAGGCGAGCCGTTGCGCGTAGTCTCCCCTATTGCCGGACGTGTTGTTCGCAATGAACTAGTGATAGGTGGATATCTTAACGAAGAAGACGAGGCCCCCATGACTGTAGCCGACCTCTCCACCATATGGGTCACCGCAAATGTGAAGACGTCACAGATTTCAGGGCTGGCACTTGGTCAAATGGTGAAGGTGGAGTTTGAAGCAGGACGTCAAATGGAAGGGAAGATTTTTTATCTGGGTGAATTGCTAGATGAGAAGACGCAAACCCTGCCCGTGGTAATCGAATGTGTCAATACAGAGCGCTCACTTAAACCTGGCATGTTTGTGTCAGCTATCTTTGAGCGCCATGCAATATCCGCATTAATAGTTCCTTCATCAGCCATCTTCCAGGGGGAAGGAAATAAATACGTGTATGTACAGGACTCACCAGGTCATTTCAACAGGGTTCAGGTAATTGCTGAGAACATTGAGAAGGGACAGAGCCGCATCTTATCAGGTCTCTCAGGCGGAGAAACCATTATAGTTGATGGTGGTATTTATTTAAACGAGTAAAAACATGGAACGCCTCATTAAATATGTTCTCAAACGCAGAGGGCTGATTGCCGTTGTCTTTCTGGTAGTGTCGCTCTTTGGAATCTATTCCTGGACAAGACTTTCCATTGATGCTTACCCTGACATTGCCGATGTGACCGTTCAGGTGGTGACTCAGGTACCCGGACTAGCGGCTGAAGAAGTGGAGCAGCAGATATCCATTCCGCTGGAAAGAGCACTTTACGGACTGCCTTCTCTTAATATCATGCGAAGCAAGAACGCTTTCGGCTTGTCAATTATCGTGCTTGTGTTTCAAGATGGGACGGAAGACTATTGGGCAAGACAACGTGTTCGTGAGTGCATAGAAGGTGTTGACTTGCCATACGGTGCTGAACCAGAACTCAATCCACTCACATCACCTACTGGCGAAATATACCGTTATGTGCTGGTGGGACAGGGGAAATCACTGCGCGAACTGACGGAAATCAATAAGTGGATGGTTATTCCCGCCTTGCAACAGATTCAGGGTGTAGCAGCCGTGAGCAACTATGGCGGCTTGACCACCCAGTATCAGTTGGAGATAGACCCTCAGCGACTTATAGAATATGACCTGTCGCTCACAGATGTTGAAGACGCCTTGGAAAACAATAACGCAAATGCAGGCGGTAGCATGATCAGCATGGGTGAAATGAGTTATGTGGTGCGTGGAGTAGGCTTGATTCAAGACCTGGAAGACATGGGAGATATCGTAGTAAAAAACGAGGATGGCATTCCCGTCTTCCTGCGTGACTTGGGTGAACTGCGCTATGGTAACTTAGAGCGAAAGGGTATCCTTGGTTATATAGATGACGATGTTTCTATTGACGATGGTGTGGAAGGCATCGTGCAGATGCTACGCTACCAGAATCCTTCGGAAGTGCTGGAAAAAGTGCACAAAACAGTGGATGAACTGAACCGTGAGGGCTTGCCTGAAGGAGTGGAGATACGTACTTTCATGGATCGTACGAATCTAGTGGGCACCACCCTAAGTACCGTCGAGCACACCTTGCTCTTCGGCATGCTGCTGGTCATTGGTATCTTGATCATCTTCCTGGGAAGTCCTAAGAGTGCACTCATCGTTGCCGCCACCATTCCTATCTCGCTGTTAGTGGCTTTCATCTTGATGCATCTAACAGGAATTCCTGCCAACCTACTGAGTTTGGGAGCTATTGACTTTGGTATTCTAGTGGATGGTGCTATCGTGATGATAGAGACCATTTTGAAACTCCGTGAGGAAGATCCTAGCAAACCTCTTACGGGTCAAGAAACTCTCAATCGTGTGCTGGAAGTTGCAAAACCCATCTTTTTCGCTACGCTCATCATCATTGTGGCATATATGCCGTTGTTCGCATTTGAACGCATTGAGAAGAAACTCTTTACCCCAATGGCATTCACAGTGGGTTATGCGTTGGTGGGTGCTCTTTCAGTGGCACTGCTGTTGATTCCAGGCTTAGCTTACACCATCTATCGCAAACCACAGAAAGTGTATCACAACAAGGTGGTTACCAGACTGAACACGCTTTACCGGATACACACAGACAGGATGTTGGATGAGCCGAAGAGAATCTACACAGGCATCGGCATTGTGCTAGTGGCAGTGATTGTAATGGTCATCACCGTAGGCAAAGACTTTCTGCCTAACCTCGATGAGGGGGGCATCTGGATTCAAGTGCAGACTCCCCCGGGAATATCGCTGGAAAAATCGACAAAAATGGCCGAAGAACTACGGAAAAAGTTGAAGGAATTTGATGAGGTAACTTATGTGATGACACAGGAGGGCAGAGATGACGAAGGTGCCGAGGCTTTCACTTCGTCGCATATTGAAGTTTGCATCGGGCTGAAACCCTATTCCCAGTGGAAATGGGGTAAGGACAAAGACGACCTTATTGCCCAGATGGCTGATACCATCGCTCAGATGCCAGGCTATCGCGTGGGCTTCTCACAACCGATTATAGATATGGTGATGGACCAGATCGCAGGCTCACACAGCGACCTGGCTATGAAAATATATGGTGAAGACTTAACTGAAGGCCGACGCATTGCCGAAGAAGTGGAAGGCATCCTCGTACGCATCCCTGGTGCATCTGATGTGATTATTGATCAGGAACCACCACTTCCACAACTACAGATTACTGCCGACCGTGAGAAAGCCGCTTATTACGGGGTCAACATTTCTGAAATCGCCCAATTGGTGGAAACAGCCATAGGTGGACGTGCTGTATCTAAGGTGTATATCGGAGACCGCGTTTATGATGTCATCTGCCGCTTCAGGGAAGACGTGCGTGACACCCCAGAAAAGATTGCTGCACTGACGCTGCCCACAGCATCAGGTTCACGCATCCCACTGTCTTCCGTAGCAGAGGTGAACACGCGTCTAGGTGCCAGTTTCATCACCCGTGAGATGGGCAAAAGACAACTGACAGTACGCGTCAACCTGCGCGGTAAAGACCTGTCAACATTCTTGGACGAAGCCAATACCAAGATAAGTGATGGTGTGAAATATGACCACACAAAGCACACGCTCAAGTGGGACGGACAGTTTGAGAATCAGCAACGAGCCTACACCCGATTGACCATCGTGATTCCGTTTGTACTGGGCATTATGTTCATCCTGCTGTATGGTGCGTTCCACGATTTTCGCCAAGCAGGCTTGCTCATTGTGCTATTGCCTCTTTCTCTTTTTGGTGGCCTGCTGGCACTGAACTTGCGAGGAATGACCTTCAATGTCTCGTCTGCCGTGGGGTTCATCGCCCTTTTTGGTCTAACTATTCAGAACGGAGTGATTATGATTTCACACATCAACCATCTGCGTGGAAGGGGAATCGATTTGCGCACTGCCGTTATCGGTGGTGCATCCCACCGTCTGCGTCCTGTGCTGATGACCGCCACGGTTGCCATTCTCGGCTTGTTGCCAGCTTCATTGGCAACAGGTATCGGTTCTGATGTACAACGTCCATTGGCTACGGTCATTGTTTATGGTCTGCTGTTTTCAACCATCATCACTTTGTATATTTTACCAACGCTCTATTATCGTATGGAAAGCATACGAGAGCAAAAAACCGTTACAAAAGATGAAGAAGATTTCTAAGCTGTTGCTTATACTGTGCTTGCTGAGAGGCAGTATCCATACAATCTATGCACAGGAGTACTCTGCATATATGAATGCCATAGAAAAACAGAATGCCGCTTTACTGGCTGAACGTTATAATGTGAGTATTGCCGAAGCCCAGACTGCTGCTGCGCGTGTGTTCAATGACCCGACGCTTTCAGTAGAATATGGCAACAATCAGGACTGGTCTCTGCAAATGGGGCAATCAGTGGAGGTTGGCCTTTCTTATTTGTTCAATTTGGGCAATGTGCGTAGAGCACGCATCAATGTGGCACGTAGCGAGGAAGAAATCACCCGGGCTGCCATTGACGACTGGTTCCGCAATCTGAAGGCTGATGCAACCATTGCTTGGGTACATGCACAAGAGGCACGTGCTCTGAAGGGAATTAAGCGTTCTTCATACGAAAGCATGCTGAAGGTGGCCGATAATGACAGCATCCGCGCAGCTCTGGGTGATGGGAGTATGATTGACGCACGCCAATCACGCATTGAGGCAAAGGCTTTATATGCCGAGTATCTTACTGCTGAAGCCATTTATGCCAATGCCTTGCAAACACTTTCGCTCTATGCTGGAGGTCTTACTTTTAGTGATGTTCCTGAGGAGGATATCGGGCTGGCTATTCCTGCCACTTCTGTACAGGAGATGGTGGACCTGGCATTGGAAAATCGAGCAGACTTGCGTTCTGCAGAGTTATCTAAAACACTTTCCACAAGAAGCCTAGCCTTGGTGAAGGCATCTCGTGCACCTGAAATAGAACTGAGCTTAGGTTATTCATACAATAAGGAAGTGCGCAATGAAATAGCACCTGCACCTACATTCCACGGACTAACTGTGGGTGTTGCCTTCCCTTTAAAATTCTCAAGACTCAATAGAGGTGAACGATTAGCAGCTGAGCGCACGGCACAACAGGCTGAAGCAGCTTATGAAGCTGCAAAACAACAGATTATATCTGAAGTGCAACAGGCATTGGTTTCTTGGCAATCGGCAAACAAGGTGGCACAGGAGTGTTCTGCCACGATGCTGGATGATGCGACATCCATCCTGGAGAACCGTCGTATAGCCTATATGCAAGGTGATTCCTCGTTACTTGACTTTCTAATGTCCGTCCGTGTTTATAATGACACGGCTGAACAATGCATAGAAGCCAAAGCTGGCTTGGCCACAGCCACAGCCGAACTGCTTCGTGCCATAGGACTTTAGCAAGTTTACCTACATGTTATGACAAATATTGGGAATTATACCTAATTCCGATGATTGCACAGGTGGTTGAAAGGTAGTAATTTTGCAGCATCAGATTTAAATGAATTAGTTAGTCATAATTACGTAACCACTTTTATTCGGAAAGTTAAACAGTCCTTGTAAATTCGATGGGAATCGGGATTACAAGGATTTTCCTTTTTTCTCTTCTTTGAGATGGCGAGCCTCTTTCCTATCACCTTTCTTCCATTTCCTTTTCTTTGAAATCACGAATCAAGCCTCAGTTCTACCAACTATCCAATATCCTTTATCTCCACCAATTTGTTGACGATGGCATAGATGGTAAGACCTGCAGAAGAATGAATCTGCAACTTGCGGGCGATGTTACGGCGATGGGTAATAACGGTATGGATTGATAGGTAGAGCTTATCGGCTATCTCCTTATTGGTGAGGCCCTTCACCACATGAATAATAATCTCCTTCTCTCGCTGGCTCAATGCTTCTTGCTCTATTCCTTTCTCCTCTTCTCCACTCTGCATCAAGGCTTTCAGCTTCTCGGCGATGATATCGGCTGAGTCATAGATGGCGATGGTATCATGGTATTCCTTCAGTTGGTTGGAATCGATGACGCTGGCGATGATAGCGATGAACTTCACGCCACTGAGCTTGGGATGCGATGCCTTGAACTCTGCAATATCGAACCATCCTCCAAGCGTGGGATCGATAATGATGACATCAGGCATCTGCGTCAAGGCGAAGTTCTGGAGAAAGTCTGTATTGCCCACCTCCACCGCTTGTATGTTCAGGTCAGGTATGCGCTTCAACACGGCCGCCAGTCCACTACGGATAATAACCGAGGAGGTAGCGACTATCACTTTCAGAAAATGCTTATTGCCCATCGTCTTTACTCCTTTCTGACAGTTTCTTCTCCAACCTCAACACGGCAGGTACAAACATATAGTCCTCCACATCGCAGTGGGAAATGAGGTCTTGCTCGCAGTTGAAAATATCAAACAGCACAGAGTTCATCAGATTGTTATTGCCCTCCTCAGGATAATACTTGATAATGATATTCTTCAACTCCTTCAACTTTGTATCAATCTGGGTGTGCTTACTGCTGTAATCTACAATCCTGTACTTGTCGGAAAGCTTGCCCTGCAGCAGTTGCTCCACATAGCGGAACACCCATTTGTTCTCATGCTCCATGTGACGTTTCACCTCCTTGGCATAATCATCAAAGAACTTGAGGATGAGCACATCCACCTCATTGGTGGCAGAGAAATCCAATGCCTCGATAAGCTTGCGGCGTATGGTAGGCAGGTTGAAATCAAGGAAGTAAGTATGGGCATTCTTCAGATAATCCATCAGCGAGGTGAGAGATATCTGTTCATCGTCGTTATAGGCTAAATTGCCCTCACTGATGAAATTCGCCACCGCCAAGAAGGTATGATAATCAACACCTTGCTCCATACACACATCCTGAACAGTCTTGTCGCCAAAGCCCAATTTGATGTCGAAACGGCTCATCACCATCAGCAGGGAGAAATTATCTACAATGAGGTCGCACAACCTATCGGTTGCCCTATATTTATGCTGTCTATCCATATTATATAACTATTAGAATTTGGGGAACGTAGGGTTGCTCTGTGCCTTCACCGCCATACATTCCATCTCAATGAGCCATCCAGGGCGGCACACAGGAGCCAGGACAAACATTTTGGGATGGTGGGGAAATCGTTCGTCATAGAGGGCTTTCACCACAGCATAGTCAGCTATGTCACGTAGATAGATAATCATCTGGCTAACATTATCGTAGGTACAATCAGCCTCATTCAACAACGTTTCCACATTCTCCCACATACGATGTGCCTGTTGGAATACATCGCCTGGATACATAATCTCGCCCTTATTGTTGATGCTGGCAGTACCAGAAATGAACACCTGACGACGGTCACCATAGTCGATGTAGGTACCACGCTCGAAACTCACACCATATTCATAGGTGGGGTTGAGATGGGATCGACCATAGAGGTAATGTATCTGCTCCTGTTGAATGCCATCAATGGCATATGCGTCAAACTGTACCAAGTACTTAGGGTCTGCCATCCTTCCTCCGATACCTGTGCTGGAGATAAAATGGGTATCTGAGGTAAGGTTCTGCGTCATAAACACCTCATTGCGAGCTTTAACCACACCAGCATAATTATTGTCGATATTCTGTACGAAGATCCAGGTGCGAATGCAGTTATCTGCCAATCGGCATCCCTGCTCCATCAAGTTCATCGTATAGTCATTGAGAAGAAGACGCATCTGGTATTCGGAGTTAGCGGCACGATTGGCATTGGTACCTGTCCACAAATGACGATAACTTCCATGTCGAACCTCGAAGAGTCCATTGGTCAAGGGCTGGGTCAACACATCGGTGAGCAGATAAGCCCAGAGAGCTATCTTCGTGCCATCTAACGGAGGTTGCTGAATGATAGAGAGTCCACAGGTAGTACCCTCTGTAGTCATCGCCAAGAGATAGTCAGCCTGGTTAGCGGCATCGCTCAAAAAATAACGTTTGAACACTGCTACAGCACCAGGTAGATTAGCCACCGCCTCATCGTAGGCAGCCAGCAGGGCTTCCACCTGTTGGTTATAGGTTAAAGAGGGGTTAGTGACGTGCACCATCAGGTGGTACTCGTTCACGCCACCTATCTCGAATCTTGATATTTCAACTTTTGTATTCATTATGCTTCGCTCCAATTATGTTGCGATTCGGCAAAGCTCAAGCAAGCTTGGTTCTGCACTCGCTACTCAAAAATATTATTCATTGTTCATTCATCTTTTTTTGCCCCCTGTGTAATCCACTGTCTAATCATCGCCAAGATGCCTTCATCCACCACCTCAGCAGTATGGTTGTAGTGCCAAGCATCTGTGATGGAAACATCAGTGGACAAAGCCTCATACAAGGCACTCTTGGCGGCATCGCCCGGTTCCACAATGCTCATACCCTCCAGCTTCTTAGATGGTATGCCCACTATGGCTGCATGACTCTTCTCTACCGTGAGGTACAATCCTGCTGCAGCAGAGGTAGCAGCACCGTGACAATTCACACAGGTGGCATTGAACACACGTTCCTGAATGGTGTGGTACATACCCACGTTCAGAGTTCCTGCATCCACCTCAATGTCATTGGATGCGGTAAGCTTGGCATCGTCTATCGTATAAAATGAAAGGATGCGGCGTCTCAGTCGGTTGATAACGCACAGCTCCACACGGGTGACATTCTCCTTAATGCCAGCCAGTTGCACCGTAATCTCCTCACCTTCCATCAATGGGGTTGGCATTGACTTGTTGATGAGAGCATAGTCACTATCATCATTGAAGCCTGCAACTACCACATACATAGAAGGGTCTGGCCATGAGGCAATACCCGTGAGCCGAGCTGTGAGTTTCACAGTGCGACCTTCAGGGGCAATGGCTGTCTCTTGCTCATACAATCGTCCGTCATCGCAGGCTTGCAGCCCTACTAATCCAATCACGGATGCAAATATAATACTTTTTTTCATCATATTGAAATCTGTTCAAAGTTTCTAACACTCCCCATCGCTTCGTACCATCACTTATCCGTAGGGGTATTCTTCATTCTTCTAAAAAGAATACTGAAGCATAACGGTAGCCGAATGGGTAGCCAGTCCTAAATCGTCGATGTCGCGGTCCAACTGGGTAGCATGTCCCGTACGGCCGATATACTGATACATTGCCTGTAACTTCACATTACTGTTAGGGAAGAAATAGTTGATGCCTACAGCAGGCATATTCAGCAAACCCTTAGCATCAGTTCCGTTGCGATCCATAAAATCATAGCGCAAAGCAGCTTGTACGCGAGGCGCTACAAAGTAGCCAGCCTGAACATATCCACCCCAGTAGTTAAAGCCATCGTCAATTTTCATGCGCTTGGTAAAGCCCACATGCATGTAATAGGCCTCTGCAGCTAAGTAGAGCCGGCCTTTCAGCATAGCGAACTCCAAACCAGCACGGAAGTCGTTGGTACTCTCACTCTCGCTTTCAACATTCAGTGATGCTGATGCGCCAAACAAAATCTTATCTTCGTTCAAGCGTTTGGGATTGCCCTGTGTGGCAGGCATCACACCTTTAGGCATATAAGTGAGGCGACCAGAATAGAGCATAGAAGGGATGTGCCAATCATCGCTGAATGTCTTGCCTGCTGTGTTAACAGCAGCTCCTGTGCCATTAAAGATGCCCACCTCATAGCCTACCTTGTTCAGCAAGCCGTGCACTTCAATACCCAGATCGAAACCCGTACCGAAGTTTGGATTCACAGCATTCAGTGCATGAGGCAGTATAACAGGAGCCGTGAGTGATGTAGGCAAAACAGGCATCAAAGTCTCACCTAAGGTGGTGAGGTAAGCATGCGTGAAAGGAGTCTTGAACTTTCCTGCTCGCACGGCAAACTTTTCATTGAAAGCATAGTCAAACCATACTTGCTGGAGTAAAGCACCGCCACTCCCTGCGGCATTGATGCTTAAGTTAAACGTCAGTTTGTCGAATGCCTTACCAGTAAAACCCAACACGGCATATGGGATAGAGAAGCCCGAATTGGCCACATTATCTTGATTATAAGCCTTATCTAGTCCCTGATCGTCATAATAGTTAAACTTGCCTGCAGCCTGCATCAGCAGATAGGGCTTAAACACAAAATCTCCCTTCTTGGTGGCTATAGAGAAACCTTCCCTACCTGCCAACGATACCACACCATTGTCGGTATCTTCTTCATATTGCGCCATAGCAACTAATGGAAAGAATGCTATAGCTATTGCTAATAATACTTTCTTCATCATTGATAAAGGTTAATGGTTATAGTGATTTCAAGAATTCTACTAAATCGTCTCGCTCCTCTTTTGTCATATTCTTGAAGATGTTCTTGGAGGCCTCACCCTCACCACCGTGCCACATGATGGCCTCTATGAAATTGCGCGCACGTCCGTCATGCAGGAAGTAGGTATGTCCATTCACTTTCTGCTGCAGGCCGATGCCCCACAAAGGAGTGGTACGCCATTCGTTGCCCTGTGCCAATCCGCTGACATAGTTGTCGTTCAGACCTACACCCATGATTTCTGACCCCATATCATGCAACAGGAAATCAGAATATGGATGAATCACCTGACTACCCAACCAAGGTAACTCGGTACCATTGAGTAACGTAGAACCACGAGGTTGTGTGTGAAGTGTTACCGTGTGACACAGCTGACAGGATGCTTTGTAGAACATTTGCTCCCCATGTTTCACCTTGGGGTCGTTGACATTGCGTCTTGCCGGCACACCCAAGCTCTGCATATACAGGTCCACATCCTCCATATCCTCGGTAGAAACATCCAACTGATCATAGAGTAAACCCATCATGCTACCCTGATTGATTTGGAGTTGACCCTCAGATATTTCCTCTGGATAACGGCTGTTGGTCATACCCATATCGCTCGAGAAACCCAGTTCCACCGTCAGGTCGGCATGCTGCGCCTTGTTGCCCGACAGTCCCAGTTGCCGTTTGCCACGCTCATTAATGTAGTTGGCCTTGCCACTGATACCGAACTCAGGGTAGTTACTCTGGCGAGCCAATGCCTCAATCTCATTGCGGTCGATAGCCATAATCTGCCCCATACCCACGTGGCGCAAAGGGATGCGCACCGTACAGAACAAGTCTTCTGGTGCGATGCTGTCGGCATACCATTCATAAATCTCATAGTGAGGTTTGGCCAATTCGTATTTTTCTCCATCAGGAAACTCGAAAGTCTCAAACTCATATGTTACTTTCAACTTGCCCTCGGGCTCAACACCATATATCGCGTTGTCATGAATCACACGTCCGTAGTCCTGGAAGAAAGCTCCATTTTTGCGTGTGACATAAATCAAGGCTGAAGTAAAGCCATATGTTCCCGATCCTCCTTGTGTCCATAGCGTTGGCTCCGTTCGTCCAGCATTCCTATGACAGCTGCCACACGAAAAACCAGCATATACAGGTCCCAAGCCACCATTATGACCATTATTGTTAGTACTCTTCACATTATCATAAAGACGGTCACCTCTGTTGAATCGGGTATCATACACCCCACTCACCCATCTGGCAGGCTGGTCATAGGCCACTGCTGAATTGAAAAAAACGGTTGATGTTCCAGCTGACAACGCATAGCCAGCTGGAACATCTATATCCGTTACTACAATCTGGTCGCCTGTTTCATCGCACGAGGTCACCAGCAATGTAGCGAATAGTCCCAATATTAATCGAAAACACTTGTTCATCGTTTAATCTAGAATCTTTTGCATAAATGGCTTCAGCTCATCTGTTAATAGTGATTCCAAATTGCCACAAGCATCCATAGCTTTCTTGGCCTCGCTACTGTTGATGTTATTGCGGAATGGCTGTGGAATAGCCTGGATAGCATCGGCAGCAGCCTGTATGGCATCCTTTACTTTGGTATCAAATGCTTCGTCCACCTTTTTCACTAATGCAGAAAGTGAGTTGGTGTTCACACTTCCATCCAATGAGCCAAAATATGCATTGCGGATAGAATATATATTATTGGTATAGTCATCGCGTGAGTGCCAGCTGTACCAAGACTCTACTGCATAGAGTGCCTCCTGTGTCTTTCCATCCTCATACAGCCCCACAGGGTCACCTATTTTAGAAGCACCCACCTCACTGGCGATGTCAGCACAGCCGTCAATAATCTGCTCAATACAATTGATAGAGCTGTTATAGCCTTCAGTACCATCGTGTGCCTTGAAAATATCTGCATAGCTCTTGCCACCATTATAAGAATCGCTCCAATCAGCATACAATGTATTGGCGTCGGCACGCAACAAAGCAGCTACAGCCTGCATGTAGTTTGCCCAAGCATCTTTATTGGCATCGGCATACTCCATTGTATTAGGATCAGTAGAACCTGTTGTCGCTGATACGGTACGAGGCTCACCATCCTTAAAAGTTAGATACTCCAATGTATGGAAACCACGCACGCTCTGTACAGCCTCGATATCCTCGTCATCCTCGTCATAGTCACCAGTCCATTCCAATGCAGCCCAATCGGCAGAGTTCAGAATAGCAACAATAGATACCTGGTCGAGCGGCCAACTATCCATATTAGGATCTAATCCTTTGTCAGCTACAGGACCAAACAGGAAAGCCTCACTTGACTCCCAAGGCTCACGAGCATCGAGCCAAGCGTTGGCTACCTCCTCGAAGGCAGCGTCAGAAGGAGTCTGACGGAATTTCTCAACGGCTTTGTTCAAGGCTTCGTTTTTTTCTGCCAAAGCCTTGTAGGTAGGAAGAACCACACCATCTACATATTGTGCTACAGCAGCACTCAGGTCAGCCTCAGTCACAGCAACAGTAGGTGTTGGTGTGGGAGTAGGCGTTGGTGTAGGAGTTGGTGCAGGGGCAGGCTCATTCTTATCACTGCCGCAAGCAGCAAAAGCAAATGCCATAGCAAATGCCATCATACTGTAAAAAACTCTTTTCATAATATTATATTTTAATTTGATTATCAACGATTAAGGAACCAACCTGCATAAGCTATGCCGATATTGAATTCATTTTCACTATTGAATCGTGTAGTACCGAATACTTTCTGTGTACCAATCTGACGAGTAGTAAAGTCGGCTTTCACAACCAGGTTAGGCAGTGGTTTCCAGTTCACACCCATGCGCCACATGCTCACTTGGCAACGGGCATCAGCCGTTTGTCCATCATCCATAACTTGTTGAGGATTATAATACTCATAGTGTGCAAATGGGATGATATCAGGGAACTTCTCATTCTTGATAAACGACTTCACACGCACACCCAGATCAGCGCTATAGGTCAGGGCACCAGAGGCAAAAGGTGCTTTGCGTCCATAGGGAGACAACTTAGAATAGCTGTTGTTGATACGGGTAATGCCTGCAGCATGACCCACATGACCACTTATAACATTACCTCTAATAATCAAATATTTATTAATATACTCACCATCGATGTTCCAGATACGTACAGGAATCTTGCCTAATGAAGTATAAGTATTCAACTTGTCTGCATTACCACCTGCATCGTTAATAAAGTAGAACGAACCACCGATACGCAATCCAGGAATACCCACATAGTCCAAACGGGCAATCCAAGCTGGCGATGAAAAGTTATCAAGTTCAAAAAGATTCTGGCGGCCACCTTTCACCCAATCATACTTACTAAACCCGTTAGGATTCAAGCCTGCTACAATCATAGCCTGGTAATTGAAAGTGCCATAACCTTTACCAACCGTTCCAAAGAAAGAAATACCCGTTTCATGCCAAGTGGAGGGAAAAATGGTGGTTTCACCCTCTGGGCGAGTAGTGCCGAAGAAATTGACTGGCTCATGATGTGCATTAGTCAAACCAACTGGCAGAACCAAGTGTCCTGCACGAACATTAAACTCACGAGCAATCAAGCGAGTAATGTGAAACTGTTCCAGTGCAACCTCACCACCCTTCTCGAACTCTTGTTCATATTCACCATTCTCACTGCCAGTACCTGTTTCCAACTCGTAAGCAGTACCTACACCACCCGATTCAAACTCAATCTCTGCTCCTAATATCCATTTGGAGGATAGTTTATAGTCGAGTGCCAATACAAATCGAGGAATGGCTACCTCAGCATGGTTCTTCTTACTATTACCTACTGTTGATCCATTCCAACGGTTCAACCCGTAGTCTTTCCAGCTGGCATACATCTCTCCATAGCCACCCAAACGGAAACGCCAATCGCTTTCATATTCCGTTGTTATAGACTGGTAGTTGCCCGCTTGCTTGTTACTCTGTGCATATATGCCCATTCCTGCAAAACAGCAAAGCATGAATAATGTCAAAATCTTTCTCATTCTTTTTAGTTATTCTTTTCCGGATGCAAAGGTAGAATGATTCTAAATAGAAGGGAATACCTAATAGTGGTTAAAAGGGGAGGGAGAGAGTAATAAGGAGTAGGTATAATGTGAATTTATGGGCGGAATAGATGGGGATAATAAAATCAGGGGACTGGAATCAGCCCCCTGATTTGGATAAATACAATGACTTTAGTTAAAAATTACGGTCTTGTTTTGGTATGTCAGAATCTTACGCTCAATATGCTTCTGCACGGCACGTGAAAGTACAATCTTTTCGAGGTCCTTGCCCTTGTTCACTAAAGACTCAATGGTGTCCTTATGAGTCACACGCACTACATCCTGCTCGATAATAGGTCCTGCATCGAGTTCGGTAGTGATGTAATGAGCTGTGGCACCAATGATTTTCACTCCTCGTTCAAAAGCAGCATGATAGGGTTTGGAACCCACGAAAGCTGGAAGGAACGAGTGATGGATATTGATAATCTTGTGGCGATACTTATCTATCATTTGCTCGGATATAACCTGCATGTAGCGAGCCAAGACAATGAAAGTGATGCCATCCTCTTGCAACAACTTCATCTCACGTTCTTCTTGCTCCGCCTTGTTCTCCTTTGTGATAGGCAGACAATAATATGGTATTCCAAATTGTTCTGCCACAGGTCGCATATCCTCATGATTACTGATAATGAGAGGGATCTCCACATCCCACTCACCCGCACTGTAACGTGCCAGCAAGTCGTAGATACAATGCGACATCTTAGACACGAAAATTGCCATGCGAGGCTTCTGGTCAGAGAAGTAGATGCGGAAATACATACCATATTTCTGGCCATAGAGTGTGGCAAAAAAGTCTTCTATCTTCTCTTCAGGAATGGCAAATCCTTCCAATTCCCACTCTATACGCATAAAGAAAATATTCTCTACCCTGTCTACATATTGGTCAAGGTAGATGATGTTGCCCTGATTGACTGTTATGAAGTTGGTAACATCAGAGATAATACCTGGTCGATCTGGGCAGTGTAGTAATATAATAGCTGTCTTTTTCATTTCACTTCCTTCATCATTTCTTTTACAGCAGTTTCCAGTTGGCGGTCATAACCATTCATCACGTCCTCTGGGGTGTTATAAACAGTAATGTCAGGCTTCAGTTCAGTGTTCTCCTGATAGACGCCATTCATATCAACACAACCCACCTGCGGAATACCGAATACCAGTGTACGATCCATCAGCGTTTCCCACCATACAGCAGTCATGGTACCAGCTACAGGCGATCCAATAAGCTTGCCGATGCCGAGAGTTTTATATACCCATGGGAAACCATGACCATTGCTATAGTCGTTCTCGCAAACAAGAACACATGAAGGCTTAGTCCACTTGTTATATGGATCGTAACCGATATATTGATTTCGAGGAACAAAATGTTGGTATTCCTTACCTGAAAGCAAAGTGCAAAGGTCGTCATGGAGCCAACCGCCACCGTTGTTACGCTCATCTACAATCATTGCCTGCTTCTGACGGTTTTCATCGCTGAGGATATCAGCATATACCTGACGGAATGAAGGACTATCCATAGCACGAACATGCACATAACCCACCTTGCCACCAGAAAGTTTCTCAACCAGTTTCTTGTTGCGATCCACCCAACGTTTGTAGAGCAGGTCGGTAAGTGCAGAAGCTGATACAGGTTTGATTGTTACATCAAAACGCTTACCAGTGTTAGGATTATAGACACTGACACGCACATTTTTGCCAGCTTTACCATCGAGCATCGGATAATAGTCGGTGTCCTTGAGGATGGATTGTCCATCGATCTTCTCAATTATGCAACCCTCAGTGACCTCAGTGTTCTTCACGGCAAACGGACCTTTAGCAATGACTTCCTTCACCTTGAGGCCATCCCCTGTATAACTCCAATCATAGAACAAGCCCAGAGAAGCAGTAGCCAATTGAGGACCTGCAGGACTATAGCGAGTTCCTGTATGTGAAGCATTCAACTCACCCAACATCTCACTGGTCATCTCGGCGAAGTCGTAGTTATTATTAATATATGGTAAGAAACGGCGATAGTTCTCACGCATCTTGAGCCAATCGGTACCATGCAGGTTTACATTATAGAACTTATCTAACACCTGTTGCCAAATATGGTCGAACAAATACTCACGTTCATCTGCAGGACGATAGTTAAAGTTGGCCTCAAAGCCAATATTCTTGCTGCTCTTCTTGTCAAGATCAACCTCCTTGATGCCACTTTGTGCAACTAAGTATAGCTTTTTAAAGTCCTTGTCTGGTAACAGTTCAGCACGTCCCACATTCTTCAATACGATAGAGGTACTCCCCTCTTTAAGGTCGTGCATCCACAGGTCGGCACCAGCCTCAAATGAAGCGGTATAGTAGAGCTTGTCGCCTTTTGGACTGAGTACGGCATCTGCCAGATGAGAAGAGTTGACAGTGAGGCGAACCACACGGTCTTTGCAGTTGTCAAGATCGAACTTCAGTGGCTCAACATCCTTCGTCTGGGCATTTGTCTCTTTAGCTTTATCATCCTTATCTTTGTCTTTATCCTTCTCTTTCTCTGCTTCTTCACGCAATTCAGTTTCTTCCTTGTTTTGTTGGAACTGCTCGTAAGCATCGAGGTCAAAGAACATGATGTAGATGTCATCTTCAGCACCCCAACTTCCGTGACTTCGATAGCCGGCACGATCAGAAGCAAAGATCATAGCCTTGCCACCCAGTACCCACTTGGCATTCACATCGTTATAACCACTTTGTGTAAGGTTGTATATCTCACCGTTGCCAGAGGCATTTACCAAGGCTACATCTTTATTGTTCCAACCACCATAGCCGATGTAGTTCGTCAGCAACCAACGGCTATCAGGACTCCATTGGAACCACTGGTCGCCATCACTGTAGCTATATTCATACTTGCCATCCATCGCTGTTACCACCTTCTTTGTAGCGAGATCAATAACACGCAAAGTGGTGCGATTCTCCAAAAACGCCACCTTCTTGCCGTCAGGACTATAGAAAGGCTGGAATGATGTAACCTTTGTATTCGTCAGTTTCTCCTCTTTAATATCTGTAGCGTATGTAAACAACTTCTCATCATCTTTACCCAACTTCGACTGATAAATCTGCCAGTAGCCATCACGTTCGGCAGCATAGACGATGGCACGTCCATCCGGTGCAAAGTGTATGCTTCGTTCTTGCTCTGAAGTGTTTGTGATACGCTTGGTGGTATCATACTCTGTAGAAGTTACATAGACATCACCATGCATGACGAAAGCCACCTCTTTACCATTAGATGATACGGAAATCTCAGTAGCGCCATTGCGTTGCACCTGACGAATCAGGTCTTTATCGCTTCTGTCAGATACCACAGTGACATTTACTTTCTGTGGCTGACCACCCTCTTTCAAAGTATAAAGCTCACCATTGTAGCCGAAGCACAAAGTACCATTGTTGGCAATACTCAAGAAACGAACTGGATGATCTTTCAAGTTGGTAAGCTGAACATCCGAACTGCCATCAATGCTACGCTTGAATACATTGAAGGTACCTTTCTGTTCGCTAAGGTAATAAAACGACTTCCCGTCAGCTGCCCAAACAGGATTGCGGTCTTCACCATAATAAGTGGTGAGCTGTTTATATTCATAAGCATTGCCATTGGGTGTTGCCATCCATACATCACGGGTTACCGAAGACTCATGATGCTTACGCCATTGGTCTTCCATACCTTTCCTGTCATGATACAGCAACACACCATTCTTTCCTACATTCACATCTTCCAATGTGACGGATGAAAACAGATGAGGGCGACCACCTTCTGTACTTACTGTATATACTTGCTGGTAACGCTGAGGAAAGATAACAGACTGAGCATCTGGCATCAAGTTTGCCTGAAACAAGATAGTCTTAGCATCCAGGAAAGCCATAGGAATCTCAGAGCCAGAGTGGGTGGTGAGTCGCTTAGGCGTACCACCATCACGGTTCATGACATAGATATCATAGCCACCTTCACGGCTGGAAGCAAAGACAATCTGCTTGCCATCTGGGCTCCATATAGGATAAGAGTCCTGCTCGCCATTGGTGGTTAGTTGTGTTGCCTTGCCACCTGTTACTGGCACAGTAAAGATGTCGCCTTTATATGAAAAAGCGATAACAGAGCCATCGGGAGAAATGGCGTTATGTCTCATCCACAAAGGATTCTCCTGGGCTGTGGCACTAAGAGTTGCAATAAGTGCCAATGCTGAAAGGGTTGATATTATTCTCATGACATTATCTGATTAGCGTGATCTTTAACTTTGATTTCTTTCGGGGTGATGATGCGTTCTATCACTCCTTCTTCATTGATAATGAAGGTGGTTCGGAAAGTGCCCATGTACTTTCTGCCATACATGCTTTTCTCTCCCCATACGCCCATCTGCTGTACCAAAGTCATTTCGGTGTCGGCAATCAAGGAAAAAGGCAGTTCGTGCTTAGCAATAAACTTTTGATGCTTCTGAGCATCATCCACACTTACACCCAACACTTCGTAACCTTGCTTGCGAAGGGTAGTGTAGTTGTCACGAAGGTTGCAGGCCTCAGTGGTGCAACCAGGTGTCATGTCTTTAGGATAGAAATACAATACCAGTTTCTTGCCCGCGAAATCACTGAGTTTGATTTCTCGTCCGTTCTCATCGTGTCCCAAGATATTGGGAGCTTTGTCTCCTACTTTCATATCATTTAGTTTTTCGTTAATTCAAATGTAATGTGATTAATGGGCTACTTGACTAAAGGATTAGCCGAAGTCTAAAGGCTTTGGTCCTTCTCGGATGATTTCTGGCTCGCCTGTGGTACAGTCTATTACAGCCGATCCTACAGTGTCGCCAAAGCCTCCATCGATAACTACATCCACTTGACTTCCCAGGCGCTCGTCCATCAATTCAGGATTTACCAAGTAATCTACCTCATCTTCCTCATCAAAAGGTACAGACGCTACCATCAAAGGGGCATCCAGAACACTGCATATTTCTCGTACAATCACATTGTCGGGCATACGGAAACCCACCTCCTTGCGATTACGGAAGATACGAGGCAAACGACTGGTGGCATTCAAGATGAACGTGAATGGACCAGGCAGATTGCGCTTTAACAGCTTGAAAGAGTTGTTATCTACTTTCGCATACTCGCTGATGGTGCTCATGTCATAGCAGATCACCGAGAGGTGATTCTTCTTCGGATCGATATCCTTCATCCTGCAAATACGCTCTACAGCCCTTTCCTTCAAGGCATTGCAAGCCAAGGCATACTTGGTGTCGGTAGGCATAACGATGATGCCACCGTCATTGAGTACATCTACCACCTGCTGGATATCAGCAGGGTTATTATTCTTTTCATAGAGTTTCAGTATCATAGCTATTTCAATGATTTTTCCACTTTCTTAATTTTCTTCCAAGCCTCCTTGTATCCTGGACAAAGAGTCACTGCTTTATCATAATTACGCAGAGCAGCCTCGGGCATGTTGTGCTTTAAACAATCATCCCCCATCTGCACATACTCACGGGCATATCTCAACAAAGCTTTTTCCTTGTCATGTGCTTCTTGCTTAAGTTGTGCCACTTCTTGCTTCAAAGTATTAATGACTGATAGCTTTCTGCGAAGCAATCGTTGAACTAAAGGCTTCTCGATGTCGTATCGGGCATGTATCGCCTTAAAGAACGAATCGAGGAACTGTTGGAAATCACCTTTATCGAAGGCTTTGGCTGCTTCAGCATATTCTATGTCTGCACGGGCTTCCTTCAACGCCTTGTCAACAGCTTGCTGGTTATTGAACCGTCGGGCAAACTGGGTAATTTCTGGACGCACAAAGATGTCACTCCTACTGAGAGGATTGGTCAATTGTATGCCCTCTAACGAGGTACAACGGCTCAGTGCTACATATGCCTGTCCACCAGCAAACACACCTCCAGTGAAGTCTATCACAACTTTACTGAAGGTCAATCCTTGACTCTTATGGACGGTAATCGCCCAAGCCAAACGGATGGGGAACTGTGTAAAAGTACCCAATTCCTCCTCTTCTATTTCTTTCTTTTCTTCGTTATACTTGTAACGTATGTTTCGCCAAGACTCTGTCTTGACATCCACCTCTCTCTCATCATCAGTCTTTATATAAATGGTTTCTTCCTCCGGATCGAAACCCATAATTGTGCCGATCGTACCATTCACCCATCGCTTCTCAAAATCATTCTTGACAAAGATGATTTGTGCTCCAGGCTTCAACACCAATTCCAAAGAAGTTGGCAAGCTGTTATCAGGAAAGTCTCCTTGAATATTCCCTATAAAAGTAAAGGGGTCGCCAGGCAACTCTTCCAGTTTCTTATCATTGATAAAATCCACTTGGTCACGACGAGTTGCAAGGGTGATATATAAGTCTTTCTCATCGTGCGCAATTGACTTGCCATAACGCGTATTGAGCAATTGTAGGTCTCGGGCCGATGCTGTGTTATTGCGGATATGGTCGAGAACGCCTACAAACTGCGGATCATTCTGTCGATAGACATGCTGAAGTTCTACTGCCACCAGTTCTATCTCACTAAATACACGAGCTGAAAAAAAGTAGGGATTGGGGTAAAAACGATTGAGAATATCTCGCTCATCGCTTTTGACAACCGGTTCCAATTGAAAAGCATCGCCTACCAGAAGTAATTGCTTGCCACCAAACGGCTCACGCATGTTGTGGGAATAGACACGAAGGATGCGATCTACGGCATCGATGATGTCAGCTCTCACCATTGATATCTCGTCGATAATGACAAGTTCAAGTTCTTCCAGCAACTTGCGGTGTGATTTGCTGTATTTGAAAAATTCATGGATGCGACCTTTCTGTAAAGACAAATTGGGGTCGTCAGGCAACAATGGATGAAATGGTAATTTGAAAAAGCTGTGCAGGGTGGAACCTTCGGCATTGATGGCAGCAATACCAGTAGGTGCCAATACCACATATTTCTTCTTGGTTTCCTGACAGATTTGTTTGAGGAATGTGCTTTTGCCTGTTCCTGCCTTGCCGGTAAGAAATACTGATTGGTGCGTATATTTCACCAAGTTCATGGCATTATTCCACTGCACGTTTTCCATCATCCAATCACTCCAAAGTGTTTCAGTGCTTTGGCAACACCATCGTTATCCACTGTATCCGTCACATAATCAGCAATAGCCTTCACACTATCGAGGGCATTTCCCATAGCCACGCCAATGGCGGCATGTTGAATCATGGGGATGTCATTCCCTCCATCGCCAAAGGCCATCGTTTCCTCTAGTTTGATGCCGAAACAGCTGATAATCTCGTCTATGCCCTGCTGCTTGGTACATCCTTGCGCAGTGATATCAACAAAAGCTGGATGCCAACGCCCCATTTCACAATCGGGTACTAAAGGTTGTAATTCTTCCTCTTGTTCTTTGGTAATGAAAGTGGTGAGTTGGATAATATCCTTGTTAAGAGCCAAAGCTTCATCCACAGTCATTTCTTCCAATTGAATACCCACCTTCAGCTGTTTATAGAACAAATCTTCGAAAATCTCTCCGCTATCACAGATGACCATATCATGCTCCCCCACCACCAGGTTGGGTATCTTTCTTTCCGTGGCAAATTGGGTAATGATTCCCACACTTTTGGAAGAAATGGGATGCTTGCTAATAACAGTATCTCCAGCAAAGCAATAGCCTCCGTTCATGGTGATATAGCCATCTATCAAGCCTTGTTCTTCCAAAGTCTGGAGATTGTTGATAATAACTTTAGGCCTTCCTGTAGATATAAAAATCTGCACACCACGGGCTTTCGCCTCCGCAATAGCAGACACGGTAGAAACGGGTATCTGGTGAGTATTGAAGCTCACCAGTGTCCCATCTATATCGAAGAAAAGTGCCTTAATCACAACAGATTTCCAGCTTCTATGTCTTTATAAT
>JAEEGF010165605.1_pt1 | contig 27278 bp, 22 predicted proteins | sample 9134171 | NCBI WGS metagenome assembly JAEEGF01 (sample SAMN16246542, study PRJNA631951) | gut metagenome | biome: gut microbiome; feature: rumen; material: AP-attached | host: Bos | place: Iran: Karaj | collected 2018-10 | reverse complement strand
AATTTTTTTTTTTGTTTCTTTTCTTTCATTTTTTGCCTTTGGGTGATACCTTTGTATCTATCAGAGGCGATTTTGAGTGCAAATTTATAACAAAATCAAACAATACAAAAAAAAAAACAAAAAAAAAGTCTTTTTGCACCCCAAAAAGAACATTTTCCCGCAAAAATGTCGTGTTTTTTATGCAAAACGCTTGATTTTCAAGTAATCGAAGAACCAATTTGGGTTTGTGTGTTCCCTCATCGTTTTCTGATGATGTGTATAAGAAAAGGCCCCAGAGTTTCCTCCAAGGCCCAATCAATTAAAAAGATGATGTTGAAATTTAGTCGTTTATGCGACCTTTGATATTTTCTTCTTCCTCTTTGTTGCCTTCAGAGTGACAAAGAGGTGAGGATATTAGTAAGCGAAGACGGCACGGACAAAGCCTCCCGTAGTCTTTGACATTTTAGACATGCCGGAGTCATTGAATTCGTAGCACCAGGCACTGGTTGCTTCATTTACATACTCAGAACTGGTCCAGTAGAAATCATCTTGCAAATCCCATTCGCTGGAAAGATTGATGGCCTCGGCAAGATATTTTGCGTAACCATAGTATGCGGTATTGTAGATGCCGACGGGATCCGTGGCGCTGGGAGCATCATCTTCGCACATCCCCTGGAAAATGTAACGCCAATCGGTTACACTTGGCAGGCGCCATCCCTTCGGAGCTGCACCTGTGTGGGTATTGGAAGGAGTATTGGAATTGTTGGCAACTTGGTCATAGGAATCGCCACCCGCATTTGTGTTGAACTCCTTGCCGAGGGTGATGGGATGATTGGCTGCGAAAGTGCCAACAGCTGTCGGGGCATCAGACCACGTGTGAAATCCTGCATCGACATCGTCTTGGGCAATGGCGAGGAAACGGCTGAAATAGTTTTTAACGCCACCCACGTAGGCGATGATGGCTTCGGTTTTGTTGTTATCTGCTGCAGCGGCATTCTTGTCGGTATAGAACTTGCCGTTGGCGCCTACCACGTCGCCTACAGTAGCAAGACTTACGGTTGAGTGGTAATACTTCTTTTCGAGGGATACAGCTTTCGCCGTTCCGTGATTGATGTAGTTCTTACCTGCAGAAGTTGTTGCTTCGAACCACAGCATGGGGTACTCAGGGAGAGTGGCAGGTTCGAGGGCAACATAAAACTCATTGGTGTTCCCTGGAAGGTTGACAGAGGCAGCTACATGGTATCCGCCGTTCGCATCGTCGTAGCTGACGACGAGACTTGTGAAATCGTTAGATCCGGCATGGGTCTTATCTGTCATCTTATTCAACGTCAGTTTGAAGATAGCGAGGTGGCTGTCGAGCTTGACTGATTGCTGCAGCGTGGCGATGCCATCGATGCTCAGATTACCCTTGCCTGTGTGGAGGTCCAGGTTTTGGCTGATATTGGCCAGTGTACCGTCTTGTTCTTCCAGCAGGTCGCTTCTTACCTCGAATGTCTCAGGGTCAACAGCTGTAGCGGGATAGATGATGGTCACTTCTGTGCCCTCTTCGGTTCCTGCATCGAGCGTGGCGCTGATGGTGGCGGTGCCTTCTTCGTCCACTTCTTCAACAGTAGCTGTGGCGTTGCAAGTCTTATTGTCAACTTTGTAGATGAGTGCCACCTGTTCACCTTTCGTCCATGTGGCTACGATTTTTCCGTTCTCAGTGTCCTCTGTGAGTGCACGTGTTGTGGCACTTCTATTACCGCTGATAGTAGCAATAAAGGGGATACCACCCGTCTGGTCGGGCTGTTGGGGTGTCAGTTCATTGTCGTTGCTGCATGCGCCTGTCATAAGTGCCAGTGCAGCCATCATAAGAATCTTTGTTGTTTTCATTTCTTTGTTGAATTTCTTTCGACCTTTGCTTGCCATGACATGATTGAAACGAATTTCTCTCTGTGCTACCGGCTTAAAGCAAAAGCCTTTTTAATGATTTTACTACACTGTGTGTTAATTAAAAGGTTAACACGTCTTCTTCGCCTTTCTCGTAATCGTCGGATTTCTTCAATCCTCTCTTGTCATCTGAACTTGCTTGCAAAAGCAATGCATGATGTACTACCTCGACAGTTCTTGCTGTCGGCTTAACATACTCCATTTTCATAATCATTCTGTTGTTGTTTTAAGAATTAAATATAATTTTACTTTTAGCTTTTAATTTTCTGCTTATACCTTGCTTTTTAGTAGTCTTACGGCTTGTTAATTGATATGATTTTATCTTTACAAAGTTAGCACAATTGCTTAATTTCAGCAAGGCAAAACGAGGAAAAATCATCCCCTTTTAAAGAAAAATCAAATTTAACTGCATTTTTTTTTGATTTTCTTCCAATCTCTTGGATTTTTTTGGGGGGCGATTGCGAATTAGCATAGATTGCCCAAGCAAGGGCCAATCATCGATGCTTATTTGATTTTCGTCAAAAAAAAGTCTGAATTCGAAGTTTTTCTCTGCACATTCCGTTTAAAAAAAACATCGTTTTTTGCCCTTTTTTTTGTTGTTTGGGAGAAGAAAAAAACGAGCTTCGCTCTATGCTGCTGGCATAACGCAAAAGTTGAATGGATTCAACAATTGAAGAGATCGGATATTATGCCGAATGTTTGGTTGGGTTAACAATCCCACTCCGTTCTTTCTTACACAAAACGGGGGATTCCTAAGTAATCGAAGAACCAGTCAGGCTTGTCATTCATGATGAGGGATTCAGGGAAATGAGTCTCTTCCAGCAAAGGGAGGACGTTCTCGTAGTTGGCAATGTCGTAATTGATGTGGGCATCGCTGGCAAGAATGACGGGAACCTGATAATCCTTGCAGAGTCGCAGGAGCTCCAGGTTGTTGGCTCGCGCATGCACTTTATGCCGTGCAGGCATCAGACTGCAGGAATTGATTTCCAGCAAAGTGTGATTCTCCTTGGCAGCGAGCACGATGGGCTCGAACAGGAGTTCGGCCGTGCCATCGCCAGGATGGGAGATGATATGGGTCCAAGGATTGCGGATAGCGGCAATCATGCCCTGGGTGTTCTCTTCCGGCGTGCCACCCTTCCAGCAGAGTTCATGGATGCCTGCGATGCGGAGATCCAGACAATGCTCGTAGTAGTATTCGTCGAGGTCGAGCGTACCCTGGGTGTCAAGAATGTTCAACTCGGCTCCCAACAGGAGACGCAAGCCGTCGATCATGCGAGGAATGACATGGAGATTGCGGAAATGGATGGGATGGCAGGTGCCTGGAATGCTGGGGCCATGCTCTGTGATTCCCAAGACCTGCAGCCCTTTCTGTTTGGCTGTGGTGACCATCTCCTGCAATGTGCAGTAGGCATGCCCACTCGCTATCGTATGCGTGTGTACGTCTAATAAGGTATGTATCATGTACTAATATTTCACATTAAGCCAAGGAGCATTCTTTTCCACCCATGCCTTGACGGTAAGGGGCACATCGGTACACATGCGGTCGGCTCCTAGATAGGCTCCCAACATGAAGTCCTCGATGCTCTGCCCAGGCCAAAGGCTGACGGTGATGCCTGCCTTGTGAGCTTTCTCCACCATTGCACGGCTGGTGCCCGGCATAGTACAACCGAGGGTCTTGATGCCCACCAGTTGAGCCATGGCGATGGTCTCGTCGTTGAGAGGCTTGCCGATAATGAGCAACAGCTCTGCTTCAGGATGATGCGTCTGGAGATAGCGCAAGCCACGATAGTCGCTGGAAGTGAAGACCATCATGCTGCCTTTCGTCTTGACACTCATAGCAGCTTGGTAGACTTTCTCAACGTATTCCTCGAAACGTTCCTGAGAGCCAAGGCCTTCCACGCGTGACTTCAGTTCCCATTCCACATAGAGACTGTCCTTGCCATTGAAGAACTTGACCAAGTCCTCCAGTCGCAGGATGCGATGACCTTTCTTGGTGCGCAGCACATCAATCTCGGCAGAGGTCATCTTCTCCAGATTGCCTTTGCCATTGCTGGTACGCTCGAGGGTCTCGTCGTGGATGATGTAGCAGACACCATCGGTTGTCATGCGGATATCGGTCTCGAAACCAGTGTAACCTCCATCCCAACTCTCTTGAAAAGCCTCGAGAGTGTTCTCGTCGCGCTCCATGCGACCTCCACGATGGGAAAAGGCGCGGATAGCCTGAGACTGTGCCAACACAGAGGATGCACAGCAGAGAGCGATGAGGCTGAAAAACAAAGCTCTTTTCATTTTCTTGCCATATTGAATGTAGTCATTTCCTGAATGGTGAGACGATCGAAGTTGGGAGCCCAACTGTCATCGAAACTCTGTATGGTGATGGTGTTGTCATTTCCCTCTTTCAGCTCAACGGGAATCATCTTCCAACTCATGCCTTCAGGGCCATAGGTGTTGGTCAGGAAGGAGTTGCCGTAGAAGAGGACATCCTCCTGAACCACTTTTCCGTTGACGAGAAGGCGGGCATGACGGTTGTCAACGGTAGCGTAGTAGAGCGTGAGGAGATGAGGACCTGTCTTGTCGGCACTGATGCCGTTCCAAGTCAGGGAACGTCCGAGGCCCAGATACTGTACCTGTTTGCCTCCTGAGGCATGGATGGCATCGGCTGTCTCGACCGTAACGCCTGAAGAAAGTGTGTTGCGGGAAGATTCTGCCTCGTAGGTGGTGTAAGCCTGGGGGACAGGAAGATTGGCATCGGGTGAGATCTGAACGAGGAAACCTCCAGCACTGATCTCAGGAATGGTGAGACGCTGTCCCTTAGTGACGGGCATCTTGGTGAACTTCAGTTCAGTGCGGACTGCTCCATCGCGGTAGATGTATGCTGTGTACTGGCGGTTCTCGTCGAGGAAATCCAAGGAGAAGCGACTCGTGCGTGCGTCCACCGTCGCACCAGCTATCCACCAATCGTCAGCATGACGACGGGCAATGGTGGCAAACTTGGGATCCAAGCTTCCCTCGAGCAGTTTGCTGTCGTCCCATGCGGTAGGGATACGCTTCATGATGTCGCGTCCCAAGAAATACTGCAGGTTTTCTGGGTTCTCGGAAATGTGGACGATACCACTCTCGAATGCCGTGAGCAAACCTAACCGCTGTCCTTGAGAGACGTTGGTAAGCAGTTGCCCATGGAAACGGGCAAAGTCTCCAGGAGTATAGTCGGCTGCTCCCACCACGTTGCGCGTGAAGAAGAGGTTGATATGATGGTCTGCTGTGACATTCTTGTATGCCCAGAAATTGCACTCACCTCCATAGATGGCTTCCTGGGTCATCAGATGGGGATAGGTGCGCCGGAGACCTGAGGGACGGGTGCATCCGTGGAAATTGACCAGCATCTCGTATTTGGCTGCTATCTTGAACAGATTCTCCATACGCTGCATTGTCTCCTTGGAGTCATCTTCCCAGAAATCAATCTTGATGCCCTTGACGCCCCATTGCTTCCATTTCTGCAGGGTGGCTTCCATCGTAGCGTTGGAGAATGCAGTGTTGTCGGAAAGGCGTGCAGTGGCCCAAAGGAGCACGTTGACTCCCTTTTCGTTGGCATGACGGATAACGTTTTCTACCCAGGAACTGTTCCATCCTCCATCGACCAGCGTATATTCATATCCCATCTCGGCTGCGAAGTCTGCAAAACGTTTCTCTGCAGCCTCCAATCCTCCATAGACATCCTCGCGGATTCCTTTGTTGTTTCCGTCTGAACCTCCCCAGTACCAAGCTGAACGGCCTGGTTTGATCCAAGCGGTGCTGGTCAATTCCGTAGGTGCATTGAGGTTCTCAGTCATGATGGACTCGAAGACCGTAGCCAGGCTCCCTATGATGGCCATGCGCCAAGGTGTACAGGCAGGGGAGTCGACAGTGACCACTTGATCCTTGTCCTCAGCATAATCCTTCTGGTTTCCCGTCGGACTGAACGAGAAGGTTCCCGTGTCGTTTTCTGCCTTGAGCAGGGCAGCGCAATAGGTTCCAACGTTGGCTGCCTCACTAAGCAGCAAGTAGTCCTTGCCGTTGGAAATAAGGGCAGGCGCATTCAAACGCTTGTCGCTCAACGAGTTCAGCTGGTCCCAAGTGTATCTCTTGTAGAGACCTTCGTAGGGATAGTTGGGGCTCTGCTTGTTGTCGATGAACTGGCATGCTATGCAGTAACTGAAGTCGCTGACCTTAATGCGGCTTTTCTCCTCCTTGACCGTGAGTTGAGAACGGTTGTGCTGGCGCGGGATGACATAGCGGAAGGCAAAGCCATCGTCGTAGACACGGAATTGAACTGTACTTTTCCATTTGCTGGGGTTCTGGACTGTCAGCGAAAGGGCGTTGCAGTGGTCCGTGTAGGTGGAACGCTTTCCTACAGGGAGGGTATACGTGTCATTGACTTCGGTGACGGAATGCGTGACATACGTGAGTTTTTGGCTTAGGTCGGTAACTGTGGTGACAATTCCCAACGGGGAATCCTCGACCAGCGTATGCTCGCTGTTCTTGATGGTATAGCTCAGTTGGCCATCTGCAAGATGGACGGTCAGCCGGAGATTACCGCTGGGGGAGGCTGTGCTGTACTCTTCTGCCATCACAGGTGAAGCCAACAGGGAGAAAACTCCCAAGAATAGAATTTGCTTAACGTTCATTCTTGTTGTTTAATGATTTCCTTGGTATGAAGACTTTCGTCCCCATTCGAATAAACAAGATTCCTTATATATAAATAAGGTATGTTGTTGTCTGTTGACAAATAGAGAGAGACTAGACGCCATAAAGTTGGCGTGCTAGTCTCTGTAGTTTCCGTACCTGTGAATCTTCTTGTTTTTTACCAGATATCCTCAGGCTCACTGGGGTTGTCATAGACTTCCTTGGCACAATACTCCATGTAGTCCATATAGAAGTAACGGGTAGGATCGTCCATTACAGTCTTGAAGCGGATGTAGTAGGTCTCGTCGGGATCCATAGTCTCACGGATGATGATACGACGAACGCAGATGTTGGATGCACGCATCATGGAGGATGCACCTGGACCGCCAGCGCAATACTGCTCGCAACCCTTCATGAAACCATTGTTGCGCATACGCTTGTCGACCTCTGCATTGTAGTCGTCGTCTTCAGAATCTGGTGCATAGCCAATATCGCTGGGGATGTTTCCTGCCTTCGTGTAGCGGTATTCTGTACCCTGGCGGAGATCCATAGGAATACCCATTGCAGCCAGTTTGTCGGTATCGCTACCCCAATAGAACTGAACCATACCACGCATGTTACCACCACACTGGATGGCGAAACGGAGTTCATACGTGCCACGACGAGGTACTGGTGGGAGTCGCATGGTACACTCGAACAAACCACGGATGGTCATCTCGTCACCCTGCATGTTCTGCCAACCGTTGCCACGGCCTGTCCAGTAGAAGAACTGGGTTTCATCGCGTATTTCAACATCATTCAGGTATTTGTACTGGTTGTCAGTTGGAATATAAACGCTCTTGTGACGGGCATCAGTAATATCGGAGAGACGGATGTCATTGCTCATGAATTCAGGCCACATGGCAGTAACGTTCCAACGGATACGCTCTCGCTGCAAATTGTTGCGCGATCCATCCGAATAAGTCAACAACTTGTCGAGGGGATAGATGATACCATTCCTGACATTGTTCTCACCTTCCAGATTGGGAGCCCCTACCAAGATACCTTCCTTGTCGGGGTCACAACTCAATTCGTGGTAAGTGCCATGTCGGCCGTTGCTCAAGTTGGGGAAACGGTTGATATAAACACCGTTGCTCTCACGACTCTCGAAGAGTTTTATCAGACGACGTTTACCCATGGTGGTATAATACTCCATGATGGCAACAGAAGGAGTCTTGTTGCTGGTGTTGTAACCTTTCTCGTTGTAGTGATTAACGAGACGGTCGGTAGCCAAGCGCATGGGCAAGAAGTGGTAGGTGACAAATTGGTTGAGCAGATTGTTCTCGTTCTTGTAGTTCTCGTCGTTCACGGCATCTGGATAGATGTTGTTTTCCACGAGGTAGTTGATAACGTCGTTGACTGTAATCTCTAAGGCAGGTTTGCCAATTTCTTTTGCCCAGAATTCATCGGTCTCAGCAAAATATGTAAAGCCAAAATAACGATGCTCTGGTGTATAGAATACTTCACCATTGTTGGATTCCTGCTCAGGAAGTGCACCTGACTGGTAAAGTGTTTCGTATGCTTCATCACGGACTCTGTCCAATGAATCCATTAAACCTACGGATCTTGCCAAAAGGGCAGCTACGTGGTATCCTTCCTTGTTCTCGTCGATATAACTTTGGAGGAGATAGGCCAACGTGTTGTTGCTGGGCGCAATTACCTGGTCCATTGCATGTATTACACCATTGATGGCAGGGATGTCGCGGTTGCGGACATTGATGCTGCAGTCATTGACCAGAATACTGTCGGGATTGGCGCAATAATGAATACTCAGCTTGCGGTCGTACATATTGGGATGAGGAATCTCGGCATCCTGTGTGTATGGGAATGAGGCTGTCTCGTAGTAAATCTCATCACCACCGTCGATGATGGAGTTGTAGACAATCACCTTGCGGATAGAGTCGAGGGTGACACTGTCACGGAAGGAACTCCAAGTGGGCTCTGTGATAACTCCCTGGCTTACCAATGAGTCAAGGTATACTTTGATTGCGTCGTTGGTGGGGGCGAAGCATGTGTAATTGCCACGAGCACTCATCAACTGACGCACATTGGTCTTTGTCATTGGACTTACGGGAACATGTGCCATGAGCTCATAGTACTCGCTGTATTGACTATGTTTCTCCAAATAACTTGAGATGGTCTCTTCCTTGAAGACATAACGTGAAGATGTGTCAACTTCTTCTTTGCAGCCAATAATGGATATCAAAACTGCTACGGACAAAAATAACTTTATTCGTTTCATCGTATTAAATGTAGTGTATTTCATTCAAAAGTTCAATTAGAGTTTACGTTTCTATTAGTTAATAATGTGCAAATATACTCCCTTTTTTTCAAAGAACAATGAAAATTCCTTTTTTTTTCGTCCCGATGACCCGTATAGAGTTAAAATAATTGAAAACAACCTTGTTTCTTTGAATTATAGGAAGAGCATAAGTCACAAACTTAAATAAATCTAAAATGTTTGATGAAATCAAGAAGAATTCATAACTTTGCAGTATGAAACGTGTGAAAGTGTTTTTGTGGTTCTTGCTTGTTTGCTTCTCTTTGCCATTGATGGCTCAGGAGACAGAGGAACAGGATTCCTTGCAGACCGAAGACCTGGATTTGGAGGAATCCATGACTCCAAGTTCTGTTCCTGTGGCCATGCCTTGGATGGGAGGCATCGGGCTAATTCCATGGAATTTGCATCAAGGACTTAATGGTCAGATTGGCGCAGGCGTGAATGTGGGTTTCGGCAAGCACAATCCATGGAAGGGAGCTTCGTTTTTTACCAATCTGGCAGGCCTGTATGTTTTACCAACGAGCAGGAATGGCAGATGGACTGGAGCTGTAGGAGGATACTTCTCCAACTTTCGTATGTTTGGGCAACAGGTCAATACGATGGGTGTGGTGGGACTTGCTGATTATCAGATTAATAATCGTATGTCTGTTACTGGGTTCTTGATGCACGATTTTGGAGTCTTGGGTGGCCAGAAAGGAATGTTTCCACCCATGCTGGGATGGGGCAATCCCAGTACCACCGTCGGCGGAGAATTCAACATGCGATTAGGAGAAAAAGCCAGTATGAGCATTGGTATCAGTGTGACTAATCAACCGCTTTATCACTTACCTCCTTATGAAACCTTTCCTGCATCTCCTGCTTCTGTCCATGCTCGTGGAGCAAGAGACTGAAAAAAAACTGACAAAATCAGTTTTGGAAGATGACCAAATGTTGGATTGTGAGGCTATACTGATATCTAAAAACGTGCTGTTATTTTGGAGAAATAAATCCATAAAACAAAGTTTTCTGTAAAATTCCCAGTCATACGTAGTGTGCGTGTGAAGGAAAAATTGTAATTTTGCACGTCAAAAGAATGAAACTAAATTAATTCATATAAAATATGGCAGAAACAAGAAAAATTAAAAGAGCGTTAGTCTCTGTTTTCCATAAGGATGGATTGGAGGAGATTCTTCGTACCCTGAATGCTTTGGGGGTAGAGTTGCTGAGTACGGGAGGTACACAAAGTTTCATAGAGTCTTTGGGATTCCCATGCAGAAAAGTGGAGGATGTGACCAGTTATCCCAGTATTCTGGGTGGTCGTGTGAAAACCCTTCATCCCAAGATTTTTGGTGGAATACTCGGAAGAAGAGAATTGGCAGGCGACCAGGAGCAGATGTTGCAGTATGAAATACCGGAAATAGATTTGGTGATAGTAGATTTGTATCCTTTTGAAGCTACTGTAGCAAGTGGTGCCAGTGAGGCAGATATCATTGAAAAGATAGATATTGGTGGCATCAGCCTGATTCGAGCTGGGGCCAAGAACTTCCGGGATGTGGTCATCGTTCCCTCGAAGGCAGAGTACAAGCCTTTGCTGGAATTGTTGCAGAAAAAAGGTGGTGAGACGGACATTGAGGATCGTCGTTGGTTCGCCTCTCAGGCATTTGGCGTGAGCAGTCACTATGATACTGCCATCCATTCCTATTTTGAGAAAAATTCATGACGATAAGAGAGTGAAGTAAATTAATTAATTTTTGATACAGATTTGAACAAATGGGGTGGTTTTCACTAAATAAAGAAATTGCTATGGACTTAGGTACCGCCAATACCATCATTATATGTGAGGGTAAAATTGTGGTGGACGAGCCTAGTGTAGTAGCCTTGGATCGTAAGACAGAGCATATGATTGCTGTGGGCGAACGTGCCAAGATGATGTATGAGAAGACAAATCCGGATATTCGTACAATCCGTCCTTTGCGAGATGGCGTTATCGCTGATTTCAATGCCTGTGAACAGATGATGCGTGGTTTAATCAAGATGGTTCACTCCGGCAATCGTTTGATTACTCCCAGCTTGAAAATGGTGATAGGAGTACCCAGTGGAAGTACTGAGGTGGAACTCCGTGCTGTACGTGATAGTGCAGAACATGCGGGTGGACGTGAAGTGTATTTGATATATGAGCCTATGGCTGCTGCTATCGGTATTGGAGTGGATGTGTTGGCTCCCGAAGGCAACATGATTGTTGACATAGGTGGTGGCAGCACGGAGATTGCAGTTATTTCTTTGGGAGGTATTGTTGCAGACAAGAGTCTGCGCATTGCTGGTGATGAGTTTACCGCTGACATTCAGGAGTATATGAGTCGTCAGCATAATGTGAAAGTCAGTGAGCGTATGGCAGAACGCATTAAGATCAATGTTGGCGCTGCCTTGACAGATTTGGGTGAAGAAGCACCTGAAGATTATATTGTGCATGGTCCCAACCGTATCACAGCTCTCCCTATGGAGGTTCCTGTATGTTATCAGGAGATAGCTCATTGTCTGGAGAAAACCATTGCAAAGATAGAGGCTGCCGTTTTGAGCGCTTTGGAGGATACGCCTCCAGAGTTGTATGCAGACATTGTCCATAACGGCATTTATCTGACAGGTGGTGGTGCTCTCTTGCGTGGACTTGCCAAGCGTTTGACTGATAAGATCAATATTCCATTCCATGTGGCAGAAGATCCCTTGCATAGTGTAGCTAAGGGTACAGGCGTGGCTTTGAAGAATATTCACAATTTCTCTTTCTTGATGTAGGAAAGCGTTGAGAGATTTTTTTGATCGGCTAAGTGCTAATGCCCATTGGTTTGTCTTCCTGATATTGGAGATTACCTGTGGGTATTTGCTATTCCAGTTCAACCGTTACCAAGGTAGTGTTTGGTTTACACAAGCCAATGCCTTGATGGGAACGGTTTTGGATTGGGAGGCAAAAGCTATTCAATATATTCATCTGGCAGACAACAATAAGAAGTTGACACATGAGAACTTGGTCCTTCAGTATAATATGGAAGTCATGCGTGATGAGTTGACTCGGCTGAAAAAAGATTCCTCTTATACAGAAAAAGTTTTGGCAGAATTTCTGCAGGACGTTCATTTGATACCTGCCCAAATTATAAACAACAGTATTCGAGACAAGGACAACTACATGACTATCAATCGGGGAGAATTGGACGGCGTGAAACCAGAGATGGGAGTTGTCAGTGGAACAGGTGTCGTTGGGATTGTCTTCCAGACGACAAATCATTACTCTTTGATAATGCCTATCTTGCATAGCAAATCCAGCATCAGTTGCCGCCTGCGTGACACGGGTTATTTTGGGTATCTGAAATGGCGTGGTGGAAACCCTCTGCAAGCTTATATTGATGACATTCCTCGACATGCCAAGTTCCATGTGGGTGATATTGTGGAAACAAGTGGTTACAGTAATGTTTTTCCTGCTGGTATTTTTGTTGGAAGAGTTGCACAGATTCATAATTCTGATGATGGATTGTCTTATCAATTGGAAGTTCAATTGAGTACGGATCTGTCACGGTTGAGAGAAGTATGCGTGGTGGCACAGGAGAATCAGATTGAATTGGACTCCTTGGAAAACCAGGTTTATTAAAATAAAGGCAAAAGGATGATAGTGACTTTGCTTATAAGGTTGTTGCAGATGCTGGTACTGATAGCTTTTCAGGTACTCGTACTGAATCATGTGCATTTCCTTGGATATGCCACTCCTATGGTTTATGTCGCCATCCTCCTTTATCTTCCTTGGAATGCGAATCGTGTTGGAACTCTTTTTCTGTCATTTGTCATGGGGCTTGTTCTGGATGCATTTTCCAACACTCCAGGATTGACAGCGGCATCTATGGTTTTCGCAGGTTTTATTCAGCCATATCTGTTACATGCAATGGCTCCTAAAGATACGGTGGAGGATATGGTACCTACCTATCGCTCAATGGGAAAGTGGAATCATGTACGCTACGTCATGTTGATCGTACTGATTCAGCAAGTATGCTATTTTCTTTTGGAGTGTTTCTCCTTTTACAATTATCGTGAACTCTTGTTGACTTTTGCTGGCAGTTATGTGATAACTTTAGTGATAGTCTTGGCATTGGAATCCTTCCGTAATCGTAATTCCTAGGAGGAGAGTCATGGCAGCAGACTATGAGTTGGAGAAACGAAAATATGTCATCGGTGGAGTTGCGATAGTCATTATTCTGCTCTATTTGCTGCGTCTTTTCTCTTTGCAGATGCTGAGCGATGACTTCAAACGCAATGCAGACTCCAATGCTTTCTTGAAAAGAATACAATATCCTGCTCGTGGCGGAATCTCGGACAGGAATGGTAAATTGCTGGTATACAATCAACCTGCATATGACGTTATGGTGGTAATGACGGAACAAGAAGGTGTTGACACATTAGATTTATGTGAAAGTTTGGGGATTACCCCTGAATGGTATGACCATCGTATGGCAGAAATCCAAGACCTCAGACGTAATCCTGGCTACAGCAAATATACCCAGCAACTCTTCATGAGCCAACTTTCAGCAGAAGAGTTCAGCAGTTTCCAAGAGAAGTTGTTCCGTTTTCCTGGTTTTTATATCCGTAAGCGAAGTATCCGTCAATATCGCTATCCTTATGCTGCCCATGTTTTAGGGGATGTGGGTGAAGTTAGTCCTGCAGACATCGAAGCAGATGACTATTATCAAGGAGGTGACTATATTGGCAAATTGGGTGTGGAACGTGCCTATGAAATGCAGTTGCGCGGAGAGAAAGGAATAGAGATCCTCTTGCGAGATGCCAAAGGACGTATCAAAGGAAAATATCAGAACGGGAAGTTTGATCAGGCGCCTGTGCCAGGAAAAGATCTCACATTGAGCATTGATTTTGATTTGCAAGCATTGGGTGAAAGATTGATGCGTGGTAAACTGGGAAGTATAGTTGCAATAGAGCCCAGTACAGGCGAAGTCCTTTGTATGGTTTCCAGTCCCACGTACGATCCTCGCATGATGGTAGGTCGCCAAAGAGGAAAGAACCATTTGCTTTTGAGCAAGGATTCTCATAAACCGCTCTTGAACCGAGCTATCATGGGACAATATCCACCTGGATCAACTTTCAAAACCGGACAAGCCTTGACTTTCCTTCAAGAAGGAATCATCACACCCAGTACGGCCTATCCTTGTTCTCGTGGTTTTCATTACAAGGGTTTGACAGTAGGCTGTCATGGGCATGGATCACCCCTGCCATTAGTGCCTGCTATCGCAACTTCATGTAATGGCTATTTCTGTTGGGGGCTTTATCACATGCTTGGCAATCGAAAGAAGTACAGTACGGTACAGGACGCTATAACCAGATGGAAAGACTATATGGTCTCTATGGGATTTGGTTATCAACTTGGAATTGATTTGCCAGGTGAGAAGCGGGGTTTAATTCCCAATGCAGGTTTCTATGATAAAGCATACAAAGAATCTTGGAATGGCTTGACTGTAATCAGTATCTCCATTGGGCAGGGTGAAGTAAACCTGACACCTTTACAGATTGCCAATTTGGGTGCAACGATTGCGAATCGTGGCTATTATATCATTCCTCATGTAGTAAAGGAAGTTAGGGGTGAACCTATGGATACCACTTATTCCAAGAAACACTATACAATGGTGGATAGAGCCAATTATGAGGTTGTGGCCAGAGGAATGCGGCAAGCTGTTTTGGGGGGAACATGTCGTGTAGCAAACAATCCTTGGTATGAGGTATGTGGAAAGACTGGTACGGCTCAGAATCCTCATGGCAAAGATCACAGCGTATTTATGGGGTTTGCTCCCATGAACGATCCAAAGATAGCCATTTGCGTCTATGTGGAGAATGGCACATGGGGTGCGACCTATGGTGTTCCTATTGGGGCGTTGATGATGGAACAGTACATTAATGGCAAATTGTCTCCCGAAAGTATGCGTAAGGCAGAAGTGTTTGAACATAAATATCTATATTCTCCCACATTCTATGTCAATGGCAACTCAGAACAACAATAAGGAGAAAGGCAAAGGAGTATTCCAATCGTTAGACTGGTTTACCATTCTGATTTATCTCATCCTTCTGGCAATGGGATGGATGAGTGTCTGTGGTGCCAGTTATGATTTTGATCAGGGAGGAAACTTCTTTGATTTTCAAACCCGTTCGGGTATGCAGATTGTCTGGATTGGTACTTCAATGCTGTTGGGTATGGTTATCCTGACTATTGATGATCGATTGATGGAATCCCTTTCCTATGTTATATATTTAGGATTTATTGCTTTGTTGGCAGCGACACCCTATCTTTCGCATGACATCAAAGGTTCGTTGAGTTGGATTAAGGTGGGACCGTTCAGTATTCAACCAGCGGAGTTTGCCAAGTTTGGCACAGCACTTTGTGTGGCGAAAGTGATGAGTTCATATGGATTTAATATGGGGAAATGGCGTGATTTCCTGCTTTGCATTATCCTTATTATCTTACCTATGGGACTCATCGTGTTGCAAAAAGAAACGGGTTCAGCTTTGGTTTATCTGTGTTTCTTCTTGATGATGTATCGTGAGGGAATGCCAGGAAGTATTCTTTTTGCTGGTGTGGCAGCAGTCGTCTATTTTGTGGTTGGAGTACGTTTTGCTGAAGATCCATTATGGGGACTTGAGGTTGTCAGCTTGGGCAAAGCTATTGTCCTACTGCTCATCCTCCTTTTCACTGCAGGCATGATGTGGGTATATACCCAGCAGTCAAAATACGTTCTAAGGGTCATTGTTTTTGGATTCATAGCAATGGCATTAGCTCTGCTTTTCTGCAAATATGTGATTCCATTCGATATGACTTGGGTTCAGTTGATTGTCTGTGTCCTAATGATTCTGTATCTTTTCTATGTTGCACTGAAGGAACGGGTTGCACGTTATTTTTATATAGGTCTTTTCGCTTTGGGATCCTTGGCATTCTATTACTCTGCCAGTTTCGTGTTGGACAATGTCATGCAACCTCACCAACAGACCAGAATCAGAGTTCTGCTGGGATTGGAAGATGATCCCAAAGGGGCAGGGTATAATGTTATTCAGGCAAAGATAGCAATCGGCTCTGGGGGACTGAAGGGAAAGGGTTTCCTGAATGGAACTCAGACTAAGTTGAAATATGTGCCTGAGCAAGATACTGATTTCATCTTTTGTACGGTAGGCGAGGAAGAAGGTTTCGTGGGATGCTTGATAGTCCTGTTATTGTTCCTCTTCTTGATCCTGAGGCTGATTCATTTGGCAGAAAGGCAACCCTACGCCTTTGGTCGCATCTATGGTTATTGTGTGATGAGTGTGTTCCTCTTCCATGTGTTCATTAACGTAGGTATGGTGTTGGGATTGACCCCAGTGATAGGTATCCCTTTGCCATTCTTCAGTTATGGAGGTTCTTCTTTGTGGGGATTCACGATATTGCTTTTTATTTTCCTAAGAATTGATGCTGGAAGAAATCGCCTGCAGCACTAGTGCTCGATGCAGACTCCAACGTCAGTGAGACGAGACAGAGTCTCCTTATTCATGTTGTGGTAAACCATAACTTTTCCTTGTTGCCCTTTTTGAAGTTGGATTCTCATGCAAGGCTGCTCGTATTGGTGGTAGGCTATACCATATCCCAGAAGTCTTCCTTCTTTGTCTGTTGTGGTGATGCATAAGTTGCTTTTCTTGTGCACCGCAGGATTTTCCAAGCAGAGTTCTGTTGTGAGATTGATTTCTTCGTAGGAGAAGTTGTTCTGAAGGCGTAGACCCACTGAGACTTCGTAAGTTCCACTCTCTGGTACAGACGGAATCAGGAAGGTGATGGTGTCGGAACGTCTCCATCCATCTGGATCAACGTGTTCGTACTCGTGTATCAACGTGTTCCCTTGACAAGAAACGAGAAACAACAGCAAGATACTTAAAGGAAAAATCTTAAGCTGCATTAATTCTGCTGTCTTACTGTGGAGCTTTCTCCTTGTGTTCTTTTCTACCCTCTTTATTCCGATTACTGCTTTTCTTTTTCTTCTTTTTCTTCTTGTCAAAGCGGTTGAGATCTTCTTGGGTAGCCAGATCGATAGGACGTTCTGGTACTTTGCGACCTCCTTCCTCAAGCGTCTCAGGTTTGTTCCCTTCCTTATTCATTGCGATGATTTCCAAGGCACGCTTGGCAGGGATTGTTACCAAATTAGCTGCCAGATGCTTATCTGTGGAATAAGTTACCATTCCACTGAGGATATCTGCCTTGAAATAATAATAATCACCCTCTTGTGAATGCAGGGGGATTTCCTTGCTGCTCAGTTTTCTGCTGGCTTCCATGTATTGATCAACCTCATAGTTGAGGCAGCATTTCAGCTTAGCGCATTGGCCTGCTAGTTTCTGAGGATTCAGACTGAGGTCCTGGAGACGGGCTGCACCTGTGTTGACGCTGATGAAATTCTTCATCCATGTGGCGCAGCAAAGCTCACGGCCACAAGGCCCGAATCCACCAATTCGACCAGCTTCTTGGCGTGCACCAATCTGTTTCATCTCAATGCGTACGTGGAAAGCCTCTGCCAACACTTTAATCAGTTGACGGAAATCAACACGTCCATCGGCGATATAGTAAAAGATAGCTTTGTTGCCATCGCCTTGATACTCCACGTCACCAATTTTCATTTCCAGTCCCAAATCCTTTGCAATCTGACGACTCTGAATCATGGTGTCGTGCTCGCGAGCTTTCGCCTCATTGTATTTTTCCATATCCGTAGGCTTAGCTTTGCGATAAATTCGTTTTATGTCATCCATGTTCTTGAGATTGGCTCTTTTGATTTGCAGGTTGACAAGTTTACCTGTCATAGTCACTGTGCCAATATCATGCCCAGGAGAGGCTTCTACTGCTACGATATCTCCTTTTTCAAGAGGCAGGAGGTTTGTGTTGTGGTAATATCCTTTTCGTGTATTCTTGAATTGCACCTCCACGAGGTCTGTTATTTCTTCGTTTCCTGGGATATCTGCCAAATAGTCATAGGTGTTTAATTGGCAGTAATGTCCACAGTTGCACCCTTTTCGAGACAATCCGTGGTCATCGCATCCACTTATATATTCTAATTCCATAATATGTCAGTTTTTATTAATCAGTAATACTATCATTTTTAAGGAGAGATCGAAAAACACCATACGTGGATTCACATTCTGTTCGATATCCCGTTGGGCATCAGACAATTCATTCATGATTCTGATGACGTTTTTCTCGTTGATGAATCGTGCAAAGTTCACGCTGAAATCGTTTTCCTCCATTGTCTCATAGTTCAAATCTTGGCGATGGAAATTGAACATGAAGTTTTCCCGTATCATTCTCTGGTAAAAGATCAAGAGCCGTTTCTGGCGTTCTCGTCCCAATTCAGATACGGTGTCCGCCCATTGGCGCAACTCCTTAATCTTGCGCATATAACTTTGTCGCATCAATTGCTTGAAAAGGTCAAAGAAGACTTTTTCCTCACTTCCTGCTTCTACGCGTTTCAAAGCCTCAGTATAACTGCCTTGTGCCACGTGGCCCATCACGTTCGCCTCGTCAGGGGGTAGGGCCAGATTATGCTGAAGGGCTTGACTGATTTCTTCTTCATTCAATGCTGGAACATTGATCCGTTGTACACGGCTTTGTATTGTGCCAAGTACCATTTCCGGTTCTTCGCTGACCAGCAGAAAATGAGTTTTCTGAGGTGGCTCCTCAATGAGTTTCAGCAACTTGTTGGCCATCTCGATGTTCATGCGTTCCGGAAGCCACAGAATGATGACCTTGCGGCCACCTTGACTGGCTTTTAATGCTAATTTCTTTTGCAGGGAATCACTTTCGTAGACGTAATGCACAATCTGTTGGTTCTCTGCTTTGATATCGTTCAGCCAATTCTCTGTGTCAAAGTAAACGGAGGTGGAGAGTTGTTCTCGCCATTCTGGAAGGAAATCATCAGATATAGGGTGATCGGTACTCTTCTTCTTGCATACGGGAAAAGAGAAGTGCAGATCAGGATGTGACCATTGCTCGAGCATCCTGCAACTGGAGCATTGCTGGCACGCCTCATCCTGGGATGGGTTCTCACACAACAGGTATTGTGCAAAAGCTAAGGCGAGTGGAAGCTTTCCTGCTCCTTGAGGTCCACAGAACATCAAAGCATGAGGCAATTTGTCTTCATGCACCATCTGGAGGAGATGCTGCTTGACTTCTGCTTGCCCTATGACTTCACTGAATTTCATTGGATTCTAATAAAGTTGCTTTGCTATTTCACAGACGCTGTCTACTGCATTGGCGGTATAGAAATGTAGACTGGGTGCTCCATTCTCGAGCAGTTCGCGACATTGCTGCACAGCCCATTCGATACCTACCTGATAAACTTCCTCGTCCGTTTTGCACTGGGATGCTTCCTTATATAATGCTTCAGGCAAATCACAATGGAATGTCTTGGGAATCACCGTGAGTTGAGTTAACTTGTTCAATGGCTTGATGCCAGGAATGATGGGGATGTTGATGCCTATTGCCTTCGCTTTTTCAACGAAATCGAAATATTTCTTGTTGTCATAAAAAAGTTGGGTAATAGCATATTGGGCTCCCATCTCTTCTTTCTTTTTCAGAACTTGCATATCAGCTTCCAGATTGGCTGCCTCCTCATGTTTTTCCGGATAGCAGGCCACTCCGTATTGGAAGGGAGTACCTGGCACTTTGATAGGGGTTCCGTCGAAGAAGAAACCATCGTTGAAACGGTTAATCTGGTCAATCAGATCTGTTGCATGAACTGGACCGTCTCCAGTAGGCTTGAAGGAGGATTCGTCTTTGGCTTTGTCTCCTCTCAGGACAAGGAGATCGCTGATTCCCAGAAACTGAAGGTCGAGCAACATGTATTCCAGGTCCTCGCGATTGTTTCCGCTGCAGACGATGTGTGGAACCACAGGGATGTTGTATTTGTTCTGGATGGCTGCTGCAATGGCGATTGTACCAGGACGGCGACGTACACGCTGTCGCTGCATGAGGCCGTTGCCCAGGTCCTTATAAACATATTCGCTGCGATGAGTGGTAATGTTGATGTATCGTGGATTGAACTCCCTCAATTTGTCTATCGTAGAGAACAGTCCACCTGTTCCATTCCCCTTGATGGGTGGAAGAACCTCAAACGAGAACGAAGCTCCTTGGTTGCTGTTGATGGTATCTATGACGCTCATCCTTCTTCCTTTACTTTTTTACTTTGACAACAATGAAATGCTTACCGCCAATGGTCAGGTTGATGGTGTTTCCTTCAGTTGGGATACTTTTTTCTTGAGGGGTAACGGCAAAGGGAGATTCCACCGTGTTTTCCTTGTCGTAATCGCTGCAATCCAACGTGATTTGACGGGCTTCACTGATTGATTTCAGTCCCTCCATTTTGATGCAAATGCTTTTACTGTTGGTAGTGGTGTTGGCTATCTTGACAATGTATTCTTCCTTCTCCGCATCGAATACAGCGCTTGAGAAGATGCCGTCCTCTCCCTTGGGAGTAATTGCTGATTGAGCGCTTGGCAGGATATTCGTACCCTTGTTCTGGGCATAGAGGGCCTGCACGTGATAGCTGACAGACTTGGCGACCCTGAGATTGTCGAACCAGATCAGGTCAGGTCTCCATTGCCAGCCCTTCACGTGGGCAAAGAGTGGAGCGTAAGTGGCCATGTGGACGATGTCTGCATTCCGCTCGAGTCCAGTCATGAAAGCTGCCTCGTAGATGCTGGCACCCGCGTGGTTCCATTTCTTTCCTTTGTCGTGACACGCGTATTCACCAGCAAAAACTTTGGGTCCCTTCCTGTCATAGTTGTCATAGCGGTTCATGTTGTTAAGGAACCAGTCGATGGGACGATAGAAATGCTCGTCCACCAGATCAACTTTCTGTTTGCGCATAGCTTCCCAACCCAAGTCGAAGTTCTCTCCTTCTGAGTCAGGACCTGAGGTCCCAATCAGTTTGATCTCAGGGTGTGCCTTGTGGACTGCTCCTGCCACAATCTTCAGGCGGTCGAAATAGAACTTGCCCCATTGCTCATTTCCGATGGCGAGAAACTTCAGGTTGAAGGGTTCCGGATGCCCCATCTCAGCACGAATCTTTCCCCATGTGGAAGCTGCATCTCCGTTGGCAAACTCAATCAGGTCGTTGCAATCGTCAATGTAAGGCTGCAAATCGTTGAGTGTGCAGGGCACATGGGCGCTCTCCTGATTCCAATTCTGGAATTGGCACGCCATTCCCACGTTCAGTACAGGCAGGGGTTCTGCCCCAATCTCTTCTGAGAGAAGGAAGTACTCGTAGAAGCCCAGTCCGTAGCTTTGGAAATAATCAGGGTAATAGCGGTAAGTGAATGTGCTTTCCCAGCGATTCTTGTTGTAGGGGCGGTTCTCCACAGGTCCGATGGAGTTCTTCCACTGGTAGCGGTTATCCAGCGTTGTGCCTTCCACGATGCAACCACCTGGGAAACGGAATACTCCAGGATGCAAATCATAGAGAGCCTGCGCCAAGTCCTTCCTCATGCCGTTCTCGTGTCCCTTCCAAGTGTCAGCAGGAAACAGGCTGACGTGTTCCACATCGCAAACTCCATCGCCACTTCTGCCTTTCTCCGTGCAGAGAAAGATTCGCAGTTGCGCTTTGTCGATTGTCTTGGGGCTCTTCAGGGTAGTGGTGTATCGTTTCCATTCCTTCGACGAGACGATGATGTCGCTTTGAACCAATTCCTGGTTGTTGTCGTTGCTGTATTCGTCAATCAGCTGGATGCGCAGCATCTGAGCCTTCCCCTCAGGGACGCGCGCCCAAACGGAGAAGCGGTAGTCCGCATCTTTGTGAAGTCCGATGCCAAAGAACCCCTCGTTCTGCAAGCCTGTCCAACGGTCAGGATGCCCAGCACTTGCCAGGCGTGCATAGTGGGGATTCTTCTCGAAAGGGCCGTCTTTGAGGATTGCAACGTTTCCGAAAGCCTGCCAACCCATGAGATGGTCGGGGGTGAACTCGAAAGAGCGGTTCTTGACGAGCTCCGCATAGAGTCCTCCGTCGGCAGCGTAGTTGATGTCCTCGAAGAAGATGCCATACATGGTCTTCTCTACGGGGCTGCCAGGCTTGTTGGCCTTTACGTTTATCGTGATGTTGTCCTGAGCAGCACCTGGCAGGCAAGCCATCAGGGCGGCAAGGCACATTGCTATGATTCTGACCTTCATTGTTCTCTAAGTGTTTTCTTTATTTGACAGTTGTCTCGTTTCAGTATACAAAGATACGGAAAAAATCGGAGATGTGCAAGTGTTTGCTGGAAAAACTCATCAGCAGAAACGGAAGACCGCCCCCTGTGGCTGCTGACTGGTAGGAATTCGGTTTTCAACGTGTTGACTCTCGCTTTTCAACGTGTTGATTTCTTCCTTTCAACACGTTGAATTTTTCTGGATAAAATGGTGGGTGATGCACGCTATCGTGCTACATTTGTTTTTGTGTATGTTCAACCTGTGGCAGGGGGGGCAAGGTGAAAAAAACATTCAACTTTTAGGTACGGGCACGTCGTTGCTGATGTCCGAGTAAAAATCTGCATTAGGGTATTGCATATCTCAACTTTTTTTCTTACCTTTGTACATGAATTCATGATAGCGTGAGATAGAATAATAAGGTAATTAAAAAAACATCATATTTATGACACTGATTAAATCAATATCCGGAATTCGTGGAACCATCGGTGGACGTGCAGGAGATACGCTGAATCCATTGGACATCGTGAAGTTCACTTCGGCTTATGCCACATTGATTCGTCGTTCCACTCAGGTTGCGAGCAATAAAATCGTTGTGGGGCGGGATGCCCGTATCTCAGGCGAGATGGTGAAGAATGTGGTTTGCGGCACCCTGATGGGAATGGGATTTGATGTGGTGAACATAGGTTTGGCCACTACGCCCACGACTGAGATAGCGGTAACGATGGAGGGTGCTTGTGGTGGCATCATCATCACCGCCAGCCATAATCCACGTATGTGGAATGCCTTGAAGCTGCTCAACGAGAAAGGGGAGTTCCTGAACAAGGAACAGGGCGAGGAGGTTCTCAGAATTGCTGAGGCAGAGGACTTTGAGTATGCTGATGTGGATCACTTGGGCAAGTACAGAGAAGATGACAGCTACGACCAGAAGCATATAGAGTTGGTGAAAGGCTTGGAACTGGTGGACGTGGATGCTATTAGAAGTGCCAACTTCCGTGTAGCCTTCGACAGCGTGAATTCTGTGGGTGGCATCATCCTGCCCAAACTGTTCGAACAATTGGGAGTAAAGACCGTGACAGGGCTTTTTACTGATCCTTCTGGCGATTTCCAGCACAATCCTGAGCCTCTGGAGAAGAATCTGGGAGAAATCAAGGCCTTGATGCAGAAGGGGGGCTACGATATCGGTTTTGTGGTTGACCCTGATGTGGACCGTCTGGCTCTCTTCTGTGAGGACGGGACTATGTATGGCGAAGAATACACGCTGGTAACGGTGGCCGACTACATCCTGCAACACACTCCCGGCAATACAGTAAGTAATTTAAGCAGTACGCGTGCGTTGCGTGATGTTACACGCAAGTATGGTCAGACCTACACGGCAGCAGCTGTGGGTGAAGTGAATGTGGTAACGAAGATGAAGGAAACCAATGCTGTCATTGGTGGCGAAGGGAATGGTGGTGTCATTTATCCTGCTGCTCACTATGGCCGCGATGCATTGGTGGGCATTGCCCTCATCCTGACTTATCTGGCCAAGAAAGGATTGAAGACCAGTGAATTGCGTGCCACCTATCCTCCCTACTTCATTGCCAAGAATCGTATTGACTTAGTGCCAGGGACTGATGTGGATGCAATTCTGGCCAAGGTAAAGGAACTCTACAAAGACGAGGAAATCAATGATGTGGATGGTGTGAAGATAGATTTTCCCGACAAGTGGGTACATTTGCGCAAGAGTAACACAGAACCTATCATTCGAGTGTATAGCGAGGCCAACACGATGGAAGCTGCAGATGAGATAGGCAAGAAGATTATGGATGTTGTTTACTCGATGATATAAGTGGCAATCAAATGAGTTTGTTTAACAATCAAGAATAATTCAATAGAGAAATGAGAGTAATCATAGAACCAGATTATGCCCAGTTATCCAGATGGGCTGCCAAGTATGTGGCTGATAAGATCAATGCCGCAAAGCCTACGAGTGAAAAACCTTTCAAGTTGGGTTGTCCCACAGGTAGTTCTCCTTTGGGATTGTACCAGAACTTGATTGAGTTGTACAAGGCGGGAAAGGTGAGTTTCCAGAACGTGATAACATTCAATATGGACGAGTATGTGGGTTTGCCAGAGAATCACCCTGAGAGTTACCATAGTTTCATGTGGAATAACTTCTTTAATCATATTGATATAAAGAAAGAGAATGTACACATCCTGAATGGCAACGCTCCAGATTTGACAGCAGAATGTGCTTCCTACGAGGCTGCCATCAAGGCTGCCGGTGGTATCGACCTCTTTATGGGTGGTATCGGTCCTGATGGCCATATCGCTTTCAATGAACCTTTCAGCTCTCTCACCAGCCGAACAAGGGTAAAGAGTCTGACAACAGATACCATCATTGCCAATAGCCGTTTCTTCGACAATGATGTCAACAAGGTTCCCAAGACAGCTCTTACCGTTGGTGTAGGCACCGTCATGGAAGCAAGGGAAGTGTTGATCGTATGCAATGGCCACAACAAGGCCCGTGCCTTGCAGCATGCAATCGAGGCAGGAGTTTCTCAGGAATGGACCATCAGTGCCCTGCAGATGCACCCGCATGCTATTATCGTCTGTGATGAGGCTGCGACAGATGAACTGAAGCATGGTACCTATAAGTACTTTAAAGACATCGAGAAAGAGAATCTCTAAACTGATTGTTTCAGCGAGAATAACGACAGAGGGTTGATGTGTATCAGCCCTCTGTTTCTTTTCCACAGAAGGGACAGAAATGTGCGTTGCTGGGAAGTGGACTTCCACATTCCTTGCATTTTTTCTTGATATTGGGACGATGCTGCCTGTCATAGATGAACTGGGCACTTACAATACCTGTAGGTACAGCCATGATGGTGTAGCCAAGCATCATCACAATAGCACTCAAGAATCTGCCGACAGGAGTGATGGGGGCGATGTCTCCGTAGCCAACTGTTGTCATCGTCACGACAGCCCAATAAATGCTTGTGGGGATGTCCTTGAACTGGGTGTTCTCTACATTTCCCTCAACCATATACATAATGGTACCCAAGGAAATTACCATAATAACCACAAACAGGAAGAAAACCATGATTTTTCGGCTGCTCAGCATAAGTGAGCGCATCAACAGGTCGCCTTCCTCCAGGAAGCTGAAGAGTTTGAAGACGCGGAACACTCGTATCAGACGGAAGGTCCTGACAACCATCAGATAGCGGACGGGACCAAAGATCCATCCAATATAGAGAGGAAGTGTGCTGAGCAGGTCTATGATTCCAAAGAAGCTCAGCGCATATTTCTTGGGAGTCGGTGAACAATAGAGACGGCAGAGATATTCCAGGGTGAAGAAAAAGGTGAAGACATATTCCAATATCGTGAAAACTCTCTTTGCAATGATATGAACTCCCTGCATGCTTTCAATGAAAACAAGCAGAATGCTGAAAACGATAGTCCATAGCAGCACTACATCGAAAAGCTTACCCATAGGGGTATCACTTTCAAAGATGATACTATATAATCTTCCTTTAAGTTCACTGTTCTTCATAAACAGCTGCCACTTGGTTTGTATCTTGCGGAAAAGATTCATAGTTGACTATAGATTCTTTAATTGTTTGCAGTCTCTTGCACAGAGGTGAAGTTTTCAGTTTTTGACGTATTTCGCCTTTTCTCCATCCGTGTTGTATATGCAATTGCGCAGGTCAGTGCTGCTGATTTCAACTGCATCTTTGGTCAATTCTGGCACGTTGTAGCTTTTCAGCAATAGGATGCTGTGTTCAGGATCTTCCTGAGGCAGCATAAACGCTTTGCGAGAATGGCCTTCCTTGTCAAAGTATGCAATATAGGGACGAGAGTAATTCCCATCATCCCGCCGACTGCTGAACACGAACCATCTTCCATTGCTGCTCCAGGAATGGAAACTGTCGATATCAGGGCTGTTGGACTCTGTCAGAGGGTATTCCTCGCCTGTTTCAAGATTCTTTATCCACAAGTCGCTGCTCTTGTGCCAAATATGGAACTGGCCATAATCTCCTAACGTATACAGAAGATATTTCCCATCAGGACTTACACGAGGAACCGTTACACTCTTGCCCATAGCTGCGCAATCAATTACGGTTTGAGGTTCACTGAATTGGAGAGTCTTTTCGTCGAAGTCCAGTTTCATCAGATTGTATCTAATGCTGTCGTAGTGAGTGATGATGTATGCGGTAAGAACACTATCCGTTTGATTGAGATCCACACCATTGGAGATATCTGCACTACAATAATAGAGCTGTTTTCCATCAGGAGTCCAGCAGGGGAAAGTCTCTAATTGTCCACGGGTCCGCAGGATATGGCGAATTTCATTCTTGTCTACATCATAAAGCAACAGGTCGCTCGCTTCGTCGATGACCTCTATCATTTCCTTGTGATACAGATGGAAAGTCTGTCCTGTTTTGTTGGTACTGAAGGCTATCATATTAAGCCGTGGGTGCCAAGAGGGGTAAACACCTGATGTAATGATGGTGCTGTCTTTCAGCTGAACCTTCTTTGCTTTCCCATTTTCGATAATCATCGTTCCTCCATGATTGGCGCGAACGTGGAAAAGGAAGTTCTTGCTGCTGTAGTTCTGGTAATTGTGACAATTTATGCAATGATTGTTTTTTTCATCATAGGTGCGGTTGTTCTCGTAAATGGTATGCACATTGAAATTTGTCAGGTTGCGTTGATAAAGCCCTAATTGGCGATATAATTCAAAGCCAGGTTCAATAAGTCGATAACTCAGATATGGATCAATGTCTTCTTGAGCAACAGTTAACTTGTGACTGTTGTATTTCACCCAACTATTGCCATGCTGGACATAGACATTCGCCTCGATTTCACTGCCTCTATTGTCGGTCAGCAGTTTACGCCAGGCTATACTGTCGATAACAACTTTTCCTTCAGTGCCATAGCTGCCAGCAACCACGTTGTCACCTTTCCCTTGGAATTGAGCAACGACAGCTGTGCATAGAGTATCCTTGACCATAAAGTTCAAGGGGGCGATGTTTGCAGGAATGACGATGTCTGTGTAGTCTGGGAATATTGTAGCTTTAACATCCAGTGTCTCAAATTGGGTGGGTACTTCAGGAGTTCCCTTGCATGATGCCAACAGGATAATTCCCATCAGCATGACCAAAGAATTGTATGGTAGTTTCTGTTTTTTCATAATCAATTGAC
>JAEEGF011892532.1_pt1 | contig 27283 bp, 20 predicted proteins | sample 9134171 | NCBI WGS metagenome assembly JAEEGF01 (sample SAMN16246542, study PRJNA631951) | gut metagenome | biome: gut microbiome; feature: rumen; material: AP-attached | host: Bos | place: Iran: Karaj | collected 2018-10 | reverse complement strand
TGCACCTGCCTGCTTTGCTTTATCAGGCATGATCTCAGGTACAGGATTAGCCATGGCAAAAAGGATGGAGTCTTTATTCATGGAAGCTACCATTTCTTCGCTTACGATATTTGGCGCAGAAACACCCACAAATATATCGGCACCCTTAAGGGCATCCGCAAGAGTTCCATGCTTTCCTTCAAGATTTGTAACATCCATCATACGAACCTGCATCCAGTTAAGACCCTCTGAGTCTTTTGCAAGGATACCCTGCTTGTCGCAGAGTGTAAGATGCTTAAAACCGTAAGAAAGAAGGAGCTTGCTGATGGCAATTCCGGCAGAACCTGCGCCGTTAACCACAACCTTGCAATCTTCCTTTTTCTTGCCTGTTATCTTTAAACTGTTGATTATACCTGCAAGCACTACGATGGCGGTACCGTGCTGATCGTCGTGGAATACAGGGATATTAAGGAGCTTCTTTAATCTTTCTTCAATCTCAAAACAGCGGGGAGCGGAAATATCTTCAAGATTGATACCGCCAAATGCCGGGGCAATATTGACCACGGTTTTGATTATCTCTTCTGTATCCTGTGTGTCAAGGCAGATAGGAAATGCGTTTACTCCGCCAAACTCCTTAAAAAGAACTGCCTTTCCTTCCATAACCGGCATAGCGGCAAAGGGACCTATATTACCAAGGCCGAGAACCGCACTTCCGTCTGACACTACCGCGATAGTGTTGCTTTTGATGGTGTATTTATAAGCCGCCTCAGGATCTTTTGCGATAACCTTGCATGGCTCCGCAACACCCGGGGTGTACGCAAGAGCAAGGTCTTCTCTTGATTTTACCTGACATTTTGAGGTGGTATTAAGTTTTCCGTTCCATTCCTCATGCAGCTTAAGTGCTTCTTCACTGATATTCATAATCTTTTCCCTTCTTATGGCTATTTATACAATACTCAATGTAAAGTATATTAGCACGGGCAGGAAGGTTAGTCAAGGAAACACTAATTTATGATATTCACTGTGCGCCCGTAGCTTTTTGCGGCACGGATAGTGCTTTCGGTGCCGCTTTTGCCGTGTACGCCAACTACATTTATCTCTCCTGCCCAGGCGGCGATAAGCCTGTTTCTTGCAGGGAAATTATATCTTAAGGCGGGAGTCCCGGGAGCATATTCCGATATTAATAGACCGTTTTCTATAATTGATTCTTTAAGTCTTATAAGAATATTTGGGTAGCATCTGTCAAGCCCAAAGCCAAGGAAAGCCACTGTAAAACCGTTGTTTTTGATGGCAGCGGTATGGGCATAGGAATCAACTCCAAGTGCCATGCCGCTTATTATGGTCTTGCCGGATGCTATAAGCTCTGTTCCTATATCTATGGTCATATCTCTTACAAATCCGCTGCAGCGCCTGGGGCCGATAATGGCAGCGCTGTTTTCGGGAGCCAGTACGCTGCTGTAATTTGTGGGGATGTTTCCCTTTGCGTAAAGAAGTATTGGCTGATCTGTAAGAGATTTAACGGAATCCGGGTAAACAGGATTATCAAGTGTCAGGATGGTGATCCTTTGCTTTTCGCAGATCTCAAATATCTTTTTGGCAGGGGAAAGGTCTTTATTTACGCCGGGATGAAAGCTGTATACCTCTTTTGGACTGCCGTACTGCGCGATCAGCTTTCTTGCGGTAATGCAGCCGACTCCGGGAAGGCCTGCAAGCCAGATATAATAAATGCTGTCTTCTTTGTTATACGACATAAAGATCCTCCGCGCTGTCAAGATCCCTGCAGGAAAGCACCCTTAGTATATCTTTTGCCCTTATGTTTTCCGATTCGTCAAGGTCAGCGCTTGTTCTTGCCACTTTAAGCATTTTGTTTATGGCTCTTGCGCTGTACGCATGACGCTCGCAGGCTTCCCTTAATATATCGTCGCTTTCCCTGTCAAGAACGCAGTATTTTCCGATAAGTGCAGGTGTCATGCCGGCATTGTTGCTGACACCGGGTATGTCTTTATAGCGCTTTTGCTGTATCTTCCTTGTCCTTTCAACGATGGTCTTAAGTTCTTTACTGGAGCGGCCTTTGCTGTCTTTTATATCAAAATATCCAACGGGCCTTACATTTTTCTGTATGTCAATGCGGTCCAGTATTGGTCCTGAGATCTTGTTCCTGTATTTTTGAATCTCGTAGTCCGAGCATCTGCAGCGCTTCCCGGGGTGATACCCGCAAGGACACGGGTTCATAGCCGCCACCAGCATAAAGTCAGCAGGGTAAGTGTTTGAGTAATTAACCCTTGATATGGTGACGTATCTGTTTTCAAGAGGCTGCCTTAGGGCTTCAAGGGTCGTTCTTGAAAATTCCGTCATCTCGTCAAGGAAAAGCACTCCGTTGTGGGCAAGAGTAACATCGCCGGGAGTTGCGCCCTGGCCGCCGCCAATGAGGGCATTTAAAGAGGCGTTGTGGTGAGGAGCCCTGAAAGGGCGCTTGTTTATAAGATAGCCGCTCTTTTTAAGAAGCCCTGCGATACTGTAGATCTTTGTCACATCAAGACATTCTTCTTCGCTCATGGAAGGAAGAATGGTGGGAATACGGCTTGCGATCATTGATTTTCCGCATCCCGGTTCTCCTATCATGAGGATATTGTGGCCTCCTGAAGCACCAAGCACTATAGCATCTATAAGCTCGTCCTGCCCTTTTACGTCCTCGAAGTCAAGGGTCTGAAATTCCTCATCACTAAAAAGTTCACCCGGAAACTCTATGTCCTGACTTCCGGTTTTTCCTGCAAGAAATGAGATGACCGAAGCCAAAGATTTAAAAGGATAGATATTTACGCCTGAAAGAAGAGCGGCTTCATGGTAGTTCTCGAAGGGAACGATAATGTCTGTAAATCCCTGCTTTTTGGCTTCGCTGACCATGGGAAGAACGCCCTTTACAGGCCTTAGATCGCCGTTTAATGAAAGCTCGCCTATGTAAATATATTTGCCGGGATTCTTTGCTTTTATCATACCGCACTGAGCAAGAAGACAGATTGCAATTGAAAGATCATAATGAGAACCGCGTTTTTTTATGTCCGCAGGGGCAAGACTTATGACTTTTTTGCCTTCTGGAAGAAGAAAACCGTACCTTGCAAGGGCTGCCTCAATTCGCTCGCCCGCCTCTTTTACAGACTGCTCTGCAAGACCGATTATGGTAAAAACGTTGGGACCGTCAAGAAGGGAAGCCTCTACGGTAACCCTGTTTCCCTCAATGCCTTCAAGGGAAAATGTATTTAAGATAATAGCCATCGTAAAAAGTAGTAAACCTCCGTATAAATTAATGTGTAGGGAAGTATACTACCATGTTTCGGTGATTTTCAATACAAAAACGTTATCCGGCATCATTTTCGGCAATGTGCTTAAAATCAGCGGTTATTTTTATACAGGATACACAAAGGATTTCATGAAAACATTGAATCCGTTCAATGATAAAATCCATATCTTCTTTGCAGTCTATATCATAAAATTTATATATACCTGGAGGAACATATGCTAGAGAGCACAGAAGAGATATTTAAAAGTATTGAAGAAGAAATGGATAAAAAAGGAATAACATATTATACTTTTGTCACAGAAGGGATCATAACCCCCGGCGAGTACAAATACATCATGTGTCGTTCCAAAAACAGCGATTCATACTCTCCCAAAATAGAAGCGCTCGTAAAGATCTGCAACTATCTCGGGATCACCTTAAACGATCTTCAAAAGAAGTATAAAAAGACAAAAAGAAGCAGTCTTTCTGCCCAGACACTTGAACTGTTAAATACATTTAATAAGTTCCAGGCAGATGCCCAGCCTTTGGTCATAAAGCTGATAAAAGGATATGTGGTGGCAAGAAACGACAGATTCTTTTATGCAAACGTATTTGGCGATAACGAGACGAGCGGCCGCGATTATCTTCTTGAGAGATTCTTAAAGGATGAATAGGAGAAGTTATGACCAAGCAGATAGAGTATTTATTTGAAGTTATCAAAAAAGAGCTGGAAAAGCAGAACATGAGCTGGCACTCTCTTGTAGAAGAAGATGTACTCTCGTACGGTGAGTATAATTACATTAAATCGCAGCTGAAAAATGATGTGGATTTTGCACCTAAATATGACTTTGCAGTAAGAATGTGTGATGCCTTAAAGATCACGCCAAACGATCTTATAGAAGGGATGGAAGATCCCGACGATTATCTTTCGCCTACGGAAGAAGCTTTTGTCAATGCCGTAAAGGGGCTTGACGAGAAGGAAGCATTTCAGATCAATATGCTTATGCAGATGGAGCTTTACGGACTGAATAAACTTGAAGAAAGTGAAAAGAAATAAAGGCCGAAGGGGTTAATTCCCTGTCGGTCTTTTTTGTGCGATAAACAGCGTTACTTTGAAAAAACGCGAGCTTTCGCGGCACTTTTGCAGATAAAAATCCCGTAGTCAAGAACGGATTTTTGTGATATACTTAAGCGGAATATTTTTTATGACATAGGATTGCTTGGAGGATTATAAAGATGGAAAAAGAGAGAAAGGTATTATACAGCGGAATGCAGGCTACCGGCAGACTTACCATAGGTAATTACATCGGAGCCCTTAAAAACTGGGTAAATCTTAACGAAGAGTATGACTGTTTCTTTGGAGTTATGGATCTTCATTCGCTTACAGTGCGCCAGAACCCTAAGGAGTTTCGTGACAATGCGCGCCTTATCTACACTCAGTATGTAGCCGCAGGCCTTGATCCTAAAAAGAACTGCATTTATTTTCAGTCTCATGTTCCTACACATGCCGAGCTTGGCTGGATACTTGACTGCTTTACTTATATGGGTGAGCTTAACCGCATGACCCAGTTTAAAGACAAATCCGCAAAACATGCAGATAACATTAACGCAGGTCTTTTCACATATCCTGCCCTTATGGCAGCAGATATTCTTCTTTACCAGGCAGACCTTGTTCCTATCGGAGCAGACCAGAAGCAGCATCTTGAGATCTGTCGTGACGTGGCTATGCGTTTTAACAGCATTTACGGAGATGTATTTACTATCCCTGAGGGCTTTTTTGGCAAGGTTGGTGCAAGGATCATGTCTCTTGCAGACCCTACAAAGAAGATGAGCAAATCCGATGAAAATGTTAATGCAACCATCTACCTTGTAGATGACCGCGACACCATCATCAGAAAGTTCAAGAAAGCTGTTACCGATTCAGACGCCTGCGTTCGTTATGATGTGGAAAATAAGCCGGGCGTTTCAAATCTTATAGATATTTACAGCGTTATTACAGGCAAGAGCAAAGAAGACACAGAAAAAGAATTCGAAGGAAAAGGATACGGCGACTTCAAGCTTGCAGTCGGCGAAGCCGTTGCAGACGCCCTCGATCCTCTCCACAAGAAGGTTGATGAACTTCTTTCCGACAGAACCTACATTGACGAATGCATTAAAGAAAATGCGGAAAAAGCATATTATGTTTCAAGCAAGACCCTTCGTAAGGTACACAAAAAACTGGGCCTTACAGAGAGGATAAGATAATATTATCATAAGTATATTTATTGGGATTTTACGAAAAACAGATATGAGGTAATAAAAATGAAAATCGGTTTTGATAACGACAAATATGTTAAGATGCAGTCTGAGCATATCAGAAAGCGTATCGCTCATTTCGGAGATAAGCTCTATCTTGAGTTCGGAGGAAAGCTTTACGACGACTATCATGCATCAAGAGTTCTTCCGGGCTTTGAGCCTGACAGTAAACTTCGTATGCTTCTTGAACTTAAAGATCAGGCAGAGATCATCATCGCCATCTGCGCGTCAGATATTGAGAAAAACAAAGTCAGAGGCGACCTTGGTATCACATACGACTCAGACGTATTCAGACTTATCGGAGTATTCTCCGAGATGGGATTTCCTATCGCGGGAGTTGTCATTACCAGATATACAGGCCAGAAATCGGCTATTAAGTTCAGAGAAAAGCTTGAGGCAGCAGGAGTTCCTGTTTATCTTCATTACCCTATCGAGGGGTATCCTGCAAACGTATCCCTTATCGTAAGTGAAGACGGTTACGGACGCAACGATTACATACGTACCACAAAGCCGCTTGTTGTGGTTACCGCTCCGGGTCCGGGCTCGGGAAAGATGGCAGTCTGCCTTTCTCAGCTTTACCATGAAAATAAAAGAGGCGTTAAGGCAGGTTATGCCAAGTTTGAGACCTTCCCTATCTGGAACCTTCCTCTTAAGCACCCTGTCAACCTTGCTTATGAGGCAGCCACAGCCGATCTTAACGACGTAAACATGATCGATCCGTTCCATCTTGAGGCCTACGGGGAGACTACAGTAAACTATAACAGAGACGTAGAAATCTTCCCTGTTGTTAATGCCATGTTTGATAAGATCTACGGCGAGAGCCCGTATAAATCACCTACCGACATGGGCGTTAATATGGCGGGAAATTGTATCATAGACGATGAGGCCTGCAAAGAAGCATCAAAGCAGGAAATCATCAGAAGATATATGCAGTCACAGGTAGATGTGCTTGCAGGAAAGGCTGAGCCTTCCGAAAGCTACAAGATAGAAGTTCTTATGGAGCAGAGCAAGATCACCACACGTAACCGCGCCTGCCTTGCTGCGGCCAACGACCACAGCATTGAAAAAGGCTGCCCTTGCGCAGCTATAGAGCTTGCAGACGGCAGTATCGTATGCGGAAAGACAAGCGATCTTTTAGGTGCCCTTTCAGCCATGATGCTTAACGCATTAAAGCAGCTTGCGGGTATTCCTGACGAGATCACTCTTGTAAGCAGATATGCCATCGAGCCTATCCAGGAGCTTAAGACTTCTTTCCTTGGCAGCAAGAATCCAAGACTTCATCCGTCAGAGATCCTTATAGCTCTTTCAATCTCTGCCGCATCAGATGAAAATGCTAAAAAGGCCCTCAGCATGCTTCCAAAGCTTAAAGGCTGTCAGGCACATGTATCGGTTCTTCCTTCAGATTCCGATATCAAGACCTGCAAAAAGCTTGGTATAGCGCTTACATGCGAGGCACACAGATAATATTTAGGGGTTAAAAAATGGATAATAAAAGTATTGAACTTATCAGTGATATAGAAAAAAGTATTAACTCAGTAGTTGTGGGCAAGGCAGATAAAGTAAGACTTGCCCTTGTAGCCCTTTTTTCGGGCGGACATATTTTGCTTGAAGATGTACCGGGGGTTGGAAAGACCACTCTTGCAAAGGCCATAGCAGGTACTATCGGCTGTGACTTTGGCCGTATCCAGTTTACGCCTGATACACTTCCAAGCGATATCTCAGGTGTTTCCATTTACAATATGGGCACCGGGACTTTTGATTTTATGCCGGGTTCGATTATGCACCAGATCGTTCTTGCAGATGAGATAAACCGTACTTCTCCAAAGACTCAGGCTTCACTCCTTGAGGCTATGGAAGAGCACCAGGTTACTGTAGACGGTAAGGTACATAAGCTTTCAGAGCCTTTTATGGTCATTGCTACCCAGAACCCTGTAGATTTCCTTGGAACCTATAACCTTCCCGAGGCGCAGCTTGACAGATTTATGATGCGTATTTCTCTTGGTTATCCTGATGCTCTTGAAGAAAAGCATATGGCAGAGGATTTTATTCACGGTATCAATGTTAAGGGCGTAAAGCCTGTTACAGATGCCGAAGGCATAAATGAACTTAAAAAGCAGGCTGATGCCATTACCATCAAGTCTGAAGTTATTAAATATATCGTAGACATTTGCAGAGCTACAAGAGAAGATAAGAGAGTTACCCTCGGTGTTTCTCCAAGAGCAGTAATCGCCCTTTCAAAGGCAGCTCAGGGGCTTGCGCTTATCAAAGGAAGAGAATACGTGTTGCCTGATGATGTTCAGGAACTTGCAGCACCTGTCCTTGCGCACAGAATGGTTCTTTCCATGGAGGCAAAGGTTAATCATACTCCTGCAGAAAGCATTGTGGAGCAGATCGTTAAAAAGGTTAAGGCACCGGTATGACAGTTTTCGGAGTTATCTGGAGTATTCTTTTAATAGCGGCTACAGTATTTGTCAGCTTTTACGGCGGAACCTTAAGTTACGTATTGTTTTATACGGCGCTTATCGTCCCGCTTGTTGCATTTGTCTATCTTTTGTACGTATTCAGAAGATTTAAGGTGTCTCAAAATCTTACATCACACCACGTGGTTAAGGGAGCGGCCGTACCTTATTCCTATTCGGTGGCAAATCATGACATAATCCCTTATGCGGGAGTAAAAGTAGCGTTTTTTGATGACTATTCCTATATTTCAGGGGAAGACGGAGGCGAAGAATGCCTGCTTCCGGGCGAAAAAAGGCAGAGGGACTCGGAACTTTTCTGTCTTTATAAAGGCGAGTACAAAGTGGGTATAAGAAAAGTCACCATAACCGATTTTCTTTCCATGTTCAGACTTTCCTACAAGCTGCCAAGACCTCTTAAGATAAAGGTTTATCCGAGAGTTATAGAACTTGACTCTTTTTCTCTTGAAGATGATACAGCCGGCAAACGTGAAAACGCCGCAAATACAAACGATATTCCTGATGCTCTTGTGCGTGACTATGTAAACGGCGATCCCATAAAGCGCATACACTGGAAAGCTACAGCAAGGTCGGGTAAGCTTATGACAAGAAAGTACACAGGAGAGCCAAAGGAAGAGATATCCATCGTATTTGATACGGGACTGTTTTCAAAGAAGCCTGCAGAAAGGCTTGAAGCAGAAGACAAGCTTATAGAGGCTGTTATTGCGGTTGCAAACTACTTTGTATCTAAGATGATAACCGTAAATGTTTTCTGGCAGGAAGAAGGAGACATCAAAGCAGCGGTTATTTCAGACAGGCGTGAGTTTGAAAGCTTTTACAGTGCGGTGGCGGAGCTTGGCTTTACCGGCGCTGTTGCTTTTCCGGAATTTTTGGAAAGAGTTTTGCAGGGAGTCGCTCCTGTTGGGGTTACCTACATTTTCAGCTTTCCGCACGAAACATTACCTGAAAAGATAAAGGCTGCAGAGAGCCTTGGTTATACACCTGAAACAGTTATAGTAAAGAAAAGCACCGATGTTATCACAGGTATAGGCGAAACATCACTGCTTACCATCAATTTGGGAGAACAGATCGAACATGTCATTAAGTAAGATATTTAAAAGGAACAGCGAGATCTTGCTGCCGTACTGCTTTACTCTCGGCGGCTTGTTTTTCGCGTGCTCATTTTTTGATATCGTAATGCAGATAAAGCCTGTGATGTGGATAAGCGCGGTGCTTGTAGTTATAGCCCACATTATCTATATCTTCAGGTACAACAAACGCACCTATATATCTATTGCGGCGGCGCTTGTGCTTGGGGCAGGGTATGTGTTTTTTACCAGAAAAAATATAGATATTTATATTGGCTTTGCGTCTAAATATGCCATTACACTTATCATCATCCCGCTTTATTTCATCCTTCGCAGCTACAAAGCAAGGATAGTTCTTGCGGTGGCTTCGCTTGGTGCGCTTGTTGCGGCAGCTTTCACAGAAAATATTTTGTACCCATTAGGGCCGATGATGCTTATACTGTTTCTTGTGGGAGTTTTTACCGAGACCGTACTTCGTATAAGATATCGTAAAAAAGAGTATCCTGACGATAAATACACAGGTTTTGTAAGCTATATGATCGTGATTTTTGCTGTCTGTGCCATTTTGCCGGGAGTGCTACGTGCAGGCACAAAACCTCTTGACTGGTCCTGGGTAAGGCGAGCCTGGGAAAGCCTTGAAGATACAGGCGAGAAGATCATAAGCAGCCTTGAAGACAGGCTTGCAGACGGTATAGAAGAAGACTTTGAACTTCCTGTATATACGGGAGCCGTCAGCGAAGCGCAAGGCTATATAACGGATTCAGAGAACGATCAGATCCACATCAACAGCAGACAGAGAATGTATAAAAACATTTTCCTTGCGGCGGATTATAAAAATGAGTACACCGGAACCTCATTTACAAATACTGCCAAAACAGAAGACTATCTTGTAGGTTATACAGACAGTCAGCTTGATTATTTTGAGCTTTTGTTTGCTCTTTACCGTACAGGAGCCTTTGAAAAAGACGTAAATGACAACTATAATGCCATGAACCTTATAAGAAACAGAAAACTTGCCGTAACATACGTTGGGTTCCGCGGCAAAAATGTTTTCCACACAGGAAAAACATGGAAGTTTTCTATGAATGACCACGGCACAGACGGTGTGTCTTATGCAGGCCAGACAGGTAAGGTAACACTTTTAAAGAATCCTAAAAAACGATATACATACGATATTTCGTATTTTGACCTTAATATGGGATCGCCTGCATTTAGGGCATTTATAAATGATGCAACGGATGATAACTATTCCTATGATGCTGAGCTTGCGACAGGCTCTGCCGATTATAACAAGATTGGCAGAGACTGGAAAATGGGGATAATCGACATGGAGTGGAGAATCCCCGAAAATCTTCTTGAGCTGCTAAACGCAAGAAGGTCAGATATTTACGATAAATATCTGGATCTTCCTTCAGAGCTTCCGGAAAGAGTGTATGAGCTTGCAAATGAGGTCATAGTAACAAACGAAAAAAGTGAGTATGACAAACTTCTTGCGGTAGAAAAATACCTTAGGGATAACTATAGTGAGGAGAGTGGATTGGCAGGCTATTCGGGCAGTGACCTTGTGGATAACTATCTTTTTGAGAAAACCGGCGGCACCGCATATGAAAGGGCAGCAGCCTTTGTGGTACTTTCAAGATGCCTTGGCATTCCGGCACGTCTTTGTGAAGGCTTTGCTGCAGATATGGCAGGAACCTTTGCTGAAAAAGATTACGCTCTATATGGTGATGACACCTACGTTTGGCCTGAGTGCTATATTGATACTGTGGGCTGGATAGCATTTGAACCATCAAACAGCAAATATTATGGCAGATATCTTGCCTGGGAACTTATAGATCTTGATTTTGGTACAGACAAAGATGCAAATGATGCTAGTAGTACTGAAGAAATCGTAGATACAGACAGCGTTCTTACAGAAGAAAACATGCCTCAGACAGGTGACGGCGCAAGTGAGGTTGAAAATACTCCGATAGGAGACAAAGAACATTTCCTGCTATATCTTCTTGCAGGAAGCATGACTGCGTTTGCTGCGTTAGCTTTGCTTGCGGGAAGTATAGTCGGCGTGCGTATTTACCTTAACTGGAGCTCTTATGAAAGCAGCACCGATGTGGCAAAGATACGACTTGATATGAGCCAGATCCTGGCGCTCTTATATGACCTTGCCTACAAGAAAGAAAAGCACGAGACCATAACTGCCTACTTTAACAAGGTTGCTGATATGATGCCTGAAAGACGGGAGCAGCTTATGGAGGTCCTTGATAATTACCTCCGCTTTAAATACAACGACGCGTTGCTCTGGCCTGAGGAGATAGCAGCACTGCATACTCTGCGAGGCGAGCTTTTGCAGATTGAAAAGAAGAAGCTTGGCTTCTTTGCCTACCTTAAGATGCTGATGTACAAAGACAAGTGATGCTTATGCCTATACCGGGTGCCCTGTTTTACTTTCCTTTTTGCGGCTTCGCCGCTTCTTTGTATGGCGGTCCGGGATGCTTCCCTTTTCGCAGCCGACAAACACGCATTTTCTATGAATGTTGCGCCGCTTTTCTTTTAATGTGCATGCTGCGCTCAAAACTCGCCGTTCGGGGGGTTAGATTAACAAGTGCTATTTATGTAACAGATTTGATTATTTTTTCGTGGTCTTACGGTGCATTCGCACCGCGTCAAAAGCATACAAAAAGCTCCTTTCAAGCAAGCTTGAGGAGCTTCTTTTATGCTTTTTTACTCACTATCGTGAGCAGCGACCACTCAAAAACAAATACACATAACTAGTTTCGTTAATAATCCCCCCTCCGGCTCAGACAGTCGCTCGCACGCACTTTCAAAGCTACGCGCACCATTAAGAAAATGGCATTTGCCGCCAATCACGAAAAGGGTAGCACCCGGCCCGCATATACTGCGCGAAGAACTAAAGGTACAGACGGGCTATTTATATACTTGCTTGTTACACAGCGGGAAAGTTTCTGTGAGATATGAATATAGAGCGGCGATAGCAGTGATTAACTACAAGTATTATAATGCAAGCAGAATTTGTGGCAAATGTAGTTTTTCCATGTTATAATGGCGATAAACAGGTGCTAAGGTTTCATATTGTTATAACCTGTAAGTTAAGGAGGATATGACTATGGTAAAGATTTATGGAATGCCCACATGCCCATATTGCGATTATGTACATGAGCAGGTAGCAGGGCGTGAAAACGAGTTTGAATACATAAACATCGGAGAAAACATAAGAAACATGAGCGCATTTATGAGGCTGCGAGATACAAATCCAGCCTTTGATCACAGCAAGGAGATTGGAGACGTAGGAATCCCTGCCTTTGTACTTGAAGATGGCAGCATAACTTTAGACCCGGCCCAAGTAGGACTTATAGAGTATGGCTCAGAAATGGCCTGCTCCGTAGAAGATCACAAAAACGGCAGAAAAGGATGCTAGACAAAAAAATGAAATATCATTTGTGAAGACTATAGGCCTTCGCATCGATTTTTATTATTTGCTTATGACATTGTGCTTTAATTCTCTTTAGCAAGTAAAGCCTGCTACGCACAGCTGCGCCGCAAGGGCTTGACTTACAAAGATAATTAAAGCATTTTGTAATTAAGCAAAAAATATATTAATGGGTAACAATAAGTTGCCACCTACACCTAAAATAATAGCCATCGTAATCTATATTGAATCTTATTTATTTCACAAATTTTTTTGAGTAGACTACGCATTGGCCCTCGCACCGCTTCGGATCACAATCCGAAATTCGCGATTGCCGGGAAATCCCCATTTTCTTGATGCGACGGGCAGCTTCGTGGGTGCATGCGAGCGATTGTCTGAGCCGGGAGGGAAGGGGAGTATAGTGTATATATAAATGGGAGATTTGTTACGATAAGTGGTCATAAGGTGCCTTGGCACCGAAAATATAAATAAATAGGACACCTCAAGCTTGCTTGGAAGGTGTCCTGATTATTTATATGGTCAGCTCGCGAAAGCGAGATGTGACCACGTATACTTGTTTACTTGATAAACCATTTATTCTAATACCAAAAGCCCCTCCGACCGGCGAGTTTTAAGCGCAGCATGCACAATAAAAACGAAGCTGCGGAGCATCTTAGAAAATACGGTTTTTTCGGCTGCGAAAAAGGATTGTGAGGAGAAATAGAGGGGTGAGGGTATTTTTAGGCAGCAAAAAGCGCGGCTGTGGAATGACCGCGCTCTCTGCCTACTAGGGATTTATACTAAAATTGAAAGGATTAAGCTAAATAAGCGATAACATCAACGCTGCCACCATTCAGGTAATCAAGCGGAATGATGTTGCCTGAGATCTCGTCGCCGTTTACAGAAAGCTTCTTAACGCCCTTGCAAACGCCCGGTGTCTGTTTAACGGTGATGTTAAACGTAGTGCCTCTGAACTTTCTTGTGACTTTAAAATCACCAAAGTCATGAGGAACACAAGGATCAACCGAGAGACCTTTAAGTGTCGGATAAATACCGAGCAAGTACTGGGAAACATTGGTGAAAGTCCAAGCTGCAGTACCTGTAAGCCAGCTGTTTTTCGCCTCACCGTGATGCGGAGCATCAGCGCCGCCAATCATCTGGGAGTAAACATAAGGCTCAGTTCTGTGGATATCCGAAATGTTCTCTGTATATGAAGGACAAGTCTTCATATAAACCTCGAAAGCTCTGTCGCCGTGACCTAAAGTACTTTCAGCGATGGAGATCCAAGGGTTGTTGTGACAGAAGATTCCGGCGTTCTCTTTATATCCCGGTGGATAAGAAGAAACTTCGCCAAGCTCTAAGTGATACTCTGTGTAAGCAGGCTGTAAAATCATAACGCCATACTTTGTATCAAGTTTCTCTTTAACAGATGTAAGAGCCTTGTCTGCAAGACCTTCTTTAACACCAACACCTGCCAGGACGCAGAAGCCCTGAGGCTCGATGTAGATCTGGCCTTCTTTGCATTCTTTGGAACCAACCTTCTGACCGAAAGCATCGTATGCTCTGACGAACCACTCGCCGTCCCAGCCATCTTTTAAGATAGCGTCATACATTGTGTCGACCTCTTTGAGAGCCCTTTTGCTTTCTGCCTCATCTCCAAGAAGGAGACAAAGATCGGAATATTCCTTGCCGTACTTAACAAACATACCGCCGATAAATACGGATTCTGCCACAGGTCCTTCTGAAGGACCAAAAGTCTGGAATGACTCACCCGGCTCCTTTGAGAAGCAGTTAAGGTTAAGACAGTCGTTCCAGTCAGCTCTGCCGATAAGCGGGAGACCGTGAGGACCTTTGTTGTTAACAGCATGATCAAAGGATCTCTTAAGATGCTCCATAAGAGGAACAGCCTTGCTCTCATCATTATCAAAAGGAACTGATTCAGAGAGGATGGAAACATCGCCCGTCTCTCTGATATATGCATTCGTACAGGCTATAAGCCACAACGGATCATCGTTAAAGCCGCTGCCTATATCGGAATTGCCTTTTTTGGTAAGAGGCTGATACTGATGATATGCGCTTCCGTCTTCAAACTGGGTGGAAGCAATATCAATGATACGCTCTCTTGCTCTGTCAGGGATAAGGTGTACAAAACCAAGAAGATCCTGACAGGAATCACGGAATCCCATTCCTCTGCCGATACCGCTTTCATAATAAGAAGCGGACCTTGACATATTGAAAGTAACCATACACTGGTACTGATTCCATGTGTTGACCATTCTGTCAACGTGTTCATTGCTTGAGTGAACCTCGAAAGTCTTAAGAAGTTCATCCCAGTACGCTTTAAGCTCTGCAAGTGCAGCGTCAACCTTTTCAGGTGTATTAAAGCGCTCTATCATCTCATGGGCCTTTGTCTTATTGACAATGCCATGTGATTCCCATTTGTTCTCGCCGTCTTTGTACTCGATATAACCAAGCACAAAGCAGAGAGTCTTTTCTTCGCCCGGAGCAAGAGTAAGGTCTATCTGGTGTGAAGCGATAGGAGCCCAGCCGCTTGCTACGGAACCTGCGCTCTTTCCTGCTTTAACTACAGCAGGGCAGGCAGGAGAACCGTAAGCACCAAGGAAGGTGTCTCTGTCGGTATCAAAACCACTTACAGGAGTATTTACAGAATAAATAGCGTAGTGATTACGTCTTTCTCTGTACTCTGTTTTGTGGTAAATAGTGGAGCCTTCGATCTCAACCTCACCTGTGGAAAAGTTACGCTGGAAGTTTTTCATATCATCATCAGCGTTCCAAAGGCACCATTCAACATATGTAAATAAAGATAATTTCTTTGTGTCGTTGCTTTCGTTCTTAACAGTAAGCTTTGTAAGCTCGCAGTTTGCTTTACGCGGAACGAAATTAACCTGTGTGGTCTTTACGCCGTTTTTGCCGGCCTTAAAGATGCTGTAGCCGATACCATGTCTGCACTCGTAAGAGTCAAGCTCTGTCTGAGTAGGCTGCCATGCGGTATTCCAGATAACATCGCCGTCTTTAACGTAAATGTACTTGCCGTTTGAATCGGCAGGAACATTGTTGTATCTGTAACGTGTAAGTCTTAAAAGTTTAGCATCTTTGTAAAAAGTATAGCCTCCGTTTGTGTTTGAAATGAGGCTGAAAAACTCGTCACATCCAAGGTAGTTGATCCAAGGAAGAGGAGTTTTAGGAGTTGTGATGACATATTCCCTAGATGCGTCATCGAAAAATCCATATTTCATATTTGTAATCCCCTCAAAAATATTAAACTTAATCGTTTACGTTCTCGACAAAGTGTATTATAATATATCTTGTATAAAATTTCAAGTGCAAAAAGTGAAAAGGTCTGAAAGGGCTTATAATTTGGTGAAAGGGTAATTTTATGGTTTCCATTAAAGATATCGCGGCTGCTTTAAATGTCTCTACAGCCACTGTCAGCAAGGCACTTAACGATGCTAAAGACATTAGCGAAAAAAGAAAAGAGCAGATAATCAATAAAGCAAAGGAGATGGGTTATACCCCGAATCCTATAGCAAGAGCCTTAAAAACAAACAAGACATATAATCTTGGCGTGCTTTTTTCCGACAATGCCGATCAGGGTCTGGCCCACGATTTCTTCGCCTCAATACTTGATTCCTTTAAAAAGAGAGTAGAAAAAGACGGCTATGATATAACATTTATCAACACCAGCAAAGAAGGCCGTCATGGAAAGAGCCTGCTTGAACACTGCAGACACAGAGGGTTTGACGGTGTCCTTATTGCCTGCACAGACTACGAAGTGGACGAGATGATCGAGCTGTCAAAAAGCAGCGTACCTCTCGTTACCATCGACTATGCTTATGAAGGCAAACCTTCGGTTTTTTCCGATAATGATGACGGAATGAGGCAGCTTGTCAGATATGCCGTAAACGCCGGATATAAAAAAATAGCATTTATTCACGGAGAGATGTCTCCTGTTACAAAGGAAAGAGTAGAAGCTTTTCTTGATGAAACCGCAAAAGCAGGTATAACGGTACCGGCCTCTTATATAAAAGAAGGTAAATACCGCGATACAATAAGCACAGAAAAACTCACCGAAGAGATTCTTAAGCTTCCGGAAAAACCGGAGTGCATAATGTATCCCGATGACTATTCGGCTCTTGGCGGAGTCAATGTCCTTATGCACCGCAGGATCAACATTTACGATGATATAGAAGTTATCGGATACGATGGGATCCTTTACAAAAGAGGGCTTCCCGCAAGGATAACCTCGCTTATTCAGAATACTGCGCAAATGGGACTTACCGCCGCGGAACTGCTGCTTAGAAGCATAAAAGAACCGGATTTTTCCGATAAGGTCGTGGTCAAAGGAAAACTCATAGAACATAAGAATATCGAACTGATGATGGGCGCCAAATTACCGTAGGCGCCCTCTTTTATTATTCACACTTATCAGTCGGATTAAAAACAACAATTTGATTTTTTTTATGGTGTGATGTAGATTATTACCGTATTTAAAACATATATTTTCTTGGAGGGAAATTATTTATGAAAAAAGTAATTGCATTATTACTTGCTGTAGCTATGATGGCTACTCTCGTTGCTTGCGGCAGCGGATCAAACAAAGCAGCAAAGAGTGATCTCAAGGTTGGTTTTATCTGCCTTCACGATGAGAACTCTACTTACGACTTAAACTTCATCAACGCTGCTAAAGAGGCTTGTGAAAAGGCCGGCGTTGAGTACCTTATCAAGACAAACATCCCTGAAGGTCAGGAGTGCTACGAAGCAGCTTGCGAGCTCGTTGATGCAGGATGCAAGATCGTTTGCGCAGACTCATTCGGCCATGAGGATTACATGATCGAGGCAGCTAAGGAATATCCTGAAGTTCAGTTCTGCCACGCTACAGGTACAAAGGCTCATACAGAGAATCTTTCAAACTACCACAACGCATTTGCAGCTATTTACGAAGGACGTTTCCTCGCAGGTGTTGCTGCAGGTCTTAAGCTTAACGAGATGATCGAGTCAGGCAAGATCACAGCAGATCAGGCTAAGATGGGTTACGTTGGTGCTTTTACATACGCTGAGGTTATCTCAGGTTACACATCATTCTTCCTTGGTGCTCGTTCTGTTTGTCCTTCAGTTACTATGGATGTTACATTTACAGGTTCATGGTATGATGAGACAGCTGAGAAGGAAGGCGCAAACAAGCTTATCGAGGGTGGCTGCGTTCTTATCAGCCAGCATGCAGATTCAATGGGCGCTCCTACAGCATGTGAGACAGCAGGCGTTCCTAACGTATCTTACAACGGAAGCACAGCTTCAGTTGCTCCAAATACATTTATCGTTTCTTCTAGAATTAATTGGGCTCCATATTACGAGTACGTAATCGACTGCGTAAAGAATAACAAGGCAGTTGCTACAGACTGGACTGGTACAATCTCTACAGGTTCAGTAGTTCTTACAGAGTTCGGCGGCGCTGCAACTGCAGGTACAGCTGAGAAGATCGAAGAAGTCAAGGCTGATATCGTAGCAGGTAAGCTTCACGTATTCGATGCTTCTACATTCACAGTTGGTGGACAGAACCTTACAAGCTATCAGGCAGATGTAGATACAGATGCTGACTACACACCTGATCATGAGGTTATCGTTGACGGATACTTCAATGAGTCAGCAGATGGTTTCCGTTCTGCTCCTTACTTTGATCTCCAGATCGACGGCATCAACCTTCTCGATGTAAACTTCGGCTAATATAACTTCTTGATGGATACGCGAATTTAGTGTATAATCGAAAAGCGATGCAATAATACATACATAAGGGCGACAATCGCGTCGCCCTTATATTCTGTTTTTAGCCTAAAGGAGAAACAAAGTGACTAATAAAGAAGCTGCCGTATCTTTGCGCGGTATTACAAAACGCTTTGGCGCAGTAACGGCTAATGAAAACGTTAATCTTGACATTTTTAAAGGGGAGATTCTTGCACTCCTTGGAGAAAATGGAAGTGGAAAGACCACACTTATGAACATGCTCGCAGGACTTTATTATCCTGACGAGGGAAAGATATATATAAATGGAAAGGAAGAGGTCATCTCTTCTCCAAAAGATGCTTTTGCTCTCGGTATAGGTATGGTGCATCAGCATTTTAAACTGGTAGACGTACTTACAGCCACAGAAAACATAGTTCTTGGGCTTAAAGGCAAGCTCAAACTTAAAGAGGCTTCAGCAAAGATCCGTGAGATCTGTGACAAGTACGGCTTTGAAGTAGACCCAAATAAAAAGATATACGACATGTCTGTTTCCGAAAAACAGACAGTTGAGATAGTAAAGGTGCTTTATCGCGGTGCCGACATTCTTATCCTTGACGAGCCTACCGCTGTACTTACTCCGCAGGAGACAGAAAAACTCTTTGCGGTACTTCGTAACATGCGTGCAGACGGTAAGGCTGTAGTTATCATTACCCACAAGATGCACGAAGTAGAAAGCCTCTCCGACAGAGTGGCAGTACTCCGTAAAGGCGAGTATGTGGGCGAGATGGTGACAGCCCAGACCAATGCACAGGAAATGACAAACATGATGGTGGGAAGAAGCGTTTCTCTTAACATCACCAGAAAAGAGCCGGTTAACCCTGAGACCCGTATCGAGGTTAAGGGGCTTACAGTCCGCAACGAAGAAGGCATTGTTAAACTTGATAATGTCTCATTTACCGCAAGAAGCGGCGAGATACTTGGTATCGCAGGTGTGTCGGGATGCGGACAAAAAGAGCTTCTTGAGGCGATAGCAGGTCTTCAGAAGGCAGAGTCCGGAAGTATCATTTATACCGATGAAAACGGACATACAGAAGAGCTCCTTGGCAAAGATCCTCTTAAGATCTCAGACCTTGGTGTTTACCTTTCTTTCGTACCTGAAGACAGACTTGGTATGGGCCTTGTAGGCAACATGGACCTTACAGACAACATGATGCTCCGTTCCTTCAGAAAGGGCCGCGGTATCTTTACAGACAGAAAATCACCAAGACACCTTGCTGAAAATGTTGTAAATGAGCTTGAGGTTGTAACCCCCGGTATCTCTACCCCTGTAAGAAGACTTTCAGGCGGAAACGTACAGAAAGTACTTGTAGGCCGCGAGATCTCAACAGCTCCTACCGTTCTTCTTACAGCATACGCAGTAAGAGGTCTTGATATTAATTCTTCCTATACTATATATGACCTTATCAACAAGCAAAAAGAAGCCGGCGTTGCTGTTATTTATGTTGGCGAAGATCTTGATGTTCTTCTTGAGCTTTCCGACCGTATCCTTGTACTTTGCGGTGGACAGGTAAGCGGTATCGTAGACGGAAGAAATACAGACAAAAATCAGGTCGGAATGCTGATGACCAGAGTTGGAGGCGCTAACGACTATGAATAAAAAACGTGAACCTTTATTTCATATAGTAAAAAGAGACGGTGTTTCCTGGCAGAAGGCATGGGGCATAAGACTACTTGCCATAGTTGTGGCTCTTCTTGTCTGTGCTGTTGTAACTACAGTGCTTACAGGCGATAACCCGATCTCTGTGTACGCTACCATGTTAAAAGGAGCCTTTGGCTCTGTACGTAAATTCTGGGTTACTACCCAGGAAGTGGCTATTCTTCTTATGATATCCCTTGCACTTACCCCTGCTTTCCGTATGAAATTCTGGAATGTCGGCGGTGAAGGCCAGGTGCTTATCGGTGCCCTTGCGGCTGCAGCCTGCATGATCACTCTTGAAGGAAAACTTCCTAATGCCCTTATCATCTGCATTATGGTTGTTTCGTCTATAGCAGCGGGTGCGGTTTGGGGCTTTATCCCAGCCATACTTAAGGCAAAGTGGAACACCAACGAGACACTTTCAACCCTTATGATGAACTATATCGCTACACAGATCGTAGCCTTTTTTACCATCGTATGGGAAGTACCAAAGGGCTCAGGAAAGATCGGTATCATCAACCAGAATTCAAATACCGGCTGGCTCCCTGCCATAGCAGGCAACAGATATCTTCTTTCTATTATAATAGCAGCCATCGTAGTTGTAGTGCTTTATGTATACCTTAATTACAGCAAGCATGGTTACGAGATAAATGTAGTTGGTGAGTCTGAAAGAACCGCAAGATACGTTGGTATCAAGGTAGAAAAGATAATTGTCCGCACCATGATCCTTTCAGGTGCTATCTGCGGACTTGTAGGTCTTCTTCTTGTGGGAGGCATCAACCACACCGTTACCACTACCATAGCCGGAGGTCAGGGCTTTACCGGCGTTATGGTCTCATGGCTTGCCAAATTCAACCCTGTTACCATGATCTTTACAAGTTTGCTTATCGTGGTACTTAGAAGAGGAGCAGGCGAGATTTCAACCGCATTTGGCTTAAATCACGCATTTTCCGATATCCTTACCGGAATAATCCTTTTCTTCATTATCGGATGTGAATTCTTTATTTCCTATAAGATACAGATTAATAAAAAGGGAAAGGAGGAAAAGGAAAATGTTTAATGTTGCAGCATTTATACCAAGAGCCGTAGCACAGGGTATTCCGCTTCTTTACGGAAGTACCGGCGAGATCCTTACTGAAAAATCAGGCAACCTTAACCTCGGAATCCCGGGCGTTATGTACGTCGGAGCCATAAGCGGCGTTATCGGTGCTTTTTACTACGAGCACAGCATACCTGCAGGAACCCCGATAAACGGCTTCCTTGCTATTTTTATCCCTATGCTTTGCTCACTCCTTGGCTCTTTCCTTATGGGAATGCTTTACTGCTTCCTTACAGTTACCCTTAAGGCAAATCAAAACGTTACCGGTCTTGCTATGACCACATTTGGTATCGGATTTGGAAACTTCTTCGGCGGTTCCCTTATCAAGATCTCAGGCTATGACGTTCCTTCGATTGCCCTTTCCGCAACAAGCGCATGCTTTTCCAAACCCCTTCCTTTTGCAGGTAAACTCGGATGGTTTGGAAGCGTATTCCTTTCCTACGGATTCCTTGCCTACCTTGGCATTATAATCGCCGTTATAGCAGGATATGTGCTTAAAAAGACAAGAGTCGGCCTTCATCTTCGTGCAGTAGGCGAGTCTTCTGCTACCGCAGATGCCGCAGGTATCAATGTTACAAGATACAAATATGTGGCTACTACACTTGGCTGTATGATCGCAGGACTTGGCGGACTTTACTATGTTATGGATTATGCCTGCGGAGTATGGAGTAACGATGCTTTCGGTGACAGAGGATGGCTTGCCATTGCCCTTGTTATCTTCACTATCTGGAGACCGAACATCAGCATTTTTGCTTCTATATTATTTGGAGGACTTTATATCCTTTATCTTTACATTCCGTCAGGTATGGACCACATGGAATATAAAGAGCTTTATAAGGCTATTCCTTATGTATTTACACTTATCGTACTTGTGATAACCAGTATGAGAAACAAAAGAGAGGACCAGCCGCCTATGGGCCTGGGATTGTCGTATTTCAGGGAAGATAGATAGCGAAAATAACCAAAAGGGACAGTCCCCCGTGGTCGAAACGCTTGCGTTTTGACCACGGGGGACTGTCCCTTTTGGTTATTTTCGCTATCTTACAAGTTCCGGCTTTTCCTTTGCTTCGTAGAAGGAATCTTTGCCGTCGCTAAGCAGGTATTTGGTCTTGTTTCCCGGCTTATAGGCCTTAAATTCAGCCACAATGCGCTCTGCGATAACCTGCGGGCTTGCATTGCTACTTTCTATTATAAGGTCATAGTTGTCTGCATCAAAGTAGTCTACCTGATACAGGTCAAGGTATCTTGCTCTTTCAAGCTTTGCACGCTCTGTAAGGCCTGCTGCGCATTCTTCTTCGCTCGAATACTCTTCGGAGTTTCGGCTTGCGCCTGCAAATACTCTTCTTGCAGCCTCTTTTACATCTACAAGAAGGAATACCTTAAAACTTGGTACGGCAAAATGCCATGCCATACGTGAATCAAAAACTGTGTTGTCAAGCTCTTTGCCAAGCTTAGTGCTTCTGGCGTCGATCATATCGTCGATGCTTCTGTCTGTTTTTGCAATCTCGTTAAGCTCGATCACCGAGATACCGCGCTCTGCGGCAATACTTCTGAAGATATCGCCTGTAGAAGTGATATCAAATCCCATTTCCCTAAAAACCTTGCACACGCTGGATTTGCCGCTGCCAAGGTTGCCGGTCATAGTAATGTTCATGTCTGCATCCTTTCAAAAAGCGGGTCCGGAAAAGTTGACCCGAGGTTAAGTTATAGTAAATGGTATTTTAGCAGAAAAAACTTAATTTGACAAGATATGGGGGAGTATGCTATAATTCTACGATGTTGAATTGTAGCGGTCTTAAGAGGCTGTATTACATACATAACCTTATTTAACTAGGTATTATTTAGGAGGATTCAATTAAGATGAGTTTTAAGGTGGAAAACTTAGAAGCTAAGAACATGGTTAAGCTTGTTATCGAGTGCAGCGCCGAAAATTTTGACAAAGCAATCGTTAAAGCCTATAACAAGAGAAAGAACCAGATCTCTATCCCGGGTTTCAGAAAAGGAAAAGCTCCATTAAATATGGTAGAGAAGATGTATGGTTCAGGCGTTTTCTACGAGGATGCAGCCAACGAGCTTATGCCTGATGCTTACGAGCAGGCAGCAAAAGAGAGCGGTCTTGAGATCGTTTCACAGCCTGAGGTTGATGTTATTCAGGTTGAAAAGGGTAAGGCATTCATTTTCAGCGCTACAGTAGCTACAAAGCCTGAGGTTACTCTTGGCGAGTACAAGGGCGTTAAGGTAGAAAAAGCAAACGTAGAAGTTACAGACGAAGAAGTTAACGAAGAGATCGACAGAGCAAGAAAGCAGAACGCCCGTACAATTACCGTAGAGGGCAGACCTGCTAAAGACGGCGACAAGACAGTTATCGATTTCGAAGGTTTCGTAGACGGAAAAGCATTTGAAGGCGGAAAGGGTACAGATTATCCTCTTACTCTTGGTTCTCATTCCTTTATCGATGGTTTTGAAGATCAGATCGTTGGTAAGAATGTTGGCGACAGCTTCGATGTTAACGTTACATTCCCTAAGAACTACCAGGCTAAAGAGCTTGCAGGAAAGCCTGCAGTATTTAAGGTAACACTTAAAGAGCTTAAAGCAGAAGAACTTCCTGAGGCAGACGACGAGTTCGCACAGGACGTTTCAGATTTTGATACATTCAAAGAGTACAAAGAAGACATCAAGAAGAACATTCTCGTTAGAAAAGAGAACGAAGCTAAGCGTGTTAAAGAAGACGCAGTTATCGCTTCTATCATCGAGAGTTCAAAGATGGATATCCCTGAGGCTATGCTTAATACTCAGGTTCGCCAGATGGCAGAAGAGTTTGCTGAGAGAATCCAGCAGCAGGGTCTTTCTGTAGATCAGTACTTCAAGTTTACAGGTATGAATTCACAGACATTCCTTGACAACCTTCGTCCTGAGGCTGAAAAGAGAATTCAGTCAAGACTTGTTCTTGAAGCTATCGTTAAGGCTGAGAAGATCGAAGTATCTGACAAAGACCTTGAAGAAGAGCTTGATAAGATGGCTAAGGCTTACAGCATGGAAGTTTCCAAGATCAAAGAGATGCTTGGAGATGAGCAGCTTGAAGCTATCAAGAAAGATATCGCAGTTTCAAAGGCAGCTGATTTTGTAACAGAGAACGCAAAAGAAGGCAAGGCAGCAGCAAAGAAGTCTACAGCAAAGAAGACTACAGCTAAGGCTGAGAAGGCTGAAGAGGAAGCTCCTGCTGAGGAAAAGCCTAAGAAGACAGCAGCAAAGAAGACAACTGCAGCAAAGAAGACCACAGCTAAGGCTGAGGAAGCTCCTGCAGAAGAAAAGCCTAAGAAGACAACTACAAGAAAGACTACCAAGAAGGCTGAATAATAAGGGCTTGATTTAATATTTAAAATAAGCGATAATTAAAGGGCGGATGTTTATTCCGCCCTTATCTTAACAATAAAAATAATTATACGGAGGGATATATAATGAGTTTAGTTCCATACGTCATTGAACAGACCAGCAAAGGCGAGCGTTCTTATGACATATATTCAAGATTACTTAAAGACAGGATCATCTTCCTTGGCGAAGAGGTAAACGAGACAACAGCAAGCCTTGTTGTGGCTCAGCTTCTTTTCCTTGAGTCAGAAGATCCAAATAAAGACATCAATCTTTACATCAACAGCCCTGGCGGCGTTATTACAGCAGGTATGGCTATTTACGATACAATGCATTACATCAAGTGCGACGTTTCAACCATCTGTATCGGTATGGCAGCCAGCATGGGTGCGTTCCTTCTTGCAGGCGGTACAAAGGGCAAGAGATTTGCTCTTCCTAACGCAGAAGTACTTATCCATCAGCCACTTGGCGGAGCACAGGGCCAGGCTACAGATATCAAGATCGCAGCCGATAATATTATCAGAACAAGAAAGAAATTAAACGAGATCTTAAGTGCCAATACCGGCAAGTCAGTAGAGCAGGTAGAGCGCGATACAGAGCGTGATAACTGGCTTACAGCGCAGCAGGCTCTTGATTACGGTATTATCGATAGCATCATTACTTCTCGTAATTAGTTTGGGGGTCGTTTATGGCTAAAAATGAACAAAAACTTCATTGTTCGTTCTGTGGTAAGATGCAGGATCAGGTAAGAAAGCTTATCGCCGGTCCTAATGCTTACATCTGCGACGAATGTGTGGAAGTTTGTATGGGCATAGTTGAAGACGAATTCGATGACAATGATTTTGCCAGAGGCGAATTCAACCTTCCTAAGCCTGAAGAAATAAAAGAATACCTCGATCAGTACGTAGTTGGTCAGGATGAGGCTAAGAAAGTGCTTTCTGTAGCGGTTTACAACCATTACAAGAGAGTTATGAGCGGCAGAGATCTTGATGTTGAGCTCCAGAAGAGCAACATCATTATGATCGGACCTACAGGTTCAGGTAAAACCTACCTTGCCCAGACTCTTGCAAAGCTTCTTGACGTGCCTTTTGCCATTGCAGATGCAACTGCACTTACAGAGGCAGGTTACGTAGGAGAAGATGTGGAGAACATTCTTCTTAAGCTTATCCAGGCTGCAGACTATGACATTGAAAGAGCTGAACACGGTATTATTTATATCGATGAGATAGACAAGATCACAAGAAAGGGCGAGAACGTATCTATTACCAGAGATGTATCGGGTGAGGGCGTTCAGCAGGCTCTTCTTAAGATCCTTGAAGGAACGGTTGCTTCCGTGCCTCCTCAGGGCGGCAGAAAGCATCCTCATCAGGAGTTCATTCAGATCGATACCACCAATATCCTCTTTATCTGCGGCGGTGCATTTGACGGCCTTGAAAAGATAATAGAGTCACGTATCGGCGAAAAGAGTATTGGATTTAATGCAACTATACAGGACAACGAGCACAGAAATGTGGGCGAGCTTTTCAAACAGGTTATGCCGCAGGATTTTGTCAAGTTCGGACTTATCCCTGAGTTTGTAGGCCGTGTTCCTATTAATGTAGCTCTTGATCTTCTCGATGAGAAGGCACTTGTCCGCATACTTACAGAGCCAAAGAATGCGCTTACAAAGCAGTACAACAAGCTCTTTGAGCTTGACGGTGTAGAGCTTGAATTTACACCTGAGGCTCTTAATGCCATAGCAAGCAGGTCCTTCGAAAGAAAAACAGGTGCCAGAGGCCTTCGCGCCATTGTGGAGCAGTCACTTATGGACACCATGTTTACTATTCCGTCTGACGAAAGCATTACAAAGTGTATAGTAGATAAAGACGTTATAGACGGTACAGGCAAGCCTGAGCTCATTTCTTCGGGGGCAGGCAGCGAAAGACGCATAGGCGTTAAAAACAAGGTCAGAAAGACCACAGGAGATATAGCATAAAAAGGAGTCGTTATGGGCAGAATATTACCGGTTATCCCTCTTAGGGGTATAGCAATACTGCCGGGTATGCTCATCCATTTCGATATCAAAAGAGAAGCATCCAAAGATGCCGTAGACGCGGCGGTTAGGGCAAAGGAAGAGATCTTTCTCGTAACACAGTTAGATAAAACTGTTGAAAACCCCGGCGTCTCAGATCTGTATTCTACGGGTACCACTGCAAGCATCAGGCAGGTAATAAAGCTGCCGGGCGATGTGGTCCGTGTTATGGTGCAAGGTGAGAAGAGAGGTAAACTGCAGAGTCTTGAAATGACCGGCGGTTACCTCTCTGCTGATATTACGGTAACTGAAGATGAGGTTTTGATAAACGAGATCACGGAACGGGCAATGGTGAGCGCGCTTAAAGATGTAATCGACATTTTCGGCAACGCAAATCCCAAATTTCCTCATGCAGTATTTGAACAGTTAAAAGAGATAAACAATATAAAGGATCTTGTGCAAAATTCACTTGTTTCACTGCCGCTTAGCCTTGAGGCCAAGCTTGCCGTATTTGAGATAGATGATTTTGCAGACAGATACGAAAAACTTTACACCACCCTTGTACAGGAGATCGACCTTATCAGGATAAAGAGAGATTTCCAGGAAAAAGTTAAAGAAAAGGTGGACACCAACCAGAGAGAATACCTTCTTCGCGAGCAGATGAAAGTTATACGCGAGGAGCTTGGTGACGAGAAATATCAGGACGAGGCAGACGAGTTTGCTGATAAGGCAAAAGCTCTTGATGCTCCTGAAAATGTTAAAGCAAAGATTCTTAAAGAGATTGACAGATATAAAAACCTTTCTTCAAATCCCTCAGAGAGCCAGGTTTCAAGGGGCTATATAGAGACAC
>JAEEGF012297012.1_pt1 | contig 27294 bp, 25 predicted proteins | sample 9134171 | NCBI WGS metagenome assembly JAEEGF01 (sample SAMN16246542, study PRJNA631951) | gut metagenome | biome: gut microbiome; feature: rumen; material: AP-attached | host: Bos | place: Iran: Karaj | collected 2018-10 | reverse complement strand
ATGGTATGGATAGTCGATAAAACCGACACCGATACCGGCAAAAGGAGCGACTTTCCACCATTGGGAATCAAATACAGTGTACCCGAGTGATGCCTCGATGTTGCCACCCTTCATACGCTCCCCCGCATTCCATTGGTATTCGTCCCGTGCAATGGCCTGCTTGTAACGACCGCCCCAGCCAAGGAGTCCACTTAAGTAAAGGTTGACCCGGCTGAAACAGAAATCGAAACCGAAGTCGATGCCGGCAATCGGAGTCACATAATCCGCCAGTGGACCGGTATAAAACTCACTCCCTATACCCCCGTGCATGCCCATGCCGAAACCACGAGAATCGATTCTCAGGTCATCATATTGAACTTCTTCAGTCTGCGCCAGTTCCGCTTTCACCCTACGGGCATAATCCTGCACAGCCGCTGCATCCTGCCCTTGCGATGTCTCATCCTTCATCTTCGCCAAGAAACTGTCCGCCACATCGAGATGGAATCGCATAATACTCCCTTGGCCAAAAGTCGACCCCTGCATAAGTTCCCGCATGGCTCGGCGGCGGCAGATTTCCACATAATCGAATCCGGTCTGGATATACTGCAGCATCGCATCCGTCCGGAAACCCGGATGCACCCAGGAAGCATAGGGATTCAAATAACTCCTTGAATAAGGTATCCGGAACCGGGTATTGCCTTTCTTCCATTCCTTGGTTGTCCAGGAGATGTTATATTGGAACTCGGAAATCTTGGGCAATTCGCTCATCCTCGAAGACAGGTCGGCATAGGTCAAAGGTCCTTCATCCCAATACCGGACTGTGGCATCCATCGTCAGTCCGGGGTTGGGGCTTTGTCCGAGGTTGATCGGTGCATCCTGGATCCGGTTTTGATTATCCACCTTAACCGTCCTGACAAACCAGCCGATCTTAGGCGTCATTGTATAATCATCCGGATCTTCAAGAATGCCGACAATACCAGCGACGATTTCCAGCGGTGTCTCTTGCAACACGACGCCTTCCATATTAACAACCTGATACTTAAAGGGAACCGCCACCGTTTCCGGCAGCATGGTCTGTGTGATGTCCACTTCCTTGGGAGTTTTTCCTTTATTGTCATACGGGAAAAACTTAAGGAACCAGCCGTCAAACTTGGTCAGTTTAGGCTGACGCTTTGCGCAGACAGGACCTTGAATGGTTCTGGGCCGAGTCTTACATACAATGTCTTTCCAGAACCAGTAGTCCGGATGTCCTTCCGCAGCCTTGACGAACTCCTGTAGAATGGGCTCCAGTTCAGTTATCCACCAACCCAGACCAAAAGCCTTCAGGGCATGTGTCTTCTTCCAAACTTTGCGCCAGTCGTCCGGTGTTCCGGTCAAAGTGATGGAAGGGATACCGCAGATCGCATAGACGGCAGTATAATCGAAATAAGGCTTGACCACATCCATCAGCGTCACTTCTGATGCGATGCGCTCATCCGTTCCGGTCGTGGAGAAATCGGCGACCAGCGTCGTTGCAAGGCCATTGTTGGTATACTTGTCAATCTCAGCGGTGAATCGGCTGATGAGACCTTCCCAATCGGCCTGCTCGGAGAACAGGTCATTCGACTCAACCTTCAATTCTTTCTTCCCTTCATGATTCACCAACACGCCCCGGTACTGCTCCGGGTTCTCATTCACGATATGGCTGAACTGCTGGCAGATAATCAACCAGATGGCATCTGGCGTCAAGACGACGGGTCGATGCTGGCACCATCCCTTCAGAAGCATCTGGAATACGACGTCCTCACCGATTTCGTACAGGTTGTCCACATCGGCAAAACTGTTGGCCAGGATTTTAGCTTCCCAGTCCGAAAACAAGTCGCCATCGTTATTCCTGTTAAGGTCGAGGGCCAACTTGGATCCTGTCGTTTTCCAACCACAATGATTGTCTGGAAGGTCCACTTCGTCAACGGCGAACGTGATGCGACCTTCTTCCTGGCCCAGAATCAGCTGGGCAGGTTGGGCAGACAGATAAATGTAGGCGATTAAGCCACCTAATATAAGTAATAAACGTTTAAACATATAAAGTCGGCAAATGCTTCACATCACTTCAATGTAGAAACTCACCGGTCTGAAGCCGTCGTTACAGCTGATCATAGCACTCATCGGATTCTTCATCCATCCGTCATAGAAATTTCCCTCACCACGGGAAAGCGCCTCAACGAACTCCCTCATGGAGTCCCAGGCCGAAGGGCACATCCCCTCAGGACACCTACCATCAATCGAAATCCACTCCTGCCCTTCCAGCACGTCGCAAGTGTGTTCGATAGGGTTCTCATATTTCGCCATCAAATCCGGATACGAAGCCTTCCTGACGGCCGTGATTCTGATTTTCATTTGATTATAACAGTTCTGTGTGTTCAATAAACCCCGCTGGACCGTACTCAATAACGGGTTTTACTGGGTGCAATGTTGAACTCTTTCTTGAACATCCGGGTAAAGTGCTGGGGATACGCGAAACCGAGTGCATCGGAAACCTCGGCTATCGGGAGGCCTTCCATCAGCATTTCCTTGGCCCGTCGCATGAGGAAATGCCGGATATACAAGGTCGCGCTTTCGCCGGTACGGGCCCGGACCAGATCACCGAAATAATTGGGCGACAAGAACAAAGCAGATGCGCAGAAACGGACGGTAGGGATGCCGGACCGCAGCTGTTTTCTTTCTGCATAATAGCGCTCCAGTACAGTGTCAATCTTACGCAAAAAGTTCTCGGTCCCGCTTCCTGCTTCTTTGAACTGCCGCTCATAGAAACGTGCGGCCAGTTCCAGTATCAGGGACAGATACGCAATGACGACGGATTGAAGGTGGCTGTCTTCCGGAAACTCCTCCAACTCTTTGCGAATGGCAGCGATGCACCGCTCCAGCCTGGCCCATTCTTCCGTCGTAAGCAGCAATGCCTCATTGCTGTAATAAGAGAAATAGTGGTAGTCTTTTATCCTGCGTTCCAGATGAGTGCCGGAGAGCAGGTCAGGGTGAAACAAGAGCGCCCAACCTTTGATGTGGAAGGTCTCCCCATTGTCCGTGACGCCGCCTCGCTGGCCTGGCGCCACACACATCAGGGAACCGGATTGGAACTTGTAATATCCCCCTCCGTAAGTAATGGAATAAGGACTTTCTTTCATCAAGAACAGTGCGTAAACGCCGTACTCGATGAGGGCATGGCGGCAATGAGCCAACTCATCATAATGGACAACACTCACATGCGGATGCAACTCAGAAGCACCCACATAGCGGGCGTAATCATTGACAGATGCAAGCCGAAGGACCTTTTCCACAGTGCTAAATTAAGAAAAAAGGAGTACATTCCGTAAAAATGGTAAGAAATTCCGTAAATCGGATAACCGATTTACGGTCAAGAGTCCCGATCTTTGTATCAGCCATATCCTTTATATTTTAATATATGAAAGAGATGAAACATTGCAGACATACCCTGCTTCTATTAGCATCCTTGTTTGCAGTCCTTTCGGCTTGCGGCAAGGAAACATTATTGCCAACGCCTTCCGTGGATGAAAACCCTGAGGCAGCTTCGCAGGACGCAAGAGTCCTTGTCGCTTGTTTCTCGTTCACTGGAAGCACAAAAACGGTCGCGTCTTCACTGGCCACTCTCACCGGTGGAACCCTGTATTTGATTGAGCCAGAGACTCCCTACGGTAACGAGAACAGCACCTATTATGATGAGAATACTCGTGCCTACAAGGAACAATACGGACCGGCATCGGTGAGGCCGTCCATCAAGAAGAATCTCAAGAATGCTGGAGATTATGACATTATCCTGCTCGGTTTCCCGATCTGGTACGGCAAGGCGCCAAGAGTTGTTTTCTCTTTCCTGGATGCATATTCCTTCAAGGGGAAAACCGTTATACCTTTCATCACATCCGGATCTACGGGAATAACTTCAGCCGCGTCAGAATTGAAGTCCACCTATTCGGGCATCACATGGAAATCCGGCGACAGGATGAACGGAAAAACCAAAGACCAGTTGAAATCCTGGCTGAAAGCAAATGGAGTAAAAACGAACTAAGATGACAAAACAAATCCTAGTTAGCTTGACAGCAATGATACTGACTACTATTTTAGCGTCGGCTCAGATCGATATACATTGCCATATGATTCCGGATTCATATCTGGAAACTATAAAGGCCCACGGGATGGAGATGGACGAAGGATTTCCCATCCCGGCATGGAAAGTTGAAGAGCATCTGAAATTCATGGATGAGGCCGGAATACGGACCTCCGTCCTGACCATGCCGGCCCCGCAGCCGTATTTTGGTGATGGTGCGCAGTCGGCAGCCATCTGCAGAAAGTTTAATGAAGAGGCTGCTGCTCTCAAAGCGCTACGCCCGGACCGATTCCTTTTCTGTGCGGCCCTTCCCCTGCCAGATGTGGAACGGGCCTTAGAAGAGGCGAAATATGCGTTGGAAGTCCTTGGGGCTGACGGGGTGAAACTGGCTTCCAACAGCTTCGGACAGTACCTAGGTGATCCAGAACTGGAGCCGCTGATGGCATATCTTGACAGCCGGAAGGCCGTCATCATCACCCATCCGCATAAGCCATCGTCCGTCAATGACAAGTTGATAGCGTCCGTGCCCCTTGCCTCTTACGAATATCTTGCCGAGACCACTCGCGCCATTCTAAATATGGTGGCGCATGATGTATTGGTCCGTTATCCGGACCTGAAAGTGGTCGTTCCTCATTGCGGCTCTTTCCTGCCCAATGCGCTTCCGCGCTTCAAGGGGCTTCTCCCGGTAATGGTTAAACAAGGGTATATGCAACCTGTTGACGTGGACGCCAACATCTCCCACCTCTATTTTGACCTGGCTGGTGCCGCCACTGAAGAAGCTATCGAGTCGCTACTAACCATCGCAGAACCCTCGCACATCCTCTATGGCTCAGACTATCCTTACGTCGCCGCCCAAGCCCTTATCGTTGCCAAGAAATCCCTGGAAGCGCGGCTGGCCTCTCACGGCCTTGCCCCAGAGGACATCTTGACAAACAACGCCGCCCGCCTGTTCGGGGCCGATATCCCGGTCCGGGAATATGGGGAAAGAATTGTCCGACTGGCTGAGATCGAAATCTATCCCCAACTGCTGGAGGAATACCTGAGTTTCGCCAAAGAGGTCGGAACCGTCTCCATGGCTACAGAGCCAGGCGTCATCGGTCTCTTCTCCATGCAGGACAAGGCCGACCCCTGCAAGGTCTATATCTTGGAAGTCTATGCCGATCAGCAAGCCTATCAGGCTCACCTGCAGACAGCCCATTTCAAGAAATACAAAGAAGGTACAGCAAGTATGGTCAATTCCCTTAAACTCATAGACACCAACCCATTAGTAACCGCAGCCATTCGCAAAACCGCAATAAGATGAAAAAACTTCTCTTTATAATCTCCGCTATGGCAATTACACTTTCTGCATGCGGACAGAACAACAACAAAAAAACAGATGATGATATGAAAACACTCGTAGCCTATTTTTCCGCTACAGGCACAACGGAAGCCGTGGCTAAGGACATAGCCGCTGTCACCGGCGGAACCCTCTATGAAATCAAACCGGAGGCCAAATATACTGCGGCGGATCTGGACTGGACTGTCAAGACATCTCGGAGCAGTGTGGAAATGCAAGACCGCAATTCCCGCCCCGCTATCATAAAGGATTTGAAGGATGCTGACAGTTATGATTTGATTTACATCGGCTTCCCTGTTTGGTGGTACACCGCTCCTACCATCATTAATACTTTTATCGAGGCCTATGGTTTCAAAGGCAAGACCGTCATTTTCTTCGCGACTTCAGGCGGCAGCAGCATCGACAAAGCAAATGCCGAATTCAAGGCACAGTATCCCGAGATCAATTGGAAGGCTGGCAAAACGCTAAACCGGGCTTCAAAAACTGACATCAAGGCTTGGGTAGACAGTCTCAGATAGTGATAAGAAGCCATCATGCTATGAGAACACATTTGTACAGTATTATCGCCCTATTTCTGTCCATCATCTTCTACAATCCTTGTAATGCTCAGCTGACGATCAATATCCGATACTCCGGCGAGAATGGTTCTGCCCGAGAATATGTCAGGGAAATGGAAGAAAGCGGAATTGCCGACCGCATCAGGGCTGTCGAAGGTTGCCTCCGTTATGACTACTTTTTTCCGGCCGATGATCCGGAAGGCCTTCTCCTTATTGATGAATGGGCGGACCAGGCGGCTCTCAACCGTTACCACGCGTCTCCTATGATGCAGGAAGCGGCTGCCCTTCGTGAAAAACACAAGCTTGGCGGCCGAACGGTACGTCGATATCAGGCTATAACTGAACCGGCTTCGCGTGCTGTGCAACCCAGAACAACAAAGAATGAAAACAATATGAATCAAGCACTTTCACCCCGTCGGCAGGGACTTGCCGTCATGGCAGCGCTGGAAGCAAAAGGAGACCAGGCTGGTCTTGAAAAGGCAGCAGCTGAAGCACTTGATAATGGCCTTACTGTGAGCGAAGCCAAAGAAGCACTTTCACAGCTATATGCCTATACCGGATTCCCTCGTTCGCTCAACGCACTGGGAACGCTGCAGAAATTGCTGCAACAGCGCCAAGTGGCAGGAATATCGGTTAACCTCGGCAAGGATGCAGATCCGCTTCCTGCCGATTACGATGCATTGAAACAGGGTACAGCCGTACAAACGAAACTTTCGGGGCAACCTTTCAACTACAGTTTTGTCCCCGCCACCGACTATTACCTCAAGGCTCACCTGTTCGGAGATATCTTTGCCCGCAGCAACCTCAGCTACGCAGACCGGGAAATTGTTACTGTCAGTGCCATCTCCGCCCTGCCTGGATGTGAGCCACAGTTGGTTGCCCATGTCTCCGGTGCCCGGAATATGGGTGTAAGCGACGAAGAACTGCGTGCCCTGCCCGCCCTATTGGAAGCAAAAGTAGGACTGGCAGAGGCCGAAAGGCTCCGAGGCGCACTGAACGCCGTGCTCGGAGATGCCCATACCCCGGTCCAGACTGTTGATTTCTCCGTCTGGCCCCAAGGGGAACCCAATACGGATTATGCTCAATACTTTACGGGCAACAGCTATCTAGCGCCAATGGAAGGCGGCGTGGCCAATGTGACCTTTGAACCCGGTTGCCGAAACAACTGGCATATCCACCATAGGCAGGTCCAGGTTCTGATTTGCGTAGCCGGCCGCGGCTGGTACCAGGAATGGGGTAAACCGGCCGTACAACTTGTTCCGGGCACCATCATTGAGATTCCCGAAGGGGCCAAACACTGGCACGGAGCGGCAGCCGACAGTTGGATGCAACACCTGACCTTCCATAAAGACGTTCTGGATGGTGCCTCCAACGAATGGCTGGAACCTGTGAGTGATGAGCAATATCAGAAAGTCCGGTAATCACCCGGACAATAGTCGGCCTCGACAATCTACGACAGACTGTACACCCGCAGGAAAGCGCGTTTACCCACTCATTTCTTCCCTACCAGCAATGCCGACCCTGACAAGCCCATCCACTTGGCCTCCCAAGCAGACATGAACTTGCCATTACCTGTGGGAATAAGTTCAGCTCGTTCATAGCCGAGGCCTTCGAGTTTTGTCACGAAGGCCTGCATATCGCCGTATTTGTCTTTCGAGAAGATATCGTGGATCGCGAAGGACCCTCCTTTCTTCAGCACACGCAATGTCTCCAGCAGTATCGTCTGACGATCACGGCTGGGAATGTTGTGATAGACGTAGTTGGACGTGACGGCATCGAAGGTTCCATCCGGGAAATCCAGTTTCAGCGCATTTCCCTGGGTGAATTCAGTCCTTTCGGCAACGCCTTCCGCCTTGGCGTTATCCTCGCAGAGCTTCTTGCTGAAGGAAGCGTATTCCGCGCCCCAACGGTCGATACCGGTCACCGTGCTCTGCGGGTTCCGTTTGGCCACGGCGTTGGCCAATGCTCCGCTGCCGCAGCCTACGTCCAGGCATCGGCCTCCCTCCGGCAGTTTGACATAATCCGCTACGCCATCGATGATCTGGCGGGACATCTGGCGCTTCCCGTCATAGGAGAATGCCCGGTACATGAGCACCGTCCAAACGGTCACTCCGGCCAGCACCAAGGTAAGGATCAGCAGGAGGATCTTCAACCAGTTGACACCGATGATCAGCGTCAGAGCCAGCGCCACAGCTGTTCCTGCCGCAAAACTCCAAATCATGCCTTTCGGCATCCAGTTCTTGTAGGCGGGTTTCATTTCAGCCCCTCCGTTTGTTTTTTCAGTGACCGCTCCGCCAGACGCATGGCCAGGATGGCAACGGGAATTGTCAGGATCAGTACAACAATGAGCATGGGGATGTTATTGATGATCGGAATCATCAGTTGGTCGTATCCAGCAGGCATTTCCTCTATGGCCGCAGCCAGCGAACCTTCCGTGTCGAACCACCAGTGGGTAGTATAGGCAAAGAAAGAGAAAGCAAGGGGGATAAAGCTCCAGCGGACGCCCTTCAGCGTATCATACTTGCAGTAGTAGCGGATGATTTCTGCCAGTGTCGTCAAAACGATCGTGCCAATGATATACGAGTTGTCGGCCTCGCCTGCGATCAGGAACAGGACTAAGATGAATCCGTTCAGAGTTGTCGCCGCCCCAAAACCTCGGATAATGGAGCATGTGTATAGATAGATGAAAGCGAATACCAAGGGCAGAAGCGCCCCGATGTATGCATAGCATACCGGGTGGATAGCGCCGCTTGCGGCACCGAGGATGAATGTTGCCAGATAGGCAAAGGACATCAGAATGACTTTAAATACAGGTTTCATATGCTTTTAAGATTTATATATTCCATTCCAAGGCATCCTGCTGGATATCCTGCATCCTCTTGTAGAAGCCTCCGGAAGCCGTAAGTTCAGCCGGAGTTCCGCACTCCTCTACCTTGCCTTCCTTCAAGACCACAATCTTGTCGGCCCCGGCAACGGTACGCATGCGGTGCGCGATGATAATCACCGTCTTGTCCTTGACCAGTCGTGAGAGCGACTCCTGGATAAATGTCTCATTCTCCACGTCCAGGGAAGCCGTGGCTTCGTCCATCAGGATGATGGGAGCGTCCTTCAGGAAGGCGCGGGCGATGGAGATACGCTGGCGCTCCCCTCCCGAGAGTTCACTGCCATTTTCGCCGATCATCGTATTCCAACCCTTCGGCAGTTTCTCGGCGAAGACGTCCACATGGGCCAGCCGTGCGGCGGCAATGACCTCCGCTTCCGACGCATCCTTGCGGCCGATGCGGATATTCTCCAGCACGGTGTTGTTGAACAGCGTAACATCCTGGAATACGATGGAATACAGGCTCATCAGCGTCTCCGGGTCTGTCTTGGAGATATCCATCCCGCCCACCGTGATGGTGCCGGAGGGGATGTCCCAGAATCTGGATGCCAGGCGCGATATGGTGGTCTTTCCGGAACCGGAAGGGCCGATGAGCGCGGTCACCTCTCCCTGCTTCGCGGTGAATGAAACCCCGTCCAGAACCGTCTCAGACGTTTCATATGCGAACCGGACATCCTTGAATTCAATGTCATAGCCCCTGTTGGAAAGAGTTTCCTCTCCCCGCTGTTCCACGTGATTGAGGACTTCATCCATGCGTTCCGACTGGACGCCCAACGACACTACGGCACCCAGGTTGATGAGCGACCCGGACATCGGGTCATACAGGCGGGACGCCACGAGCAGGAACATGAAGAATGTCAGCACATCCAGACTCCCAGCGGAAAGCAGCATGGCTCCAACAAGGGCAATGGTTGCAATCCCAAGTTTCAGGACCATTTGCCCGCTCACGACAAAGATAGCGACGCCCAGCTCGGCCTGGATGGCCCGTTTCTCCACCAGGTCAATGCGGGGCCAAAGCCCCTGCAGGTATTTGCTCTCCGCATCGTTGGCCCGGATGTCCTGGAAAGCCTCCAATCCCTCCTGGATGCTATCGGCCAACGCCACCTTCGCTTGTACATTGCGGCGATTGAACCGGTTCTGGAACTTGGATGAGAAGAGGACGATACTGATGGCGACAGGAATCACCCAAACGGCGGAGAGCGCCATTCTCCAGTCGAAGAAGAAAAGACTGATGCCGATGAGTGTCGTGGAAATCATCGACCCGATGAGCTCAGGCACCCAATGGGATGTCCCCGTTTCAATTGTGGCCGCATCTGTCATGATGGTGCTGGTAAGGTCGGACAGGTCCTTCTTGCCGAAGAAGGACAGCGGCAGGCGGCGCAGTTTCTCCGCCAGGGAGATTCTCCGGCGGCCGCTCTCCAGATACACGGTAACGAACTGATAATTGTACTTGACGTATTCCATGGCAGCCACGGCCAGCAGGCATACGCCGATTTTCCAGACATATCCCCAGGTATTCAACGCGTTGCCTTCCATCAAGTCTTTCACCAGGAAGAACATGAGACCCACGGGCAGCATGAGTACGATATCCATCGCCGCACTGGCGAGGCTGGATTTTATCAGGTCTTTCGCGCCCTGACGGGTAAGGGCATATTTATGCCGAAGTGTTTCTAGGATGCTCATTTGATGTTCCATTTGACAGATTCCACATATTGTTTCCACATAGAGGCGTACTTGCCGCCTTTCTCCAGAAGGTCTTTGTGCGATCCACTCTCCATCACACGCCCTTCTTCCAGCACAAAGATGCGGTCGGCTCCGGCCACAGAAGAGAGCCTGTGGGCAATCATGATTATGGTCTTGCCGTCGGCAGCCATCTCGGTAAAAGCCTGCTGCACATGGGTTTCATTATCCGGATCCGCGAAAGCCGTGGCCTCGTCCAGAATGACGATGGGCGTGCCTTTCAGCATCACGCGGGCGATGGCTACGCGTTGCTGCTCGCCTCCGGAGAGATAGGTCCCCTGCGTGCCGATGACGGTGTCAATGCCATCGGGCAATTTGGCCAGGATATCATCGCACTGGGCTTTATGCAAGGCCGCCAGCACCTCTTCACGGGTAGCGTCAGGCCTGCCCAGGCGGACGTTCTCAAAGATGCTTGTCTTCAGCAGGCCGCTGTCCTGGAACACAAAGGAAATACGGTCCATCAGATCCTTTTTTCGGATATAGCGGATGTCCACGCCCCCCAGGGTGATGGCCCCTTCCGTCACGTCAAAGAAACGGGCGATGAGGCTGGCCGTCGTGGTCTTACCGCCGCCGGAAGGGCCCACGAAGGCGATCTTCTGTCCGGGCTTGATGTCCAGCGAGACACCGTCCACCGCAAAGCGTTCTGCCTCTGGATAGCGGAAGCGGACATCCTTGAGCTGGATCTCATTGTCCCCCGGCAACTTGGCATCAGAAGGATCTGAAAGCGGATCGATCGCCAGGATCCGTCCTGTCTTGTCCAGCGCCTCAGCCACAATCATCTCGTTCTCGCTGGCAAACATGATGCGGTTCAGGGTGACGGCAATGGCCGGGGTAATGATGATGTAATACAACAGGTTCAGAAGGAACTCAGGCGAATAAGTCCCATTCTTAACGACAATCAGCGTCAGCGCGATGAGCACTGCAAAGGAGGCATTGACGAACGTCGTATACAAGGTCATCGGTCGCCGCAGATCGAGCGTATAGGCGATCACCCACTGTTTGTATTGGTCGATGGATTCTTTGAAACGCTTGAAGGAGAAAACCGACTGGCCAAAGGTCTTCACCACCGGAATACCGCGGACATACTCGACGGCTTCGTTGGACATGGCGTCCAGCGCCTTATTGTATTCCCCCAACTTCCTGCGGAGCGTCGGTCCCGTCATCAGAGTAATCATTACGAGGATAGCCAGTAGGACCGTTCCAAGGCACAATAGCCCCATCCGCCAGTCGAACAGGAACATCAGCACTGCAAGCCCGATCATCGTGGCGTACATACCGGCCTTGTCCGGAAGTTGGTGAGCCAGATAGGTTTCAGTAGACTGTGTTGATTCCTGCACCCATTTGCGCACCTTGCCGCTTCCCAGCGCATCCAGGAAGCCTATCGGTAATGTCATGATATGCCGCATCAGCGCCTTGCGCATATTGGCGGCAATCCTGAAAGCCGCCAGATGCGAACACATCAGGGCGGCGAAATATACGACGATCGTGGTAAGGGCAAAGGCCACGGCCATCCAGCCGTAATGGGAGATGCGGCTGTAATCACCGGCAATCACATCCCTCAGGATGGCCCAAATATAGAGGAATGGGACCAGGGCAAGCAACTGGCTGATACCCGAGATGACCATTGACAGGTAGGTCAGCACCTTCCTCTTCCCCGCATATGCAAGGAGAGGTTGCAGAATCGGTTTCTTCTTATCCATATATCCGTTTCAATAGTGAACAATGTTTCATTTTGTTTCAAAACAAAAAACGGCCGCCTTCGTGGCGACCGTCAAATCAGTATCATCTTTCTCCATCCTATGACCTCGAATTGGATGTAGTCCGACATGACCGACCGGACCTCCTCTTCCGTCAGGTCGTGCATCAGGATCTCTTCCAGCAAGGTGAACATCCAAACGTTGTTCAGGTGGACGAAAAAATCGGATACTTCGGTATTGATCTCGGGATGTTTCGCTTTCATGGCCTTTAACCAATCGAGAACCAGCCGAGTAGACTTGTCTACATAAAATTCCTTGTAACCCTCAAGCGACGAGCCCTGCGATTTGAAGAGAAGCAGTTTCAGAAGGTGCCGGTATTTATGGATTGCGTCCATGTACTCTTCCAGCGTTGCATCCACATATCCCTCTTCCTGCATGCTCAGGATGTCCTCGCCTTTGATCCCGTGGTGTTCGTTCAACATGGCTTCCAGTGCATCGGTAGCCGGTTTCAGCAGTTGACGGAACAGTTCGTCCTTAGAGGCAAAGTAGTGGTACAGATTGCTCAGGTTGATTCCGGCCTTGCGGGCGATGTCACGCGTGGTAGTCTCCCGGAAGCCCTTCTTCAAAAAAAGCCTCTTAGAGACATTGAGAATCCGTTTGCGTATATCTGTCTTGAGCGTCTGCATGTGGAACAATGTTCCTTATTCCGCAACAAAGGTACGCTCTTCTCATTTCCGGGGCAATCCCCATTTATTGTGATTCGCTTTCAGTGGAAGAAGTATAACAGCTGAAAGTTCCATCGATAACCATTGATAAAGAGAACTTTCATAAGGTTCGTTTGTTATTTCTGATGGCTGTGAGCCTGTCCATGTCATAATGGTCGATTCCATACTGCAGGGCGGCGATGATCTGATGGGTATTGAACTCGCAGTCGCATTCCAGGTTTTCCACAAAGAGTTTGAGTTCTTCCATCAGTTCCTTCTCCGAAAGCGGTGTGAACTCTCCGCGCTGGGCTTCTTCCAGTTTGTGGCACTGTTCCAGGATATCGGCCGATGTATAACCTTTGTTGATTCGCTGAAGCGTCCAATCATCGCCGCTCTCCACACCCAGGGAAATCTCGTTCAGGCCAATGTCCCGGAGAGCCTTCAGCTGCTCCACGGTCTTGTTCTTGATGTCGGAGAACATCTGCATAAGCAATCCCAAGCGCCTGCTTCCGAAAGTGGATTCAACTTCCGTGGGTCAGCATAATATCGTGGAACGCTACAGGCTCCTGACGAGGAAGAAGGTCCGCTCTGGAACAGTCCACTCGCTGGGAATGACATTGGAGGAAGCGGAAGCCCAATTGGACCCCCAGCGCTTCCTGCGCGTGAACCGTCAGTACATCATCAGCGCCGCAGTGGCGAAACTATCAGCCTGGTTCCTGGGCAAGCTTCGCGTTCATCTTAAAGGATATCCCCACATAGTAAGCAAGGAAAAAGCATCTTCCGTCAAGCGCTGGCTGGACTCCTGATAGGCTCCGACATTTCTGGCAATTTTTATATCACGCAAAGAATTCTTACATTTGAAGTTTGAATCATTTCCCCTTCCATCATGGCACAATACCCCTGCGAGAACTGCAAGCTCAGAGCGCATTACGACAAGAATCCCAAATCGGTCCTCGGCCGTTTCTGGCGCTGGCATATCAACTTCTGTCCCGGCTTCAAGGCCTTCTTTACCAATCAGGACGAGGAGACCAAGGCAAAACTGAGGGTGAAATACAACTTCCACAAGTACCAGTAATCCATCCAACACGGTGGTTACCCTCAGCGGCGAGGGCTAAAACTGAGTAGCATCGCAATGATTATGACTCAGTTTCTCCTAAAGAGCGGATGGTTTTTGCGACATTGATCATATGGTCGGCGATTCGTTCCGCATTGGATGAAAGCTCCAGATACTGGGCGCCCACCGAAGGCGTACAAATGCCTTTCTCCATACGGATAATATGCCACTCTTCCATGGACTTGGTATAGTTGTCAATCTGTTCCTCCACCTCATTGGCCTTCGCCAATGCAGCAAAGTCTTCCTCGCTGTAGGCGCTGACTGCATTGTCGTACAACTGGTGAAGCAGCTCCCCGAGCTGGCTTATTTCGTATTTGGCATCGTCTGAGAACTCCTGTTTAGAAGATTCCAGGGCTGACGCATATTCGACAATATTCTCGGCATAATCACCGACGCGCTCCAAATCACGGACACTCCGGTATGTCGTGCTGAGATAGGAACGGTCTTTCTGGCTCAGTCCCCTGCCCGAATTCAGTCTGGTGACAAATTCGATCAGCGTCTGGTTCATGTAATTCAACAGCTTCTCCGTATGTTCAAACAGCTCCTTTTCTCGAAAATCCAATCGTACAACCATTCCCAGGGAACGGTCCACATTCTCCATAGCCAGGGAAGCCATCCAGAGAATCTCACGCTTTACTTGAGAAACGGCGACAGGCGGAGTGCGGAGCATGTTCTCATCCACAAAGCGAAGCGACAGCGATCTCTCCTCCTGGTGGACGGGGGGTTCCGGAATGACCGAAGTAACCAGCGACACCAATGGTTTTGTCAGCGGGAGCATGACGGCAACAGTAATCACGTTGAAGACAGTGTGGAACATGGCCAGTTGCGTCTGGGGGGCAGATGGGAATAGCCTGCTGAAGATGCTTCCAAAACTCGCATCCAGCCACCCCAAGGCATGGGCAGCCAACATGAAGAGGACAACGCCGGAGCAGTTGAACAGAAGATGGATCAGGGCTGTCCGCTTCGCATTCGTTCCGCTGGTCATGCCGGCGATCACAGCCACGACACAGGAACCGATGTTGGATCCCATTGTCAAATAGATTCCCTGATCGATGCCGATAAGACCGCTGATTACCATGGCCAGCGCAATGGAGGTCATCACGGACGAACTCTGGATGATGGCTGTAAAAAGGGCGCCAAGCAGGACCAGCAGCCAAGGATTGCTGATGCCGGCAAGGAAAGTCTTGACCCCCTCCAGGGCGGCGAACGATTTCATCGAGCCACTCATCAGTTCAAGGCCCACGAACAGCAGCCCGAATCCGGCCAGTATACCGCCCAACGTCTTCACCTTAGCCTTTTTGGAAAAAATGCCAAGAAATGCGCCCAGTCCCGCTAAGGCCGAAAAAATGATGCTGGTGGATACGGAATTGCCTCCAAACATACCCAAAGCGACAATCTGTGCCGTCACGGTCGTACCTATGTTGGCTCCGTAGATGATGGTTGCCGCCTGCGTGAGTGAGATGATTCCGGCATTGACAAAGCCGATGGTCATCACGGTGGTGGCTCCCGAGCTTTGGATGGCTGCTGTTCCCAGCGTGCCGATCCCTACGCCCAGGAGTTTGCTTCCTGATGCCTTGGAAAAAAGTATTTTGAGTTTTTCAGAACTTGCTGACTCCAGGTTTGAGCTCATCATCTGACAAGCAATCAGGAATACGCCGATTCCAGCGAGGAGGGTCAGCAACGCGTTGACGATTGCAGTAATTTCCATATAAAAGTATTAAAAAGTAAGACTTGTTTTCCGGGAAGGGTATACCCATCCTACAACCGAAGGCTGCAGGAAACAAGCCGCTGCTTTTCAGTACTTTTAAAAAAGGATGATTGAGGAAATCCGTGTTGGACGACAACGTATCCGGAGGAAACCGGACGAGAGGGAACAGAAACTCGTTTCAGGCTTCGAGTGGGAGCCCTGACAATCGCATCTTCTTCGGTATCAATGACTTCTTCCATGCACACTTCCGTAGCGTCATAATTGGAAACTGCGGGCACAGAGTCTGGCAGGATCGCTAACAAGAACGCTATGACAAAAGTGATTACTCTCATACTGCAAAGATACATTTTTTATGAATACTCAGGATGCAAGGATAATCCTAAATCTTTCCCGCCCCAGCCTAGAAGTATTCCATTAGTTATGCCGACCTTTGCAGGGTAAAAAGCAGGGTATGGACAGACGTTTTCTCTATTATTCAGCCGCCGCCTTCTGGGGCATTCCAGGAATGATCATCATGGTCAAAGGTATCAAGGCGTACCTGGCGATGCCTTCCCATAAGCTATGGTGGCTGCTGCTCATCACGGCATTCGTCGTAATTGGCTTTTTAATAATGTTTCGAAAGATTGTGGACAAGTACTCAGCACGTATTGCAGCCCAACCGCAAATAACGGCCTTTAGGCAGACCTTTCCGCTCCGGGGCTGGATCCTGATTGTCTGCATGTCATGCCTCGGTATTGCTCTTAGATTCATTCCCGGCATTCCGGCCGAATTCACCGCTTCCTTCTACTCCGGCCTTGGACCGATGCTCGTTTTTGCAGCCTGCCGCTTCATCGCAAACCAGAAACGGATAATCCTGACGGCAATCTGCCTGCTGATCACGCTCTCCGTATCTGCGCAGGACAGTAAACTCCGGCGTGGTTTCGACGGTGGCATGATGGTCCACACAGGATACCCGCAGGGCAATCTGGATGCCATCGGCTATGAAGCCAAAGGTCTGCCGATGGGAATTGGCGGCGTCATTCGCCTGCATCTAGGAGAACATTTCCGCATCGGCAGTGAAGGCTATGTGTCAACACTTGGGCAGCGCAGCAACGGCAGTTACCTCAAATACGGATGGGGTGGTATTCTAGCTGATTTTTATACAGTTCTGGGCATGTTCCAACCCTACGCCGGTATTACGCTCGGCGGCGGTTCCATGACAACGCTCCTCATGCTGGAAGAGCCGGAATCACCCTGGGCTCCCATCAATGGCACTCGCTACCACAAACAGGGATTGATAGCCATCGATCCCTTCATCGGTTGCGACCTCATTGTCTCGGGGCCGATGCACTTAACCTTGAAAGTAGATTACCTCTGTGCCCTGAGCGATGCTGAACTCCTGCCGCATGGTCCCAGGGTCTATTTCGGTTTCCTGTTCTATCACTGAATAGCTAATCGAACTCATTGATCGTGAACCGGAAGAAACGCAAGACGGCATCCACGTGTCCGCCGTATTTTCCCTTATACTCCCGGTATCGATTGGGGTCATTCGTATTCACGCCCACACTCTTAAGGAAGGTTTTCATCGCCGCAAGATTGGTAAAGGGAACGGTATCATCTTGTTCTGAATGGAACAGGATGATCTTCGTCCCGGTTGGCGGAGTCCACCCTCGCGTTAAAGAATAGCGCTGGCAAACACGCAAGACGGCGCTGAAGGCATCACCTCTACCTGCCATGAAATCATCATTCAAGATGTCCGACAGATCACGGGTACCGAGCAGTTTGCTGATTTCCGAGGTAGTGTGTGTCTTGGAAAGGATCCAATCCTCCCAGTTGGCAAGCAACTTGTCCTTGAATAGATTGCCATAGTCGATATGCAGTTGCTGCGACTCATTGATACTGACCAGGGTCATGGGGACAAAGGCGATGGAGTTGCGGAAAGCCCCGTTGATGTATTCATTCCAAGTCAACTCGACATCAAATGGACTGCCGCCGCAGATCACTCTCTCGAAACGGATGTTGAGCCCTGGATGCTCTGAAACATATTTGAGGTTGGCCATCGAATTGAATCCACCCTGTGAGTAGCCAAAACTATACAGTTTGTCAGGGATAACGACTTCGCGGTCTTCCAACAAGTGAACGGCGGCCAGATAGGCGTCGATACTGCCGCGAGCCGTGGTCTCTGCGTCAAGATAAGCCTGGGGACGGTCCGCGCTGATCCCGAAACCATAATAGTCGGGCATCACGATGGCAAAGTTCTTCCATGCCAGGGCGCCTTCGAACTGGGCTCTCATCGTGGGGCACTCGACATTGGAGGCGATGGTGCCATGGTTGCTCAGACATATGCCCTTCAAGTCCTTCATTCTCCCCATGGCTGAACAAGGAACATAGACAAGGGCTGACAACTTCACCGCATTTCCCTGAGGGTCCATGGAATCGTAAGTATAACTGATGGCCCGGACGGGGGTATCACTTTCTGGGAAGACAATAGGCAATAACGATTGGGCAGCCGACAGGTCATGACCGGTCTCTTCCAGCAAAGCCAGCAGATTGTCATACGTCTTTTCTGCAGTAACCTCATAACGGCACATAAGGGTCAGTTCCGCCTCACCGTCATGCAACGAAACAAAAGCGGCATCGTCATCGGAACTGAACACCACGACAGGGTCGAGGGAGCTGTTGTAAGCGGAATAGCCTGAAGTGATACTTCCGGCACGGTCAGCCATCGTGATGCCGATGCAGGCACCTGCAGTGAAGACTCCACTCACCGTGATGACACTCGTGCTTGCCAAATACACATTACCTCCTGTATTGTCGCTGATAACCGGGTTGCCGCTGATAATGAGCGCCGCATGCGCCCCATTGGCCTGATAGATACCGCCGCCATATCTGGCGACATTACCGGAGATGGTACCACCCATGATTGTGAGGATACCAGCGTTGTAGATGGCACCTCCCTGAGAGGAATCATAGCCGTCCGTAAGGGTACCACCTGTGCCGCTGTCTAGAAGGGTAAGTGACCTCTCTGCCGGGATGTTGAAAATACGGCTGTTGTTGTTGCCGCTGATTGTATGGCCAGCCAAGTCAATAGTCGGGGCTCCGCTGATAGTGATCTGACCGGCCTTAAGCGTGATGTCCGAGCCAATGATAATCTTCGGGACTTCAGATAAGGCTGAAGCCCTCAATTCGGCTTCGTCTGAGACGATGCAGTCCAACTTCACGGCCTTTTTGTAAAACTGCCCATTTTCAAAGGTCTCTCCTGCCATTTCATAGGACCGGGGAGCCCCGTTGAGGTCAACAGCTTTCAAGCGGATGGTTCCATTGCTTAGTGCCGGAACTGCAATGTAAAGTATATCCGAAGCAGACACGGGCTTGACGGTGATATCCGTTCCTCCGGCATTGACGAGCAGGCTGCTTATGCCTGAAGCAAGAGCCGTACCGTCACTCTCCGAAAAGGTAAACTCAACAATAGCCTGCTGGTTGGTAAAACTTGCTGACGCGGCCGTAGTGATGTTGTCGTTTACCACGCTCTTTACCGTGACAGTGGCTGTCGCATAATTGCAATGGGCCGCGATGTATTCCAGCGTACCCTCCTGGGTCCCATAATCAGGATCCAGGAATTTGAGTACAAGTTCGTCGTTCGTATCAATGGCTCCGGTAAGCGTGCCCTTCAGCGTAGTACTCGCGCCGTTACCTTGCGCCTCCAGATACCCATCAACATTGGCACTTCTGGTTTTGTTATACACATAGACCTTCTCCCCCATCGTCCAACTGGCTTTGAGTGTGTTCCCTTCCACGTTGAGCGCTTTGGCCACAATCTCGCCCTTTTCGGCAACCACGGTCATGGTATAGGTCTTGACTGTGGAAGGATCCCCATGCTCCGGGTTCTCCGAGCATCCTGGAAAAAGCATCGCACCTAGCAGAAGAAGGGCGAAAATGGGATAGAATGTCTTTCTCATTTAAATAGCAATCTTTGTTGAGCGCCCGGAGGTCCTCGCTATTTGTAGCGGCGGAAGGAATAGACAGTCCGGCCGCCCAAGGATTCTTTCTGGATGACCAGTTTCGAGCGCGTCATTTCTACGACTTTGTAGGTCCCTGACAGCCGCATTTCATAATGGATTCCTTGCGTGAGCCAGAGCGTCTTATCGAAACTGATCAACTTCTGGGCGGCATTGAAAGAAAACTGGGAGCCATCCACATCCACATCTTTAAGGTCGAACTGCGTGAAACTGCCTTTCTTGGCAAGCGCAATGCGGGGTTCACTCAAGGAAAGATAAAAATGAACACCGGAGTAATCAACATGATTCTTGGATTCCAATGCCCATACGCCGTAAATAGATCCCGTGCGATCCCCAGTATGATTGACACGCGACACCCCACAGGATGTAAACAAGGCCAAGCAGGCGATAATAGCTACAAATAACAACTTTTTCATGGTGTTACTACTTTCGACTACAAATCTAAGCAAAAACGGATCGCCCTGCAAGAATAATCCCACGAGATACGGAAGCTGCAGGAATCCTCTTTTCAAAGATTGCCTTCCAGTTCCTTGCGCCGCGCCTCATAATAGGCGTGCCGCTTGGGATTCTCCGGGAACCATCCGCGAAGCACGCGTTTCTCCTGCAGGAACATCTCGTGAATGCCCCATAAACAACAGAAAGCAAAACCACCAAGTACTATGGAGAGGATATCGTTCTTGATTAATAAGGAGATGGCAGAGAACACAAGCCCGGCAATCAGCCAGATCCACCAACTCTGTTTACCCAGATGATATTCCATCTTAATTACAAACGGGTGGCAGATGCCTATGCTCAAGAAAACGGCCGCCCCTACGATGATTCCATTGAAATTCATATGCGTGCAAAGGTCGGTAAAGCATGCGGATTCCATTAGGCTATATCGGGATAAAATCCGGATTAATCACGCTTCTTCTGACGGGCTTGTGATTTAGAGAAATAATACGTATCTTCGCATATATAAAACGCTATAGATTATGGGTTTATTGAAGAATCTCATCGGAATTGCCGGCAAGGTCGCCTCGGTTGCGCAGGAACTTGCCGCGAAGCAGGAGGCTGCGGCCCAGAAGCAAACGACCGCCAGACCTTCGCCGTCATATACGCCGGCGCAAAGTTCCGCTCCGGTCCGGGAGAAATCCCCTGCTGAATGGTGCGACTATTTCCGGACTATCATCCACACGGAATGCCCGGGCTACGAAGTCCGGGAGAACGTTCCTGTAACAGACCTTGTCGGGGATGTCTCCGATGAATTCAAGCTCTACGCGACCCGCCCGAGTCAGGTTTACAAGGCAGAATGGGGCAAACCTTACACATTCGTCCTGTATCAAGGAGGCGCGCCCAAAGGTGTCGTCATGCTGGGTGACGGTCACACACATTATGCCAATGTCAAGTATCTGATTGCAAGGGTGTATGCCAAGAAGATCGGCATCCCTTACATCAATTTCTACACGCAGATGCCCAACGAGCGCGACTATGTCGCCGGACGTATCCATAAGTTTCTGGGCTAGTTTTAGGAAAAAGGGGATGCAGTTTTACTGCGCCTGCGGAGGACGCAGCATCGCCCCTGATAATGCCTTGCAGGCGGCCGGGTGATGTCCCCGTCCGGTGATCAGCAATTTTGCTGATTCAAAATCTGTCCCCTTTTTCTTTTTCATGCAAAGTATCCTCTCTCAATTGGAAGATCAGGCGGCCTGGGAAGCGTTTTTGGCACACCGGCTGTTGAAGGGTCGTTTCACCTGGCCTCTGTTCAGCGATGCCGACGACTGGGTCGACCATGAACGTTATCTTCAGACGGCGAAAGCTTTCATCCGTGGCGAAGGACCCGGGATTCCCGAGCGAATGCGCATCAACAAGATGGGAACGGGTAAGAAACGGACCGTCTATAGTTTCAGCCCGGAAGAGACACGCGTCCTTAAACTCTTGGCCTTCCTCCTTTACCGGTACGATGACCGGTTTTCTTCCAACTGTTATGCCTTTCGGCAGGGAATCAAGGCAAGTGACGCCATCTTCCGGCTCCGGAAAGAACTCCGTGGGCGGGGCCATTGGGCTTACAAACTGGACATCCATGATTACTTCAATTCCATATCCATCCCCATCCTGCTTCCGATCTTGAAAGAGCTCCTTTCAGACGATCCACCACTCTATGCCTTTTTCGAGCGCATACTGTCCGATAACAGGGCGAATGTTCATGGAGAGATCGTTCGAGAGAATCGGGGTGTGATGGCAGGAACCCCCACTTCCCCATTCCTCGCCGATGTCTATCTGATGGAAATTGATCGGTATTTCGAGGAGGCAGGCGTCATCTATGCGCGGTATTCAGACGATATCATCTTGTTCTCCCAGACCAAAGCAGAACTGGAGGTAAATAAAGCTAAACTCCTCAATTTCTTACAAAAATACAATCTTTCCATCAATCCCGACAAAGAAAGGCTCTACACCCCTGACGAACCTTTCGAATTCCTGGGATTCCGGTGTCATGGTGAGTCCATAGACCTGTCCACCGCTGTCATCCAGAAGATGAAGGGCAAGATTCGCCGCGCAGCCCGCTCCCTGCAACGCTGGCGCTGTGAAAAAGGCCTGCCTGCGGAGCTGGCCATGAAAGGACTGATCCACAAATTCAACGCAAAACTGTTTGAAGAGGATGACCCGAATGCCTTAAGCTGGTCCAGATGGTTCTTCCCCGTCATCAACAGGACCGAAGGGCTGAAAGAGATTGACCATTACCTTCAACAGTATATCCGCTTCTTGTCTACCGGACGGCACACAAAGACCAACTACCGTATCCGCTACAAGGACCTGAAAGCCTTGGGATACCGCAGCCTGGTCCACGAATTTTACGCACAGAGAGACCACAAGAAGGCCTGAGCCGTCCGCTGGTCGGCATTTACGAAATGATTCCCGGGATTCCATTCCAATGTGGAGGTGATGGATTCAGTCTTGGAAAGAATATCCGCGTAGGCACGGATACAGTCCGCGACCGTTGCCATAGTCTTATTGCGTGACTTGTACTCCTTATCGCCCAGACTCAAATACATCTTCCTGACTTTCGGTGTATGGCTGCGGACGAAATCCATCCAGCCGGGATACCAAACGGAAGGAGATGCCGCCGCCACGCCCGAAAAGGCTTCGCTTTCGTATGCGCTCCAGAGGGAGAACAAGGCGGCCAGGGAATAACCGCCCAGAATCCGTTCTCCGCCCCGCAGCGAAGGAAACTGACGTTCCATATCCGGAATCAGTTCCTGTTCGATCACCCGAAGCGTTTCAGCAGCACCGTCGCCAAAAGGCTCTTTTCCAAAAACAGGAGCCGACGCCCAGGGCGCCAGCTCCTTGTTCCAGTCTTCGATAATCAGGGTTGCCAGGGCAAATGGCCGGTCTGTCCCGGCCTTGAGCACTTCGATCTCCCGGTCCAGAAAGTCCAGGTCCCTTTCATCCATAGGCTCGACCAGCAGTACTTCCGGCGATCCAGCCGCAAAAACGTGGCACCTTTTGCCGTCCATCTTACTGACCGCGTACCCAGACGTGCTCGATTTCACCCACGTATTCGGAGTGGATGCCCATCCTTCCGGATGCATACGTACGGGTCGGCACATCGCCAAAGCCTTTGATGTCGAAAGGCGCTCCGTAGATCTTCCGCGCCTCGATGACCATGCTGGCCTCGGCAAAAGAAGGCTGGCCGCTGTCCAGGAATTCCAGCGTCAGGCCTGAAGCGGTGATCTTGTCTCCGTCACGGCCCGAATGGCTTCCAAGATATTGCAAAGCGTCCCGGTACTCCGGAGGGAAGAACGCAACCGTAAAGTGATCATATTTCTCCATGAATTCATGGGTATAACGGCTGCTGGAGACATAGACCGTCACAACGGGCTTGTTCCACAATTCACCGAGTGAGCCCCAGGAGATTGTCATCGTATTCACATCGCCCGGTACACCTGCGGTCACCAGGGCCCATTGTTCGTCAAACAACTGGATAGGGTTCCCGGGGATTTCGGTTGGTTTGATCTCGCGGGTTTGCGTATTGTCCATACTTGCATGTTTGGTATTGGGGCCGCAGGACACCAGCAACGAGAGCACTGCGGCAAAAAACAGAAACTGTCTCATCGGTTGAGTTGCCTTTCGAGATTGACCGAAGGATTGACAGGAATCTTGCCCGGGTCGTTGGCCGCACAGATAGCCAGCCAGGCCACGATAGTTGCATCCAAAGTCAAGTCACCCAAGGAAAGACGTTCATAGGTGTCCATGACAGTGTGGTAGGTCCGGAAATACTCCAGCGGATCCTGGATGAACTGGTAAGCCGGAAGTCCGATCCGGGAGAAGGTAGCATGGTCCGTAGAGCCGGTATTGCGGGGCGACAGGTAGTTGAATCCAAGCGGTTCAATGGCCTTCATCCAGGCATCGAAGAACGGGAAGGCCGCGTCATTCCGCTCCAGATAGATGCCGCGGAAACGGCCGGAGCCGTTGTCCATATTCAGATAGAGCGCGAACTTGTCGTAACCGGGCAACTTGCTCTGATTCTTGTAGAGATACTGTTCCATGTAGCCACGCGAGCCAAAGAGTCCTTGCTCTTCCCCACCCCACAACGCCAGGCGGATGGTCCGTTTAGGCTTGATACCGAGATCCTTGAGGATACGCATAGCCTCAATCATTACGATGCAGCCGGATGCATTGTCTGCCGCACCTGTGCCGCCGTGCCAGGAGTCGAAGTGACCGCCCAGCAGGACAATCTCGTCCTTGAGTTTGGGATCCGTTCCGGGAATCTCCGCATAGATATTGTGGACTTCCTGTTCATCCGTAAACTGGTTGATAATCTCCATCTCCATCTCGACTTTCTGTCCTTTCTGGATCAGACGGACCATCCGGCCGTGGTCTTCCACAGGCATGATAAGTTCCGGCATCGGTTCAGGATCACCCACCTTGTAATTACCGCCGGAGCCACCGGGCACATTGTAAGACCCGCGGCCTGTGATGATACAAAGCGGCTTCTCTTCCGCATAAAACTCCTGGGTCAGGCGTGCTAACTCCATGCGTGCGTTCCAGTCGAAGGGAGCACGGCGTCCGCGCGGCGGTGTATTGTTGACCAGGGCTGTCGCCCGATTATCCTCAGTCATGGCTTTCAGCTGCTCATCCGTATAACGCGTGGCCATCGGACCGAAATTGAGTTCCGGCGAAGGACCGGCAGGCATCAGCAGGATCTTGCCCGTCACCTTGCCCCGGTATTTGTCCAAATCATCCTTGGTCTGCACGTCAAACAGCACGCACTCTCCTTTCACCAGGCCGTCGGTACTTCCCGTCCAGGCTTTGGGATTCACGGCAAACGCACAATAATAAGGAGTAGTCATGGCCGCATAGGTCTTGACGGCATCCCATCCGCCGCGGGCGAATTCATAGGCAAAGGCCGAACGCGGATTCGAGAAGCCGAGTTCCTGCAACTTGACGATCACAAGACTGTCAGCACGGCGCTTCTGGCGGGAAGCCGTCAGGCGCGAACCAAGAAAATCGGTCATGTATTGGGAAATCTCCTCAATCTTCGAATGCTCCAGCCCCTCTTCTTTGATCCGGGCGGCCATCTCTGGGGATTGGGAAACTTGGGCATTCGCATCGACGCTGCTGAATGCAAGCACAAATAGTGCGAGAAGAAGCATACTTTTTTTCATAAGACAAGCGTTTTGATGACTTTAGGCATCAAATATACTGATTCTTCAGCAAAAAAGTACCCCAAGATGCGCTAAGCCTGATGCGTAGGGCGCAACAGGTCGAGAACCACCTTGACCGGATTGAAGGTCTCCAGCGGAACCTCTACAAACAGCGTGTTCCAGTCGCTCATCGCGCCGTTCCACAAGCCCGGGAGTTCCAGCGCCTTCAGTTCGCGTCCCTGATAGCTCTTGGAACTCATGAAGCCGGCTTCCGGATCGACGTGCTTGAGCAGGTCGAAACGAGCGCCCTTGTAGTCGCGCAGGATACACACCAGGTCTACGGGATTGAAATGCGTGGCCTGCGCCATGGCACCGGCAGCGGCCGGATCGGCCTTGTTGATCTGCACGCTTTCCAGGATCTGGAGCGACGTGCTGCCGTCCTTGGCTTCAATGATATACGGACCCCCGCCCGGTTCTCCTTCATTGCGTACCATACCGCAGACACGGATGGGACGGTTCAGTTTAGCCCGGAGCCGGGCAGCGCGGTCAGCCGGATTCCCTGCCGCGAGTTTTACACAGAGAGTCTGGTCGAGGAATGCCTCGATCTCATCGCAGAGCGCGTCGGTAGGCGCTTCATCCAGCTGTTTCAGATAAGCGAAGATCCGGTCGCGCAGTTTCAAAGCCTCTCCCATCAGTACTTGTTTATAGAGCGACGTGGTCGGGAGATACTTCTCATGGGCCACATTGTCGATATTCTTGATGGAAACCAGTTCGGCATCCACTTGGTTCAGATTGTGGATCAAGGCACCATGGCCGGCCGGCCGGAACAGCAGCTTGCCGTCTTCCGTACGGAAGGGCTCATTGTCCGGATCGACGGCAATGGTATCGGTCGCCTTGTCCTGGTACGTGAACGTGATGTCGTACTTCACGCCATATTTCTTTTCATAGACCGGCTTGACCTCGGCTACGGCGTCCTCGAAGAGGGTGCGGTGTTCGGGCGAAATGGTCACTACCAAATGGCAAATCCCGTCGGCACTTCTCATGTAATCCTGTGCCTCTACCAGATGCTCGGCTATGGCTGTGCGGACTTCATCGGGATAGCGGTGGAACTTCAGCACTCCCTTGGGCTTGGAGCCATAGGCCAGGCCGTCTTCCTTCAGCAGTTTACGGAGGGTCGCCTTGCGGTAGGAAGCGCTGTCTTCCGGTTCGCCGAACAGTTCCGGGGTATAGAATGCGAAGTCCTTGATGCGTGCCGCGAGCTTGGCACCGGGCGCATCAGCCGGCAAATCCTCCCCCGCCTCCATTTTTTCCAGCCCTGAAAACATATCCTTGAACATGCGCGAAGCAGCGCCGGATGCGGGCACGAATTTGCACTTGCCCAGAACATCCGCCTGTTCATAATACGAGGCGGCGGCCCGGGCTTGTTCTTCCGAAAGGACGCGGATGCCGCGCGCCGGCGTGGCCGGGCCCGCAATCTTCATCCACGGAAAACCTTTCTTGAAATGTTCGACTTGAAGTTCAATCTGGCCGAGGTCAGCGCCCCGCTCTTCAATCTGTCGGATATCTTGCTGGGTAAACATGATGGAAACGGTTTTATATACTACAAATATAACTTTTTTTTAGTAAATTTGGTCATATAAAGATTAGCTTCTCTTCCAACTATGTTAGAAAAATTAGACACCCTCGGGGCCTGTCTGCTGATCGCAGTGATGGCCGGCACCTTCCTCTATTTTGTCATCGCCCACCAACTTGGTTTCAGCTATGCCAAGAAACTCTTCGGCACCCGCCGGATCAAAGAGCAAAGTCAGGAGATTCCGCTGGAGGGCAACTTGTTTGCAGCCTGCTATGTCCGGA